>Ga0308004_10001574_pt1 | contig 10012 bp, 14 predicted proteins | sample Neamet38_FD_203156 | JGI IMG/M metagenome (GOLD analysis project Ga0308004, IMG submission 203156) | Marine microbial communities from water near the shore, Antarctic Ocean - #38 | ecosystem: Environmental > Aquatic > Marine > Unclassified | place: Southern Ocean | collected 2014-06-06 | reverse complement strand
TCTTAGTTGGTCTGAAAACTTTGAAAGGCGGTGGAGGAAATCCAAAGTCGCCATTTACGATAGGTCTTACCGTTAATTCTTTTTTAATTTCTTGGATTGGACCCGTGTCTACCAGATATCCAGTTCTCGTGAGGGTTGTCATCCTACTATACTTATTTAAAGGGTTTAAACTTTAAATAAGTACAATGCCTTCCGTAAACATTGAAGAGAACATTCAACAGCTTCGTGAGAAAATCGAGAAATCCACACAGGATTTGTTCCGTATGCAAGGGATGCTCCAGACATTTGAGGGGTTCAAGCAGGGTGGTCTCAAGACAATTAACCTTCCCAATAACCCTAATCAGGAACCCGTCGAGGAACCCATCGAGGAACTCGAGAGTGTCCAAGAGAAGCCTGAATAATTTCCAACATTCCAAACCCCTTTAAAGTCCACCACAACTTCAACTTCATCATCCTTTATTAGAGATTGAATGGGACGTCCTTTGACGTTGCACATCACTCTCCTATAACGGAACGGCACCTTCACTGTGAGAATAGTACCATCAAGGGGATTATCTCTATTTTGATTCATGAGGAGATGTGATTTATTTGTATGCATTCGTTCTATAATTTCCGAGACTTTTACAGGAATTATATAACGGATATACTTTTTATCATTGAAGTCATACATAGGTTCGTACACTTTTGCTATGAACTTCATTGATTTCTATTACGATATACAGATACTAAAACTATAAGCAGCACAAGTACGAAAAGTAGGACTTGTGTGAGAAGAATGGGTTTGAGTGGTTCTCTCGTACCAAAACATTCATGACTTAGGGCTCTAGATACTTCAACCCCAGATTCAATACTCGAGTAAGGTGTTTCACGTGGAGACATCATACCACACATCGCAACCTTGGGGCATTTCCCAAAGAATGGGAGTTGACCATGAAGGCTGAGAACCCCTGAGGATTGAGAGAAGGACCACTTCTCCTCTTCGACTTCCCATTCTGCACCCCAACCAATTCGTATATCAAGGGGCTCGGGTAAACCGAGTTGTTTGATAACTTCTTGTTTGATGATATCTGGATTCGAACTCAACACTTCTTCATTCAGGTCGCATATGACACATGATATCGTGTTAGTGCCAAATAGAACCTTGGGTTGTAAGTTCCACTTGGTTTGGATTGCTATTTCAAGGTCTGATTTCATGACTGGTGTTTCTTCGTAGTCAATTAGAACATTAATAGCACCATATGTACTTCCCTGAACCTTCTTGAGGGCATCGGGTCCCCAATTGTCTCCTAAAAATTTAAGGGCTGGACTGTTATCGAGACACAAAAACAGCATTCCATCATCAATAATTCTTTTATCTGAAAAGGTTGCAACAAAATCATCCTCCCCATATTCAACATTCGTCAGTTCTGTACCAAAAATAAAGTTGGCACCAGCGTTAATGAGTGCTTCTTCCATAGCATCACACATCACCTTACCTGAGACCTTCTGTGTGCACATTTGTGAAAGCATGGTATGGTCTAAATTTTTTACAAATTCATATGCTGTCATCACATCCCATGTAACCCCGTCCATGATGAGTGGTAAGTGTTCAATGTATGCCTGACCCGTCTCACTGAGAGTTCCTACTGCGTCTTTCAGAGATATACCCCTATACTTTTTGGGTTGTGCAATTACTTTAGAAAAGAGAGAAATGAGGGTTCCATAATCTTTTACACCTAGGGATTTAAAAGCAAATTCAAAAATACTCTTCTTTTCTACTATTTGAAATATATCATCCCAATGGATGTTCATCTCTGAAAATATGGACTGTGTATTTACAAACGCCTTATCAAATACAATTCTGTGTGCGTGTAAGTCACGTGTTTCTGTATCGGGTTCCCACCAAGAACCTCCGGCTGAAACTTTTCTATCGTAGATTGTGACATCATGTTCACCTGACCTGAGAATCTCCCATGCGAGAGACATTCCTGTTGGTCCAGATCCAACGATATGAATCTTCATTCTATATTTAACTTACAGAATAATTCCTGTGGTTATTATAGGATGTGGTCAATACTCAATCAAATTAATGTGTATGCGTCTTCGCGCGTTAAAATACCACCGAAACAAAAGCTTAAAACATGGAAGTTTGCTGGTAAATTCCTGTGGAAAAACACTTTTGTAAAAGATAAAGCTGAATTGGGTCGATGGACGAAAGATGAACTCCTCTATCTTGGTCCAACATTTGTAAAACTAGGTCAAATTGCTTCGACGAGAGGAGATCTATACCCACCCGAATTTACAAAGGAGTTGGAATCTCTCCAAGACAATGTCCCTCCCGTGGAAATACATGATGTTGTAGATCAAAGCATATTCAAAGAGTTTGACCTGGTACCATTCAAATCTGCAAGTATTGGTCAGGTACATATGGCTGTCCTACATAATGGAAAAAAGGTTGTTGTAAAAGTAAAAAGACCTGGAATCATAGACATTATGAAGGAAGATACAAATAATGTTAGGGAAATTGTAGAATTTTTAGAAAAGGTTGGTATTGACACAGGGAATAGTTCTGGTTTAGTCCTCGATGAGTCTATTGAGTATCTCCTAGGTGAAACAGATTACAAACAAGAAATTGAGAATGCCATCAAGTTCAAAAAGGGTATGCGGGATGTTGACTGGGTCAAGGTTCCTAAAGTCTATAAGAAGTACTCGAATGATGACATGATTGTAATGGAATATGTACCCTCAACAAAACTCACAGAGATTACCGACTCCAAAGTGAATAAGAAGAAGATATGTGAAGCACTCATTAATGCATATGTCATCCAAACAATGGACAATGGTTTCTTCCATGCAGATCCACACCCAGGGAATTTAGGGTTTTCATCCAATGGGAAGCTTGTATTTTATGATTTTGGACTACTTGTAAATCTATCTGATGAGTTGAGGGATGGATTCAAGTCCCTATTTGGTTTTATAATCGCTCGTGACACAGCTGGTATAGTCGACACCCTAATCAAATTAGGTGTCATCGTCCCAACAACCTCTGATATTTCTGATATTGAAGTATTCTTTGAAACTATTTTGGGATACCTGGAGACTCTAGATAGTTCTAAAATCATGAATGATGAGCTAGCTGTCCAACTCGCAATGGAAAAACCCTTCGTTGTACCAACAAGCTTTGTATACCTAGCAAAGTCCTTTTCCATCATTGAAGGTATTTGTCTCAAATTGGACCCAGACTTCAACTACTTCACGTACCTGGAACCCCTCATCCAGCAACAATTCTTGGAGTCGGTAGATATTGGGGATATATTTATGAAGACTACAGAGATTCCTGGTACAATTGGTAAAATAAATACAGCTGTTATGGGCTTACAAAAGTCTAGGGGTTCTATGAAACGCTCGATGGTTAAAACGCAACAGGAAATTAGAGTCGTTCAGTACAGCGTGGTTTGCGCTCTACTGGCTGAGAGGTTCGGGGATAATCAACCCCTTGCGATGTTTTTTGTCTTATGTACTTTGTGGTTTACTTTTCGTAAAAGTCGATAGATTTTTTCCCACTCTTCTTGGGAGCTTCATCCTTTTTGACTAACTTGTCATGTTCCTGGAGGTATCCCTTCATGCGACGCTGTTCATCACGGAAAATTTCAGAGAATTTCTCTTTGATCTTACCCACATCAGTGTCACGTTCCTTTTGGATCTTCTTACTCAATTGTTTGAACCCCTTGTTTTTGTTCTTGGCAGCGAATACGACTGGTGCATAAATAGCGGACATAGTGTTTGTTGTATTTTAAGGACATTTAATTTTCAAACGTTTCAATTTTTCTTCAAACTCTCTACGTTCACCCGGAGATTCAATTTCTTTCCCAGAGTTTATAGCTTCAATCTCGGGACCAGTGAGTTGCATGGAATTTACACGGAAATCCATGAATGCCTCCATAGAGTGGGGTACCAGGGGTTGGACAAGTTCATATATAGCCGTGGCATAGTCTCGAATTTCCTTTTGAGCGTGATGGTCCATTCTCAATTGTAAGAAATGCATGAGATTGTGGAGGTCCATTTTCCACACGAAAGAGGTGTAGGTTGATTGTGGTAAGACCCCTCGAGCTTGTTCCCTGCAGACACCCCTTTCAAGTAACTCTTGATAAATCTTGAAACTGCATTTATAATTTTTAGATAGAAGCTCACCCAATTCACTATCAAGTTCTACAACACCCTCTGATCCTTGGTGATTTACAGCAGACTGTCCACGTAGGAATTCTGGTTCGTAATACTCCTCATCAACGATAGAATACCTGGCAGACATTTCATTTACAGAGGCGGTCCTATGTCTCAGCCATTGACGAGCAATGTATAGGGGTGCCTTGATACGAAACTTGAACACCACAAGTTCGAGTGGGGAAGTATGCCAGTTTCGAACAAGATACCGAATCAAACCCCTATCCCCTCTAGTAGTCGTAGTACCCGTCTGATAACTCACACGAGCACCATCAACAATAGCCTTATCTAGGTTTTGTTGAGGCATGTGGTCAATGAGTTCTACGAATCCATGATCTAATACTTTCTTCATTATGAATAACTATCCGTCCTATTCTTTAATATTTACATTCATCGTTCATTGGAACCTCTCCACAGAAATCATACAACTTAAATAATTTGTCTTGTGCATCTTTGCTAACAACTTCAACATCGTTCATGGCATCCATAGCGTCATCTACAAGTTCAAGGAATGTATCGAGCTCATCAAGGGCTATACGGTGGTTCATTCTTTTACTCTTTTGGGAATGAAAGGCGGATTTGAGACGCTTGTTGCTCTTGATGACCTTGTCCAGGTTGGGCTTGTTGACGGCGCACATTCGAATGGTGAGACTCATTTGTATATACTTACTTTATATCTTTAATCAACTCACTTAGGTCTCTGTAATATCTTTTGAGATCTTTCATAAATCTTTTATTGTTTTCAATAACTTCACATTCAACTTTGTTTAGATAAATCCAAGCTAAGTTTGATTTTGAATACTTTGTCATTTTTTGATTCTCATTTGGTCGACGTGCCACCAACTTTGTAGACTTCTTCTTTTGTGAAGCTGGTAATACCTCCTTCCTATTCACGAATGAGAGTGCTTGCATGACAGTGTCTGCGAGGTCATCTTTCTTCTTAGATTTTACAAATGTATCAATCCAGTGGGAATTTACAGAGTCGCCCCGGATAAAGGCTTCACACCTCTCGATGGAAACCTTCTTCCTCTTATTGTACTGTGCCTTACCAGGTCCTGCAACATCTGGAATCTTGTGACGAGCATCGTAAAGAATAGTTTCAGCATTGGGACACCTGATTATGAAGTAGGCATGGAGGAAGTGCATGACAGAAACCATCTTTTTATTACGGTCGGGTTGCTTTTCTATGAGAATGGTCTTTGCACCAAGGACCCATGGACGAGCATCTAGATGGTCTCTCATGGAAACGTAGACACCATCCTTATGTTGTGGAGGGATACCATCAACATCCCACTCAACAACCAGGTTATTTTTGTCCTCATCGAGAAGGCAAAGTGCCAAATTCTTTATACCCACGTCGATACTTAGAATCATTAACATAAAGACTGTGTAACTCTTTAACTTAATGGATTGTATTTTTACTTATTTAATTTAAAACTTGGACGCAGCAGCTCTACCCGCGTTCTGACCCGCTGGGGACAGGGCCACAGCAACCCCAGCAAGCACAAGTACGCACACACAGATGACACATGCGATGACTATGTATTTTATCGGTCCAGCAAAAGCGTCACCAATAGAATCAACGATGTCAGCAAGACCCTTGTTCTCAGTTTTCTGGGTACCCTCTGTCGCCGCTTTGAGTTTGTTGAGGGTCTCACTGTTAGAGATATTCTGAGTGAGAGAATCCGTAATCGCTTCAGCCATCAAAGTGGCTACAATATCCTGTGAAAAATCAAGTTTACCATTACAATTTCTTACAACTAAGTCACCTTCTTGTAAGTTAACCATCTCAGCAATTACTTCATTTAGGTTATTCGTTTCGAATGTATTTTCAATAACGTTTTCAATTGCCATATTAACCTCTTGGTTCATATTTTGTTCATCACCAAATTGCATGTTCCCCGCCTCTGTTGTTTTTTCCATCGCGGCGGCGGCGGATGCGACTAGTTCGTTTGATATGACAGATTTTGCTTCGTTTACTGTCTTTGGTGACATTGTTGCACTCGACTGCGAGCTCGCATTGATTTTCTGTCCTACTTTCACATCACAGTCTGGTCCCATACCATCAAGTACAACCTTAACTTTTTGTATGTTGTTCATAGCAGAAGAAAGAGACTGCTGATGAGTCGTAATAGTAGTCATGAGACTTTTGTTCACAACATCCATGTTGAATGTTTGGTTCACAGTTTGACTACCACCTCCACCCATGGTTTTTTATAATCACCTGAGAAAAAAATATCAGTATAAATTAACTAATGGATCTTAACAGAATGATATTAATTTTTGCTATTCTAATTGTGATAATATGGATGCTGATGAGAGCTAGGACGGAGATGCTAGAAGTAAAAAAGGAGAAAACAATTAAAGCAGTTATGAAATTTACTAACTAAGAATTGCTTTATCTAAGAAGAATGTGAGTATATACCGCTCACCACCTTTTACAGGTAATGTCCCATGGTAATTTTTACCACCCGTGTATACAGCTAAATCCCCCTGTTGATAATCCAGGATAGGGAGATTTGGGTGGGAAGTTACATACTCTTCTCGGTTCGAAGTTTCCTCGTAAAAATTTTCACCCCAATTGTCAATTTCCTCGGAACTCTTTGTATCAAAAATATATATTTCCCCACCTTCGAAATCTTTGGTATCAGATAGTAGAAAACTCATAGTTAAATAACTATCATCCGTGTGCATAGGGATATGCGTTCTCTCATTTTTTTCATATCTTCTAAGGAATACAAAATTAACTCTTTGATCTGGTGGTATCCAAGGTGTTGATTCGAGAATTGGTTTTAGTTTGTTCAGGTAAATTGGTTTACATGCTTCCCATAATTCTTCATTAACACCAGATTCTGCTATGATATCAATTTGAAGTTCAGGTTTTTCATCCACTTCATCATTTTTTGTTTCAAGATCATACTTTTTTGCTATCTGGATTAATTCTTCACATTCACTTTTGGACAGAATAGACTTTTCTAGGAATCCAGTTTCAATTTTTGTTTCTACACGTTTACGTCTCATATAAAAAATTACAAAAACTACCAGGCAAATTATCAATAACAGTGTGAAGTTCATTTAATATAACACCCGAAAAAAAATATCTATTAACTAATATGGTCTACTACGTCGGGGCTGGTGCTTGGATGAAGACTTATCAGGCACGGAGTAGTTGCGGGGGTCCTGAAAGTGAAACCCGATTTGGAAGAAAACGAAAGAAAAAAACAGGTCGTAGTTATAATCATTTCTGTGTAGGTATAGAAATAGACACGAATGGTAACGTCGTTGGACGTGATAATGAGGTAGCGTATAATAGTTCCAAAGAAGGTCACCACCCATGTAAAGGATTAGGTAAGTCGAAATTCTTGGGTGGTGGGACAAACTCACGTGGTATCGGGACCGATTTTACCGGGAGAGTTCCCAACTTTGATACTTCGCATTTCGGATTTAGATGTGAAGTACCTGATTCTAAAATGACTTCAGCAAATCTTAAATCCTGGTCGGGTTCACAGCATATGAACGACGTGGGCGGCACCGGTGCGGGTGCAGTGCAAAGTGGGACTCGTAAAACTCTATGGAAACAACTCGTAATGGGTGTTAATGTACCAGGTGTAAACTCTCCTGCATTCTGTGAAAAAGTGAAAAATCTATCCGTGGTGGTGAGTAACGAAAACAAGTCGTGTTATGATCTGATTGGTACTGAACTTCAAGCAGCCAATAGAAGAAAATTTTGTGAACAAAATGAAACAGATGAAAAATGTGCGTGTAGAAACATATCTCTTTACGGTACGAAGGGGTGTGTAAATGATCATCCTACCCTTCCAGGGTGTGCAGAAGTGAAGGCTGAATTTGATAAATTTCCTGCTAAGGCTAATACAGAAACCCCTCCTATAACCTGGACACCGACTTGTTTTTCATCGGGTATATGTTCGCGACCTGGTCAGTATTTACCTGAAAGTCAACCTCAGACTTGTTCTCAAGTAATAGCTATATGTACACAAGATTTAGAATTTTACGGTGATATCACGGGTGGTAATGTGGAAATCGATCAGAGTATGGATTGTGAGGCATCGAGTTCAAATGCACCAAGTTCTGGGTCAGGTGATGCCCCAGCTGGAGGTGGAGGTGGAGGTGGAGGTGGAGGTGGAGGTGGAGGTGGAGGTGGAGGTGACGGAGAGGATGAAGAAGAAGAAACTGGACCTAGAGCGTACATCCCAAAAAGTTTGGATGGTTTGAAAACGAATAGAAAACAACAAATGGGTGCAGGGGGTGTGGTAGCTCTCATACTCGGGTGTATGATGATGTTGCTTTTGATTGTAGCATCAGCCAGTGGGGGTGGCTCAGCCAAGAAACGGTTCAGGTGATAACTTAAAATATTTATATATTTAAATGGGCACCTGTGAAACCATCGAGCAACAGGCCAAAGACGACTACGGTGATGACTACATGGAACAACTAAAGTCAAACCCAGAATACATGTCTGCAGCCCTAGGTCAAATAGTTTCGAATAACTGTGAGGATTATTTCGATTACAGTGGTATTATTCAGGACTTTTGTAGTGATCACAATAATATATTGGCGGGTATTGGACCTGGTGAAACGTGTCAGATATTGGATGGTAATGGTTCTAAATTAGCTAGGTGGTGCATGGAAAAGGAAACACCTAGTGATGTAGCACCTCGTATGAAAACTAGGAAAGAAACTTGTAATAGAGAGGGATTAATGAGTAAATATGATGAAACCGCTACTGCGTATTGTAAAGCACACCCCGATGATAAATGGTGTTCATGTTATAATGTACTCAACCACACGAAGGTTTGTACAGCCAATGAGAAAGCTCCTGGGTGTACTGTTGTGAAAAACATTGAAGCCAATAAAGATTTTTTTAAAGATGGGTATGACATTCTAAAGAATAATATGCATTGTAGACCTCGGGTATGTAATAGACCTAATCTAGTTTACGTACCAGCAGGTACTATGGACAGTTGTGAATCAAGTTATAATTTTTGCGGTAAAGAGATTGACATAAAAAATGAATCAAATAGTTCAATCGTTTTAGGATGTAATATGGGTATGTCCGAAACAGAGTTACCAGATTGGTGGGATGAAGATGGTGGCGACGATTCATGGTTAACTATGAAAAAAAGAAGAAAACCACCATTTAATAAATGGCCTCTAACATTGACACCTATAACGGAATTTCCAGAAGAGTTTGATTGGGAAGAGGACAATGTGAGATATCTGACATATGGTTCATTTGGTTCAGTTGTTTCATGTTCTTGTTGTATGGTGTTGATGGTTATGATGATGAAGATGGGTAAAAAATAATATACATGTAATACATAATGAAATTAAATTTCAAAAAGAACAAAGTAACATATACACTAATTGCGATAGTGTTAATTATTATTATTGGCTACTCTATTCACAGAGGTAAGGAACATTACGATTCACCAGGTCCTAGTGTTGGCCCAACCCCAGAAAACGTAGAAATAGACGAAGAAACGGAGAAGAAAGTCGAGGAAAAGGGGGTATCACAAGAAGATTTGGATTTAGTGTTTGAAATGTTAAAATCAACTTAAAGAACAAGTGGAAGTATTCTTTATGTGGTGTTGGTGGTGTTGTCACCCTTTTGAGGGTACAGCCCTAAATATACCTGTAAAGTACGACGATCGTCGTAAAAAATTTGATACAACTGGAAATTTTTGTTCATGGAGTTGTATGAAAACATATGCATTAGATAAATATGGGGTTGGTAGGGGTAGTCTGGTGTGCTCGAATATGGTGATGATGCGACGGAGAATGTATGGTGGCA
>Ga0308004_10001572_pt1 | contig 10029 bp, 7 predicted proteins | sample Neamet38_FD_203156 | JGI IMG/M metagenome (GOLD analysis project Ga0308004, IMG submission 203156) | Marine microbial communities from water near the shore, Antarctic Ocean - #38 | ecosystem: Environmental > Aquatic > Marine > Unclassified | place: Southern Ocean | collected 2014-06-06 | reverse complement strand
TCAGGATCTAGCTTAAAATACTTATCCCCAAATCCTTTTACTTTTTTATTTCCGTTTTCATCAATAACAACCCCATAGGTAACTTTTGACAATGCTTTTTCATTAACAGGATCATTTAAGTACTTTCCAGCTACAAGGTTTTTATAAATAAATAAATCACGCTCGTTATGGTACCTTGACTTATGATTAAATAAAAATTTAGGCGTTTTTAATTTACCATTATAGGTATTTATAGACTTAATATACTTATTATCAGCCTTATTACTTAGTAATTCTTTATACGGCTCATCAGAAATATTCTTACCAAAACAAACCTTTATTTTATTAAATGAAATCTCTGATTCTTCGTTATAATTATTGGGTATAGGATTTGCCTTTATCTGTGGTAAATCATAAATAACATCTTTTAATTTTAACGGATCTTTTTTTGCTTTAATAATTTCATCAAAAATTTCAGAAGCATTGATATCATATTTTTCCGCTAAATCTTTTCGAACACCAATAAAGAAAATCCGTTCTCTGTTTTGAGCAAGCCCAAAATCTTTTGCATTTAATATATAAGAAGATGTATCATATCCATACTCCCCAGTATCTGTTAATGATTTTTCAATCAAGTCCCTATACCCTGAAGCCGAAGCTAAACCTTTTACATTTTCAATCAGCACAAGTTTAGGCGATAGTTTTTCCGCAAACTTTAAGTAATACTTAAAAAGTTGATTTCTTGGATCGTCGATAAACCCTTTTGTACGCTCAACTAAAGTAGATTTTTTTGAGCGCCCTATCATGGAAAATCCTTGACAAGGAGGCCCCCCTGCAAGTACATCGACATGAGTTATTCCAGAAAGAATATTTTTTATTGCATCATTACCTCTAACAGACGGTGTCTTTTTTCGAAGTTCAACTTCTTTATTGGTCTCCACAACCATATGACCCTGTATATCATAAGTTACATCTCCATTACCAAGATGCTCGTAAAGTTCTTTAATATCTCCAAGAATCACACGATCTTGATCAGTGTCAGGATGCGTTTTTATAAGATTCTTTTTCAAGGTATTCAAGGCCGGTTCTGCGATATCATTAGCCATTTCAAGGTGAAAACCCTTGTTTCCAAAACCAATGGTTAAGCCACCGGCTCCTGCGAATAAATCTATATAAGTGTATTTGTTTTTGTTCTTCATAAAGTCGTTAAAAATACATTGATTCTTGTTGGTTAAAAAGTGTTTTATAAAAAAATTGCTAACAATTTATAAAATACGGCTCTAAAAAATATATTTATAGAATATAAACGAAAGTACTAAAAATAAATAACAAATTGCAGACGATTGTCCGTTGTACTATTGTCTACAATTGTTCAAATTTGAGCTATGGATAATATCAAAGTAAGATTTGGAAAAAGAATTCGTGAAATGCGCTTATTGAAAGGGATTTCTCAAGAGAAGCTTGCCGAACTTGCTGATTTGGATAGAACCTATATTACAGGTATTGAAACTGGAAAAAGAAATATTTCTATTACGGTAATTGAAAAACTATCAAAAGCTTTCAATTTAACTGTGTCGGAAATTTTTAAAGAAATCTAAAAAACAATGGACAACACGAGTGTAAAAATAATTTTAGATAAAATCAACAAAGAAAACATTCTTCAAGCGATGTCACTCATAAACAAGGAAGGAGTAGCCCCTAATAGACAATCTGTTGCTTACAGTGTTATTGGTGCTGAGTCACAAAGCAAATATCCTCCACCATACCTAATTGAAAAAGCTTACTATTTTGATAATTCAGATAAACTACCTGATGATTTTTTTAAAAATATAGGTAAGAACAGTCTCCATTTCAAAAGACTAAATGAGCTAGGTTTTGAAATAGTAGATAAAAATGATACCCCACCCTCTAAACTAAAAGCTATTTTTAAAAAAGTTCCGCGTAATGAAGTAGCTTCAGGTACTGAAATAGGAATTTTAAAAAATTACTTTAACAAGAATCTAATTCAAGATCCAAAAGATCTAATAGATGCAGATGATAATGAAGGAAGTAAATCTTACCCTATTAATATAACTTTCAATAGTCAAAAGTATACATACCCAATTAAAGCATACAAAACAAAGAACTTTACTAAAGACAGAAGATTAATCTTAAACAAATCTAGTGATCCCTTAGGCTTAATTAGAAAAACAGATGACTACCTATGCTTAATATTCAGAGATAAAATTACGCGTGACAGTGATATCGATGTATATGTAATAAAAAAAACAGATACCTATTATGATGCGATAGATTCACAATATTCAGGAAGAGATGGATTAATAATTGATGATTTAAGTTTAATAAATGAAATAACAAGTAAAGAAAACAAAAAAAACACAATGAGCTATCCGTTAAACCAAATTTTATTCGGCCCTCCAGGAACAGGAAAAACCTATTCTACAATTACAAAAGCATTGGATATTATAGGTGTAGAATATAAAAATTATGAAGAAGCTCAGGAATTATTTCAGGAGGAGCTGGGTAAACGACTAGAATTTGTAACAATGCACCAAAGTTTTTCTTATGAAGATTTTGTACAAGGCTTAAAACCTAAAAAATCAAAAGATGGTAATGGTATTGTTTTCGATTATAAAAATGGAGTTTTTAAAGAGATTTGTAGAAGAGCAGAAGATGCTGAAACAGGCGATTCCGGCCTGAATACAACTACCTTAACAAATCGAGAAATTGGTCAGATAACGTTCTTTCTTTCCAAATTTAATGGAAAAGGAAAAGGCGAAAAAAAAGCTAATGATTTTTTAGGTTATGAATCAGATTACAAAGCTTTTTTAGGAATTGGAGAAAAAATAGGAGTTAAACCAAATACTTTAAGTAATCATAGAGATAAGTTTGATTTCATGTTTAAAGATAAGGGAGGTTATTCTGCTCGAAAGGGATGGATACCGAGAAATGGTCAAGGTGTTCTTGACAATTCTGTAAAATGGCCCTACAAAGAAATTTATGACGAGATGAATCCAAAACCTTTTGAGATAGCTTCAAATCTCGTTACAACTCTTCTTTCTAAAACAAAGGTTATCAATACTGAAAAAGAAGGAAATAATAACCATGTTATTATCCTTGATGAAATAAACAGAGCGAACATCTCTCGAGTATTCGGTGAGCTAATAGCGCTTATTGAAAAAGACAAAAGAGACGGAAAACTTACAGTTACACTGCCTTCCGGAGAACCTTTCACTGTACCTTCAAACCTACATATTATCGGCACGATGAACACGGCTGATAAATCAATTGCTTTAGTAGATATTGCGCTAAGAAGAAGATTTGAGTTTATCCCCTTGTATCCCGATCCAAAGATTTTAAAACAAGTTCTTGAAGAAAAGGGTCTTAATAAAAAAGATACTGAGCTAAGAGTAGAATTATTCACAAACCTTAATAGAATTATCAGAGCTAAAAAATCAGTAGATTTTGAAATTGGGCACTCTTACTTTATGGAAGATGAGAACCTAATAGATATATTAAACAAACAAGTCTTGCCTCTGTTAAATGAATATTTCATGTACGATCTTAAAAAAGTAAAAGATATTCTTGAAAAACAACAAAAAGACAGAGAAGGTAAAGAAATAACTAAACTAGGCATAACCTTAAACAAATCTGTTTGGAAAAACAGAGGTCTTCTTAAAGTAGAATCAATAAACGACAGTAAAGAAAAAGAAACTACAGCCGCAGCAGTTGCAGCAGAATAATTAAGACAAGTATAATGGAGATTTTTTTTGAATATCAAAAAAAGAAATATAATGACTCTTTTCTAAAATCAGAAAAAGAAAGAGAGCTGTTCAAATCTGTCCTTAACAAACTATGGTCAGAACGAAAACAGTTTGGATTATCTTCAGTTTATTTTGACGACAATAACAAACATTCTGAGCAGCAATTCTTTACATTTTATGACGATCATATTAAAGCAGGTAAGTACATTGGAGCTATTAAATATGGAAATCAAACAATACAAATACTCCCAAAGACACTAGAGTCAGGAATAAAAATTTACTCAGAAGCAGAACTAATTGAAATATCAAACAAAAATTTACTTTGGTGGCTCTCTCGTTGCTCTAAAATAAATTTCCCAAAAACATTCTCCGCTTGGAACACACAGTCGTTTGATTTTTTAGATATACTAATACACCTATTTAGCACTCTTACTAAAGATGACTTAATATTTAATAAACATCAGGCATACATTGAAAAAGAAGAGTCCATTGGCACTTTACGAGGTCGTATAGATTTTTCAAGCTATGCTACAAATTACCACACAGGCAATGCTCATATTCTACCCTGCGTATATGATAGTCTAGAAATAGACAACTTATACAATCAGATAATTAAATTCACATCTAAATTACTACTACAGCACACAGAAAATGATAAAATAAAAAAAATACTGCAAGAAGTTATCTGGATACTCGATGATGTAGAGGATGTTTTTCTAACGGTAATGGATTGTGAAAAGGTAGTTGTTTCACCATTGAATGAAAACATGAAAATCATACTAGACTACTGTAAAATGTTTCTAGGTGGAATGTCTATAAAAACAGATGACGATGAATTAGAAATTTTTACATTCTTAATACCTGCCGAAAAATTATTTGAAGATTTCATCTTTGGCTTTATTAAAGATGAATTCGAATTCGAATCTGATATTAAAGCAATTCAAAGTCAAGGTGATCAGAATGGCCAACAAAAACCCCTGGCTATTGAAAAAAATGAAGAAGGTGAAGAAGTTAGTAAATCATTTAGACTAAAGCCTGATATTTATATAAGCAAACATTCAGGTGATATTATTCTAGATTCAAAATATAAAGTAATTTATACGAAAGAAGAAGCTAAAGAGGAAGATAGAAAAAAGAACGGAGTGTCTATTGCAGATGTATATCAAATGCTAGCCTACACGGTCAAGCTTAATGTCCAAACATGTCATTTATTATATCCAGCGACTTTAATTAATCACGATAAACTAGGAACACATTATGAAATTAAACATAATAATGGAAGTGATGTTTCAAAGGTGTTTTATCATCGATTACCTACTATAATTAAAAAATGCGAAAGAGAATTATTAGAAATTATTGAAGAAAAAGAAAAAAAACTTTTTAATATTTTAAATAAAATTATTAATGGCTGCGATCATGATAAATAGTTTTAGAGATACCGAAAGAATAAATATTTATGTTGATGAGGTTTTTGGTAATATTGAAATATTTGATATTCTTTTATGGATAGTTTCTAAAGTTTAAATAAATAGTCTTTTATTTTTCATTTACTCTTTTATATGTTTCCAAATCGATTAAAGCATGAGCACCTCTTACCTTACTGTTGTCAATAATTTCTGATAATTCGCGATATTTATCATTTCTGATTCTGTGATGATCAAGATAGTAGTTATTATCTCCTGTTTTTATAAAAGCAACTATATCATTTGGTTGAAAATGGAGATCATGTTTGGCTATATCCCTGTTAAGATAGATTCTGTATTCATTTCTTGTGCCGTTAGGTCGTGAGAATTTATCATTGTGATAGACATAGCTTGCTGTAATAATATTACCTTCCTCTAAAGGATCGTTAAATTCCAATGAAAGAAAATCATTAATAACATCTCTACTTAGCTCCTCAAAAAAAGATCCTATGGCTGTTTTGGAAATATAAAAATATTGTCCGGTCATCAGTCTTTTTCTACGGTATCCTAGTTCCTGAGGGGTAAGGCGTTTTAAATAAACATCATGCTTCATTAAACAACTGCTTTAAATCAATAGTTTTTATTCCGTTTATATCTATCTCATAATCAATTCTAATAACCCTATTGTTCAAGCCTGAAGCAAAGGAATTCCTTGTAATTGAAGGAAATTCTGAATCTACTAGAGTAATAAAACTATCAATAGTCCTTAATTTGAGATTGTCGTAAACACTTTTATCGCGAATATCGTACCCTGTTTCATACAACTTATCAAAAAATTTCTCTTTCAAGTTTTCTTCGTTATCAATTATATTAACGATTCTCGAAATAACATTATTTATGGTATAAGCCTTGTCTGCATAGTCCCTTAAAATGTTCCAAGAGTGCAGATATATGTCTTCTTTATCCATCTGTTCAAGCTGATCAATCCCATTTATTTTATGGATATGGCCTTGCTGTTTTGCAGAGGTTTTTACCTCGATTTCTATTTTTTTAAAAATAAAATCTCTTCTTGCTTTTAATGGCCCAACCCAAGAGTCTAAACAAAGGCTTATATTTTCTGTTAGCTGAATAAATTTTTCAAGTGACAATAATTCTCCGGCTAACCCAACAACTTGTCCAAAATCAAGTGCTTCCTTTCTCGGTAGCTGTAAAAAATAAAACCATTTTTCAATTACCTGTTTAGTTGATGTTTTAAGATTCCTTGTAGTTTCTGCTGCTTTTAAAACATCATTAAATATGGTGATAAAATTATGTTTAAATCCAATAGAATTACAACTAAAATCAAAAACTCCTTTTATTCCCTCATTAATTATATCTATTTTTTTGTATTCAACAGACATTCCTCTTCTCGATTCAGTTTCAAAACCTTCAGAATCATCATATACCATGATATGAAAAACATCAAGATAATCTCTATAGCCCGCTATCCTATAATTATCTTCAGTACTTGAAATTATTTTTGCTTTAAAATCCCTAGATACACCGTCCCATTTTTCAAGGCTATTTAAAATATCTGAAGTCAGAATCATGTTGAAAAAATTTGTTGAAAATAATCATATTCACTTCCACTAACGTTTGATTCCGGAAAGATCAAAGCAAACCCTTTAGGGTTAAAATTTAAACTTTCAAGTACTATTGAGTTTGTCAAATAATTATTATCTATAAGATCTACTTCGTGAAAAGAATTGGAATGTACTCTGTCTATCGAATAGATAATAAGTAATGGTCTCTCAAGAGGTGCATCAATTAAGGTCGGAATATCGTTTGAATCTGAAATAACACCAATATTTACTAAGCCCTGTTCAATATTTTTCCACCCTGTCCCTCTTCTTGCACTACGCTTTACTGGATTAATAATAATATTATGTGGTAAATCATCTGTTTGTGAACCTTCCCTATTTGAATTTCGTCCCGATAATACAAGGTCAAACTCAGAAATTTCAAAAGAGCGAATTCGAATAGTAAGATATCTCAATATATCATCCATGCTAAATCCTCCTGTAGCGGGGTCACTTGTTTGAAAATCTCCAAGAAACCTGCTTAAATTATCAATCTCAATGTTTTCAATTTTATAGTTCCCTGAATTACTTTTCTCATTACCGTAAACATCGGTTATTAACCTATTTACAGACATGTTGTTACTTCTTAATACGTCAACATCTCTATGCATATATATCGTCTGCACAGCTTGTCTTGAATAGGAAACTTGCCTTCTTGCAACTCCCATTTTCCCAGATGGCATCATTCTTAAATGCGCTCTTACTCTTGGTGCAAATTCCCTAGGAGTTAGTCTTTCTTCCTGATACCTGTTTACCTCGGCTCTTAAATCACCTTCTACTCCCATAACATATTCAAAGTGCTCTTCAATTCTTTGAGTAGTATAAACTCTTACAAGATCCTCGTATCCAATCCTATATCCAAACCATCTTCCCATTTGCAATAACGTATCATATTTAGGAGTATCTCTTAAATAATACGAAGTCGTTAAACCTTCAACAGTCACGCCCCTTGACATTAAATTTCCACCAATACAAATAAGTGTTTTTAGGTCTTCAGCATTGTAATCAAGGTTTTCATAAAGACCGTTAACAATTTTTATTTTAGTTTCTGTTAATACTTCTTTGACCTCCTGAAATAATTCACCTCCTTCTAGTTCTGGATATGAATAGGCGTATCCTTGCATTCGTGCAATCTCATTAGATTTACCAAGATATCTTATCCAATTAATATTTATATTATTTAGAAAAAGTTCATCTTCATCTTCAATGCTATCAATCGTGAGGTTAAGGTATGTTTCTATTTTTAATTTAGTAGCATCATGATTAGCATTTAGATGATCTGTATGTATCATAAATCCACAATACTTATCATTGCCTCTGAACTTTCTTATAATAACTGAAAAAACAAAATCTAGAAAAGACTGAATCAAAGAATCTGTTATATCTTCTATAGGGTTATTTATGATTTCTCTTTCATTATCAGGAACATTCTCTATATATATAAGTTCCGCATTTTCCTCCGTAATCCTTCTTGTTCCAAAAAACTTTCTCGTACCAAAATATTTTTCAGGCTCTGGTAATGAATATATATAATTATCAGGATAAAGATCTGGCAAACTATTATATTCTGCATTTGCATCTATAAACACATTTGCAAATGGCGTAGCTGTATAACCTACATAACTTGCCTGAGGGAAAAGGGATAACAAATGTCTTATTGCATGATTAATAGTCGTTGGCTGTGCTTCCTCAAAATCACTATTATCAATGCTTGCCTGATCTGCTTCATCATCTATAATAAGTAATGACGGCATTACTGCAGTTGGGTTATTCCTGTTTTCTACCCATCTTATTATTCGTCCTAGTACAGAGCCAAATGTCTCGCCTCTCCTTGCAAGTTTTTTTACTACTGCTAATGTCACATCATTTGTCATGGCGAAATGATCTGAAAAATTATCTACAGGAATGTGAAAATCACCATCATAGTTTTGAGCACTGTTTGGGCTTCCGGTAAAGCAATTATATTTTTTTTCATTTGGAGCCCATTTTACAAATTCATTATCAAGGCCATAATGATTTGCACCTGTTAACTCTCTGTCTAGACGGAATTGGGTTTGTGACCTAAGTGTATTTGTCATTCCTCCAAGTACAATAATAAATTTATATCCTATAGATGCTGCTTTTGATATTAAGTGAGCGAAATTTGCAGTCTTACCACTCTGTACATAACCAATAACTAATCCTTTATTCAGAAATTCGGTGTTTTCGGGTAAAGTTGGATCTGGAATTTTCTTTATTATTTGATCTGTTTCAAAATCGATAGATTCAACAACCTGTGGTTGTGCATTAAAAATATGGTCGGCAATGAAATTCCTGTGTTTATGGTAATAAGTCCACCCTTCTTTGTTTAAAATAGTTTCATTATCATCCCTATAAAAACCACCGCCTCTTACATAAACATGTTCAACATTTCCTAACCCAAAATCATTAATAGCATGTTCAATAACCAAATCCTTATCTGTCTGATTAAAGTCAATTGTATCTCTAACAATTCTGACACTATCAGTAATATTGGTTATTACTTCTACAATATCTGCTTGAGTTAACTCAATTCCAAAAGCATGAAGTTGGGGTCTTATAATTACATCGTAAATTCGAAATAAATTTGTGTTGGTTTCAATCATTGCATTTTTATATCAAAAGTAGAGAATTAATTAAAAACAATCATGGTCCTGCATGTGTTATAATCTATTTCAACCTTTATTATGTTTTAGAAAAAATGAATTTTAGTTTTTCATATTTCATATTAGAAACATTGTTTATGTACAATCAATTTCTAATAGTTCCTCTTTTTTTTCAAAGGGTGTTCGTTAAAGTGTTATTTATTTATTCTCTTTATTACAGGAGTATTATGTAAAATAAAATCTACTTTGATTCTCTAAATACCTTAAAAAGGTAGGTTACCTTTTATAATTGCTGCTATTACCTACGATAGCCCTATTCTTAAAATTAAAACTTCACAGAATACACAACATAAATAGAGTTTGACCATGGTAATTAAGTTAAGTGGTGATCGGGTAATTTTCACTAAAGATCTTTTGATTCATCCTCTGTCCACCCTTTTTCTTTACTAAAATAAATAACACACTCGAATCCAGAACTCAAAAACTGTATTTTTAATTTTTATAGAATATAAATAAGTATTAATTTTACATCGTATTTTGAATTCAATATGAATACCAACCGAGTGAAGACACCACGGTGGTAAAACAATGCGGACGTAAGGTCAAAAATAAACTAATATCGAAATACAAATAAAAACTA
>Ga0308004_10001569_pt1 | contig 10033 bp, 8 predicted proteins | sample Neamet38_FD_203156 | JGI IMG/M metagenome (GOLD analysis project Ga0308004, IMG submission 203156) | Marine microbial communities from water near the shore, Antarctic Ocean - #38 | ecosystem: Environmental > Aquatic > Marine > Unclassified | place: Southern Ocean | collected 2014-06-06 | reverse complement strand
AGTGTCTCCAACTCTTATATCCTTTCGATTTATCTCATCTTCATTATGTAATGAGGCATTTGAAACCATTACACCACCAATATTTACTGGCTGAATTTTAGCTACTGGTGTGAGTGCACCAGTTCTTCCAAGTTGAATTTCAATATTTAATATTCTAGAGATTGAGCTATTTGCGGAAAATTTGTGTGCTATAGCCCACCTTGGTGCGTTCGCTGCAAAACCTAATCTTTTTTGTAAATGGAAACTATTAATTTTATATACAACACCATCTATATCAAATGGTATTATTTTTCTTTTTTTTTCTAAATCTTTATGATTTAGAATTAAATCTTTTATCTTTGCTATTTTTTTATTCAGTGGGTTTACTTTGAATCCCCAGTACTTGAGATTTCTTAAAAAATCTATTTGATTGTCTACCTTCAAACCTTTTACATATCCATGCGTATAAGCGATAAATTTAAGTGGAATTTTATTTGTAATTTTTGAATCTTTTTGTCTTAGAGATCCAGAAGCAGCATTCCTCGGATTGGCAAATTTATGATCAATTTTTTTAAAATCATTGTTTTGAATAAAAACTTCACCTCTTATATCAATTTCTACAGGGAAATTTTTTTTAATTATTGATGATGGAATATCTTTAATTGTTTTTAGATTTTGAGTTATGTCCTCACCTTCAATTCCATCTCCTCGAGAAAGACCTTTCACGAATTTTCCATTTGTATAAATTAACGAAGCGGAAATACCATCAATCTTCGGTTCCACACTATATTCTATTTCTTTAGCATCTTTTAAACTTAAAAAATTGATTATTTTTTTTTCAAAACTTTTTATATCCTCTTCATTAAAAGCATTAGCCAATGACAACATTGGAACCTTGTGTTTTACTTTTTGAAAATTTTTTGAAGGTTTAAATCCTACCGATTTACTTGGTGATTGTTCACTCTTTAAAAAATTATATTCATCTTCTAAATCTAATATATCTTTTTTTAATATATCAAATTCTTGATCAGTTATAATTGATTTATTTTTTTCATAATAATATTTATTATATTTTTTAAATAGTTTAATTTTTTCTAAAAAATTTTTTTTGATTAAACTACTTGTCATCTATTCTAAAAATCTAGTAATTTCTTAAATCTTTTAATTATTCCTTTTTTTTCTTTTTTAACTTTTATTATTTTCTTTTCTTCATAGTTTTCATTAAAAATTTTATACGTTGATTTGTACCAATCACTTGATTTGTAGTTATATCCTAACAAATTTGCATACTTTTGTGATTCATCCAAAAGTCCTATTTTGTAATAGATCTCCACTAACCTATGTATTGCTTCTTCAGTATACACGGTATTTTCATAATTTTTTAATACAAACTTAAATCTATTTATTGCTGCAATCCATTTTGATTTTTTAATATAATGCCTACCTATATACATTTCTTTGGCTGCTAAAATATCTAAAAGAAAATCTAATTTATACTTAGAGTCGATTGCAAAATCTGTAGTGGGGTAATTTTTTATGATAAATTCAAATTCTTCTTTGGCTTTAATAATTGCATCAGTATCCCTTTTTTCATCTACTACCGTTTCATAATAACAAATTGCAATTAAGAATCTTGCATAGGCCATGTTTTCATCTTTAGGATATGTTATTACATACCTCTCTAAATTATTTAGAGCTTCAGAATAAAAATCCTGAAGATAAAATGAATAGGATGCCATTAATGCAGATTTTGCAGCCCATCTTGATTGTGGATATAATAGTTCTGCTTCTAAAAATTTTTTTGAAGCAACGAAGTAATCTCTTTTGGTTATACCTTCTAATCCCTCTTTGTACGAGGTGATCATTTCCTGCTCTTGATTTATTTCTTTAATTTTATTGACTGTTTTTTGCTCTGCGCCGCAAGATAATAAAGTTAAATATAGTAATAGTAAGAAAGTTCTAAAAATATTATTCATTGAGATGCTTTAGTTATGTTCTATTTATATTGCAAAAAAATTTTATGCAATAGATCTTAAATGGCTTTTATTAATAAAAGCATGTGGTAAGTTTTTTTCTTGAATTTCTAATAAAGAAAAGTTCTCTTTATCTTGAAAAACTTTTCTTAGTAATTGATTTGTAAGTTTATGCCCACCTTGAGAACAAACTATTTTTCCAATTATCTTGTAGCCAGCCAAATATAGATCACCCATACAATCTAAAATTTTATGGTTTACAAATTCTTTTTCATTTCTAAGGCCCTTTTCATTTAATATTTGATCATTTTTTACAACTAATGCATTATCTAAACTACCTCCCTTTGCTAATCCCATTTCTTTTAACTTATCTATGTCTTCAAATAGACAAAAAGTTCTGGAGTTGTAAATTTCTGTTAAATCAGATTCATATACTTTAACTAAATTTCTCTGCGTTCCGATAAACGGGTTTTCATACTTAAGTTCAAAATCTATATCTAGACTAATTTTACTTGGCTCTATTAAAATTGTTTTTTTTCCATCAGTGAGTTCTATTTTTTTTTCAATTTTAATTACTTTTATTGGTGCATTACTATTTCTAATTCCTACTTTAGATATGGCCTCAACAAATAATTTTGCTGAACCATCTAAAATTGGAACTTCTTTATTGTCAATCTCAATTAATGCATTATCAATGCCTAGTCCATACAAAGCTCCCATTAAATGTTCTATTGTTGAAATACTTACACCACTTTCGTTTGATATAGTTGTGCAAAAAATGGCACTAGTAACATTAAATATATTTGGTATTACAATATTGTTTTCTTTAAGGTCGGTTCTTTTAAAAATTATTCCAGTATTTGGCTCTGAAGGTTTTATTACTAAATTTGCTTCTAGGCCGCTATGTAAACCGATGCCTTTAAAATTTAAACTTTGATTAATTGTTTTTTGGTTTAATACTGACATCGAATTCTTATAGATAATTTAGCTAAATTAAGAAAAACAAGAAATGTTACAGGAAAATACTATTTTATTTAAAAAAATGAAAAAGGTTTTCAAAAAAACCTTGAGTTATTTGTCTTTTTGGAACTACTACAACCTCTTGTTTATTTAGATTTCTTATATATTTAAATCCGGATTGACAGATATCTTCCAGGGTTTCTTCTAAAAAATCTATATCGTTTGAAAAAGAAATTTTATCTTTATACTGATTATCCAGAATTTTTGCTCCTTCTCCCATTAATACCATCTTAAAACCACCTAATATAAGTGGATTTGACTCGATTGATTTAGCACATAATTCAAGTATTTCCTCTGTTCTAGCAAAAATTATTTTTTGGAGTTTCTCTATTGAGATATTCTCACCATTTAAAATTTTTTGATTTTGAGTAAAATTAAGTTTTAATTGTTCTGATCGTTCCAAATCCATCTCTAAAATTTGAGAGATGTCTTTAGTAATATGATTTCCTCCAATTGGCAAAACATCTAAAGAAAGGACTTTATCTTTAAAGTAGGAGACTATAGATGTCTTGCTAAATCCAACATCAATAAATGAAACATATCCACTTAAATTAAGATTATCTTTATAGTTAATAGACTTTGCATAACTTGAGCAAAATATTTTATTAATTAAAATATTTGAATTAGAAAAAATTTTTTTAAAGTACAACACTAAATCAATTGGTAGACAGATAAAAATTATATCTAAAGATATAAAATGACATCTAATTTCATCAGGTAAATAAGAATAATCGGCATTATCAATTTTATAATTATTAATAATAATATGAGTAATATTATGATTTTCGTGATATTTCAAAATTTGTTGTTTTGCTTCTTGGATCAAGAACTGAACATTTGTTTTTTTTAATTTAGATCCATCAAGTTTTTTAGATATCGAAAGACCAATGGAGAGTATTCTGGGACTGTCTATCATTAAATCTATATTATCAATATATTCATTTGTATCTTTTTCGAAAAGAGTAATAATTTTTTGAATTTTTAATTCTAAACTTGATCGATCTGTAAAAAATTCACTCTCGGCATAAAAAACTTCATCGTTATTATTTTCATTGAATGTACCAGCTCGTATTTTAGAAGACCCACAATCAAAAAATGTTTGAAAATTCTTGCTACTCATTATTTTATAATTACATGGTTATTCACCCTTAGATCAATAAGGCTTTTATTTTTAAAGTCATTGCTATTTATCATGTTATACGCAAGATTAAGTGATTCATAATAATTGTCACGTGGGAGTTTAATTAAAATATTATTAATTGTTAATATGTCCCATCTTTTTGAGGGAAAAAAATATAATGTTTTAAGCTCTCTAAAGGTGAATTGAGATTGTTCAATACTTTTTTTAAAAACCATAAAATCTCCAGAATTAAATTCTCCAAATATATAGGGTAATTTTTTAGTATTTTTTTTATCCGTTATAAGCTTACCATTTTCACCAACTAATAATTGATCAACATTAGAAATTCTTGCAATATATTTGGTTGGTTTAATAATTATATTAATTGTTGAAGGGTAGATTTTTTTTATACTATACTCTTCTATAATATTATATTTTCTTATAACTTTATTTAAATCATTTTTTTTAATAAGTAATATATTTTTATAAAACAGATTATTTAACTCACCTAAAATCATTGCATTTTCAATGCTTGAAAGTCCTTCAATATTAATTTTATTAATTGTAGTAGAAATACTATTTTGATTTTCTGCATATTTTCCACTTGTTGTGCTTAATATAAATAGAAGTATTAAGTATATTATTATCTTATTTTTTTTATCTATTAGTTGATGCATCTTTTAGAATCCATTCAATTAACTGTATAAAACTTATACCTATATAATTCGCTATTTCAGGCACCAATGAAAGTTTTGTCATTCCTGGTTGGGTGTTAATTTCGAGTAGATAAAATTTTCCTTTATAAAACTTAAAGTCTGATCTAGTAACCCCCTTACAGCCGATCAGTTGATGAGCTTTACGAGTAATAGTTGTGATTTTTTGTAAATCTTTTTTTTGAAGATTTACTGGGATTATATGTTTTGTCTTTGCGTTTGAACTATATTTTGCCTCATAGTCATAAAATTTTCTCTTTGGCTCTAATTCAATTGCACCTAGTGTTTTAGTACCCATTATAGCTACCTGTATCTCTCTACCTGCAATAAATTCTTCTATTAAAATTTCATTATATATATTTAATATTTTTAAATTTTTAGTTATATTTTTTTTTGTACAAATATAGACATGTACACTTGATCCTTCATTAATTGGCTTTATAACAACGGGAAATTTTAATTTCTTTTCGATAATCTTAATAATATCTTTTTCATTTTTCTTATATTCAAATTTAATATATTTTGGAGTTAGTATTCCATTTTTGATGAAAATTTTTTTTGAAATTTCTTTATCCATTGCAATTGAGGAGGCAATCACACCTGAGTGTGTATATGGAACTTTTTGGGTTTCTAAAATTGTTTGAATATAACCATCTTCTCCAAACTGTCCGTGCAACGCATTAAAAATTATATCTGGTTTAAATAATTTTATATTTTTTAATAAAGCATAGTCTGGCTCGCAAGTTATTACTGTGTATCCATTTTTTTTTAGTTCGTTAGCTACTTGTTTTCCAGTATCCAAGCTTATTAAACGTTCTTTGGATATTCCCCCACAAAGTATTAAAATTTTTTTTTTCATAATTATTCCAGTATCTCAATTTCTTTTTCCAAAATAATGCCTGTTTTTTTTTGAACGGCATCTTGAACAAATTTTATCAGTTTGCTCATATCATCAAAACTAGCATTATTTTTGTTTACAAGGAAATTACAATGTTTATGTGAAATACACGCGCCTCCAAAACTTGTATCTAGTGGCACCGATTCTTTTATTAATTGCCAAACTTTTTTATTAGATTGATTAATTGGGTTTTTGAAAGTGCTACCACTTGTTTTAATTTTTGTTGGTTGGGTGCTATCCTTTTTTTTTTTTAATTCAAAAACTTCTTTTTTAATTTTATCTTTATCTTTTTTTTCACCTTTAAAAGAAGCACTTAAAAATATTAAATCGTCTGACAAATCATTGTTTCTATATTTAAAAATAACTTTATTTGCTGGTATTGTTAAAACTCTACCTGTTTTATCAATTGCTTGTATTGAGATCAATATGTCTTTAAATTCCTTATTAAAACATCCCGCATTCATCTTTAACCCACCACCAACAGTTCCAGGTATACATGCTAAAAATTCAAAATTGCCTATTTCATTTTCTAAAGCAAAATCTGATAATTTTTTATCAAGACAAGCACTACCGGCAATTATTATACCATTAGGTAATATTGAAATGTTAGTAAAATTTTTTCCTAATTTAATAACCACACCATCAAATGTATTGTCGCTTATAAGTGTATTTGATCCCGCTCCCAAAATGTGAATTTTTTCTTTATTTCCAAACCTTTTTAAAAACAGTATCAGATCGGGTAAATTATCGGGTCTAAAGTAAACCTTAGTTTTACCACCAATATTAAACCAATTACTCTTTTTTAAATCATAATTAAAATAAATTTTACTACTAACTTCATTTGAAAATTTTGTTAATTCTTTTGATAGCATTATATTAAACTTGGCATTTCTTTCATCCATGCTGAAATAGTACCCGCACCCATACCAACAACAATTTTTTTTCCATAGATGTTGCTCTTTATAAATTTTGCTAATTGATATTGGTCGTCAACCATAAATAATTTAACCCTTGAATTTTTAATAATTTCTTTTGCAAAATTATTGTAATTAAATCCTAATTTTATTTTTTCACCTGCTGTATAAATTGGACATAGAATTACAGTATCAGCTTTCTTAAATGAATAGCTAAATTCCTGTTTAAGGTCTTTTAATCTAGATATTCTATGAGGTTGAAAAATGCAAATTACTTCTTCTTTTTTATAAGCAGCTCTAACTCCATTTAAAACTTCTTTAATTTCTGTTGGATGATGAGCATAGTCATCATAAAAATTAGTCTCTCTATAAGTAAAAATTTTATTAAACCTTCTTTGAACTCCTTTAAATTCTTTCAAACCTTTTTTAATAACATTTTTAGAAATTCCAATTGTTATAGCCACAGCAACAGCCGCTGTTGAGTTTCTTATATTGTGAATTCCAAGAAGGGGAATCTTAATTTTATTAATATTCATATTCTTTTTGCCTGGCAACTTAATTGTCAGATCATATTCAGAAAATTCCTTTAACTGCTTTATATTTTTAATATTAAATTGTGATTTTGAATTAACTCCATAAGTATAATAATTTTTAATCTTTATTTTTTTTAGCAGATCATTATTATTTTTATCGTCTATACAAATAAACGATTTTCCAAAAGACGGAACTTGATTTATAAATTTTATAAATAAATTTTTTAGACTATCCATTGAATTATAATAATCCATGTGTTCTCGATCTATATTTGTAACAATAGAGTAAGTTGCTGGCACATGAATAAAACTACCGTCAGATTCATCAGCTTCTAGTATGCACCAGTCACTTTTTCCAAGCTTGGCTGAACTTTTAATTGCATTAAGTACTCCACCATTTATTATAGTTGGGTCCAACTTTGTTTTTGAAAATATTGCAGCTAATAAAGATGTGGTTGTAGTTTTACCATGAGATCCTGTGACAACAATATTTTTAGTCAATGAGACTATATTGGCCAACATTTCTCCTCTTTTATAAATCGGTAGTTGTTTTTTTTTAGCCTCCATTAACTCTGGATTATTTTTTTTAATAGCTGATGAGATGACCAAAATAGTAGCGTTCTTTATATTTCTTTTGCTATGTTTAAGATTAACTTTAATTTTACCCTTCTTTAATCTTTCAATATTTTTACTAATAAGAACATCACTACCCTGAACATTAAAGCCCATACCCTTCATTATGAGCGCAAGACCACTCATACCGATTCCACCTATACCAACAAAATGTATAATTTCAGTTTTTGCTAATTCTATTTTCATTAATAACAGATATAATTTTCTGATTTATATTATTCCATGTGTTTTGATAGCTAAAATTTTTCATATTTATTTTTTTAACTAAATATTCATCTTTGTTGTCTATAATATTAACTAATTTATTTGCAACGGTCTCATCATTAATTTCCTTTTGATTTAAAATCCAATTACATCCAATTTCGTTATAAAAAAAAGCATTTTCAAATTGATGATTATCTTTTGAAGTGGGTAATGGTATTGTTAAACAAGGTAAATTTAAATAGACCAACTCCGCCAACGTAGAGGCGCCGGCTCTAGTAATGCATATATTTGATCTACTCATAATATCTAAAATATCTTCATTAAAATTAAATAATTCGTAATCAATATTATTATCTTTGTAAAATTCTTTTAATTTCTCAAAATTTAATGGATTGGATTGGTGATAGATTTTTAAAGAGTACTTTTTGGATAATTTAATGATCGATAATTTAATCAACGTGTCAAATATTTTTGCTCCTTGACTTCCTCCTATTATCAATAAATTAATGCTCTTATCAATACTTTCAGTTTTTTTAACATTATAAAATTTTTTTCTTAATAATGGAGGAATTACATAAATCTTGTTTTTATATTTATTTGGAAAGTTTTTAATCTTATCAGAATAGCAAAAAATTTTTTCACAAGAGTTAATAAAAAATTTGTTCGATCTTCCTAAAACCATATTTGGCTCTAACAAAAAAAGTTTAATATTTAAAATTTGCGCCGCTAAACAAAAAGGTAAGGACATGTAGCCACCTGTTGAAAATAATATATCTATTTTTTTTTTTTTTAAAAAAAAAACAGATTTTACAATTAAGTAAATTGTTAAGAAAAATTGAAAAGGGAGTAAAAAAATATTTTTGGATATTGGTGTTATATTAAAAATTTCTAAGTTATATTTATTTTTATCAAGAAACTTGATACCTCTATAGTCTGTCGACATAGATACGTAGAATTTATCTTTCAAATGTTCATACAATATGGTTGCTGGCACAATATGTCCGCCCGATCCACCTGTACTAATTAAAATATTTTGTTTCATTTAATCAATTTTTCTCTTAGTTAGATTTAATATTATTCCAGATAATATTGATACTCCTACAATTGATGAACCCCCATAACTTAAATAAGGTAAAGTCATGCCTGTTGTAGGAAGCAACCTAATGTTAACACCAAAATGGATTAGAGCCTGAAAAATAATTAAACTTATAGTTCCAGTTAAAACTAATTTAACTTTTTCATTTTTTTCTAAATATATTTTTTGAAAAACAGTATAAATAAAAAATAAGAACAAAATTAATAATAATATAATTGCGACAACACCAAATTCCTCTGAAATTACAGAGATAATATAATCAGTATGAGCTTCTGGCACCTTGTTTTTTAATGTACCTTCACCGATCCCTTTTCCAAAAAACCCACCACTACTAATAGCCTCTATTGCTTTATTAGGTTGAAAAATGTGAGTTCCGTCAATTGGATTAAAAAATGATTCGACTCTATTTTTTATGTAACCAAATTTTGAAATAAAGAAAATCATATAAGCTAAAGATAGCAAAGAAAAACTAATGATTATTAGGATTATTGGTAAACTTACGCCAGAAATAAAAATTAATATAGACCAAGATAAAAAGATAAGTAATGTTTGACCAATATCAGGTTGCATCATAAGCAATAGACAGACTGGAATAATAGCAATAACAGTTAGTAAATATTTAAAGTAAATATTATAATTTTTTTCACTACATAAAATTGTAGCGATAAAGATAATTATAAATGGTTTAACTAATTCAATCGGTTGAAATCTAGGTAGAAAAAAAAGATTGAGCCACCTTCTAGAACCTTTTACTTCTGCACCTATAATTGGCACTAAAAATAGCAGAAATAAAGATACAAAAAAAAAATAGATTGAAAACTTAAAAAGATTTTTTTCACTTAATAACGAAAAAAATATTAAAATAATCATTCCAATAAAAATAAATATCAAATGTTTAAAAAAAAAAAAATAATTATTAGTATCTAATTTATCAGAGGCAATTAATGAAG
>Ga0308004_10001565_pt1 | contig 10038 bp, 8 predicted proteins | sample Neamet38_FD_203156 | JGI IMG/M metagenome (GOLD analysis project Ga0308004, IMG submission 203156) | Marine microbial communities from water near the shore, Antarctic Ocean - #38 | ecosystem: Environmental > Aquatic > Marine > Unclassified | place: Southern Ocean | collected 2014-06-06 | reverse complement strand
TTTAATCAAATAATGACAGCTAACCTCAGATTGTATATTAGTAAGTTTGTTTAAGGCTTCTGATTCTTTTTTCATTCCCGTATAATGAAACACAATGAATCTGATTTGATTAATATTTCTTTTTTTAGGATTAAAATTAGGAGAGTAATTTAATGTAGTTTTTATTGGCATAAATTATGATTTTTTTCTTACTAATCTAGATTTACTTTACTATAAAATGTACTATATAATTATGTTATTATGAAAAAAATTTTAACAATCTCATTAATTGCAATCATGTTAACCACAAGTGTTAGTGCTGATACAGATGGTGAAAATAATTTATCAAAAAAACCCAAGCCAGTAAAAGACTGCTTTGAAAAATTAAATAGAGCTACATTTTCACTAAATATGAGTTTAGATAAAGCTATATTTAAGCCAGTTGCAAAAGGTTATAGAAGCTTACCTTCTCCAGTAAGAACTGGAACTAGCAACGCACTTAATAATATTTCCTCTTTATTAACTATACCAAATAATATTTTACAGGGAGAATTTAAAGCTGCAGGAGTTAACGTGGGAAGACTTGCTATTAATACTACAGTAGGAATTCTTGGAATATTCGATGTAGCTGAAAAAATGGGTTTTTCGGAATACGAAAAAGAGGACTATGGTCAAACACTTGGAAAATGGGGAGTGGGTGCTGGCTGTTATGTTGTGATACCAGTTTTGGGACCATCAACTGTTAGAGATACAGTCGGTTCATTTTTAAATGTATTAGGTGGAGACCCCTATTATAACATCTCTACTCATGGAAATAATGAATATTTAACAGATAAAGTATATATGACTACAAAAGTTATATCAGGGGTGGACTTTAGAGCAAAAAATTTAGAATCTATAGATAATTTAGAAAAAAACTCTATGGATTTTTATGCATCTGTAAGAAGCTTATACTTACAAGACAGGCAGCAGAAAATTAATAATTCAAATCCAACAATTGAAATTATGTATGAAGGTGACTGGGAAGAAGTTCAATCGCAATAGTAAAAAATAAAAACTAATCAAAAAATAATTAAAAAATGTTACCAAAAAAAATACTAACCTCATTAACTTTTGTAATAATTTTTTTTTCAAGTATCTCTAAAGTCTATTCAATTGAAGCTGACGTTTTTGTTCAATCCACAGTTAATAGGGCAGCAAAAACACTTGGTGGAAACCTTACCAAAGAAGAGAGAATTGAAATGCTAAAAAAAATAGCAAGAGATACTGTTGACATTAAAGGAATAGGATTTTACTCGCTTGGTGCATATAAAAAAAATTTAAATGATGATCAGTTAAAAAGATATGTGAAAGTGTTTTCAGAATATTTTTTAAAAAGTTTTTCAAGTAGATTGGCTGAGTATTCTAATCCAGAAATTGATGTAGTATCTAAAAAAAAAATTAATGAAAATTACACAATAGTTTCTAGCATACTAGTATCAACAGAAAGCAGGCCTGAAGTTAAAATTGAATGGAGGGTATATACAAAAAACCCAGATAATCTTTTAATAAGAGATTTAATAATTGAAGGGCTAAGCTTAGCTAGAACTCAAAAAGAGGAATTTTCATCTATAATAAATTCGAACGATGGAGATATTGAGGCACTTATTAGAAATTTATCAGAATTTGTTACTAAGTAGTTTTTACCGCAGAATCTAATAAGTTAGATTTAATTTTGGTGGGCCCACCAGGACTCGAACCTGGGACCAATACATTATGAGTGTACTGCTCTAACCAACTGAGCTACAGGCCCTACTCAATTACCTAGCTTTTACTTTGTTTTTTATTTTCGTTCAAGTCAAGAATAGAACAATTGCTCTTTATATATCACCTTTGTACACTACATGTTTTAATTTAATTGGTTTAATAATGGTTTAGACTTTGGTGAGAAGTTTCTTTATTATAGAGTTTGCTATTTTTTGTTAAAAATTTCCTGACTTATAAAATTTTTTATTAGTTTGCTGCATTTTATTGAAAAAAATAAGGATTATAAAGAAATTACAATGATAAATATCAAAAAACTTTTTTTAATATATTTTGAATACAATTAAATTTTAAATTGATTCAATGTTTACATTCATCTAACTATACATATAAATTATAGTAAATAAAATGAGTATATCAATTGAACAAATTATCCATAAAAAGAATATTTATGCGATTATTGTAAGAAAGAATAATCAATTCAAAAAAAAAGGTGTTAACTTTATCACCAGAAAACAAGAGCTATTTCAACTTGGGTTTATTTCTCACAAAAAGAAACATGAAATAAAAAAACATTATCATATAAAAAAAGATAGAAAAATAAGTTATTTTTCTGAAGTGCTTATGATGAAAAAAGGATTATTAAAAGTTATGTTTTTTGATGAAAAAAATCAAAATATTAAAAAGAATATAATTTTAAGAAAAGATGACATTATTTTATTATTAAAAGGTGGGCATGGCTTTGAGGTATTAAAGGACGTGGAAATAATTGAAGTTAAACAAGGTCCTTATCAAAAAAACACTGATAAAATTTTGATTTAATGAATATTTAAATTGAAGTGTGATTAAATGATTAAAAAAAAATTTATACCTGTCAATACTCCAATCATAACAAATAAAGATGCACTAGAAGTATACAAAACAGTAAAGAGTGGTTGGGTTTCTTCTAGTGGTCTAAAGATTAATGAATTTGAAAAAAAATTAGCACAATTTACTAATAGAAAATTTGCAAATTGTGTATCAAGTGGAACGGCAGCTTTAGAAATTGCTGTTAAGAGTTTAAACATAGGTAAGAATGATGAAGTAATTGTTCCAGCTTTTACAATTATTTCAAATGCAAATGCAATATTAAAAAATCTTGCAAAAGTGGTTTTGGTAGACTCAGATCCAGTCACATGGAATATAAATATTAATGATATAAAAAAAAAAATTTCGTTAAAAACAAAAGCAATAATGCTCCCTCATATCTACGGATTTCCAAATGATATGAATAAAATAATCAGTATTTGTAAAAAACATAAGCTTTATTTAATTGAAGATGCGGCAGAAATGATTGGTCAAAAATTTAACAATGCACCATGCGGTAGTTTTGGTGACATTAGTACATTCAGTTTTTATGCAAATAAACACATTACAACTGGGGAAGGTGGCGCAATACTTACAAATAATAAAAAACTTAATGAAAAGATAAAAGAATTAAGAAACCTAAACTTTGGAAAAAAAAATAGATATAATCACACAGACCTAAGTTGGAATTATAGATTTACAAATATCCAAGCAGCTCTTGGCTTAAGCCAGTTAAAGAGAATTAAAAGCATAATAAAAAGAAAAAGAGAAATTGGAAAATTTTATTATGATAATTTCAAAAAAAATAAGAACTTACTGATTCAACCTTATAAATTAGAATATGCATCTAATATATATTGGGTTTTTGGAATAGTTCTTAAAAATAAATTTAATAATCAAAGAACAGAGATTCAAAAAAAATTATTAAATAGAAGTATTGATACCCGACCCTTTTTTTGGCCAATGCACAAGCAAACCATATTTAAAAAGATGGGTTTATTTAAAGGGGAGTCTTATCCTGTGGCTGAAAACTTATCTAAAAATGGATTTTATTTACCCTCTGGACTGGGTTTAAGCAATAAGCAGCTAGAATATATAGTCAAAGTAACAAATGAGATACTTAGTTGAGATTAATTAAAGTTAAATTGTTATGCATATTTATTATTAATAACAGGGCTATTGAAAATTGTAAAAAATTTTAAAGAACCATTGAAAGCACTGAAGAAAATTGATAATAACAAAATTTATAATTAAGTTTTAATAAATAACTACCTCTATGATCATGAGATTTTTAGATAAAGATATTTTAAATATTAAAAGGAATAAAAAAAACTTACTAGATTGATAAATCTGAAGCAAAGAGTAAGATGAAAAATCAGTTTTAGACTTATATATTTTAGATGAAATCCTTAAAAAATTTTATAATCAATTTTTTCTTTATATTTTTATCAATATTTTCAACCCTAATAGTTTGTGAGTTAGCCTTAAGAATTAAACATTCTATTATTCCAAATTATGATATCGAGATGTGGAAATATGCAAAAAAATTAAAACAAAAAGACTTTAATTCAAAAATAGGTCATACACATGTAAAGAATAAATCTGCAATTTTACAAAATATTGAAATTAAAATTAATAATCATGGTCAAAGAGATATTTACCTAGATAACACTATTTTAAGAAAATATGAGAAAAGATTTTTAATATTAGGAAGTTCTATAGCCTTGGGTTGGGGGGTATCAAATGAAAATACTTTTCCTAATATTCTAAATAATATTTCTAAATCTAATAATAAAAATTGGATATTTGTTAATGGGGGAGTAGGAAACTATAATACAGAAAGATATATAAATAATTATTTAGAAAATTGGAAACAATTAGATTTTACAGACTTAATAATACAATTTTTTGTTAATGACACAGAAATAATTTTACCCAATAAAACTAATATATTCACACAACACACCCACATAGGAGTAGTTACGTGGAAACTTTTTAATTCATATAAGGCATCATTAAAGAAAGAAAATATAATTGAATATTATAAAAAAAAGTATGATGATAATTATTCAGGCTTTCAAGTTGCAAAAGTTGAACTTGCCAATTTAAAAAAGCATTGTGATATAAAAAAAATCAATTGCATGGTTGTTTTAATGCCAGACATTCACAAATTATCACCATATAATTTACCTTTTATTAATCAAAAAATTTCATCATTAAGCAAAGAATTAAAAATTCCTTATCTTGATCTATTACCAGCATTTCAAAATATTGAAGAAAATACACTATGGAACAAATATCAAGATCCACACCCAAATTCTTATGGTCATAAAATAATAGCTGAAGAAATATATACTTACTTAATTAAATGATTTTTTCATCAATAGAATTTATTATATTTTTCATCTTATTTATATTTTTAATAAGAATCTTTAAAAATCATCAAAAGTTAGTTGTCATAGTCTCTAGTTTATTTTTTTACGCATACTGGAATCCAATCTTTATTTTTTTGATATTATACTTATGTTCAGCAACTTATTTATTAATAATAAAAAAAATAAATCTAAAATTCTCAATATTGATAATAATGTTCCCATTATTTTATTTTAAATATTCATTTTTTTTATTTAAATCTATTCCTTTAGATTTTTTAAATTATCTTTCATATGTTGGGGAATTGCCTTTAGCAATTTCATTTATTACTTTTACAGCTGTTGCTATATTAATTGATATTAGAAATAAGACATTTGATGATAAATTAACTTTTGTAAATTTTTCCGAGTTTATATTATACTTTCCCCAACTTATCGCTGGTCCAATATTAAGAGCAAAAGATCTCATTCCTCAATTGAGAAATAAAATATTTTTTAAAAAAAAAAATATTAAATTTGGAATTTTTTTATTTTCTATTGGTTTTATAAAAAAAATTTTCTTAGCAGATAATATAGCGTTATTAATTGACCCTATTTTTGAAACCCCAGAATTATTTGGAAGTCGTGATTTAATAAAAGGTTTTTTACTTTTTCCATTACAAATATATTTTGATTTTAGTGGATATGTGGATATGGCTTTAGGAATTTCAGTGTTTCTTGGAATAGACCTTCCAATAAATTTTAAAAAACCGTATCTAACCTCTTCACTTACTGATTTTTGGAGAAGTTGGCATATAACTTTGTCAAATTGGTTTAGGGATTATCTCTATATCCCTTTAGGCGGATCCAAGGTTAGTAATATAAGGTTATACTTTAATTTAATTTTTACCATGACTATTGCCGGTCTTTGGCATGGAGCGAGTTTTAACTTTATCCTTTGGGGCTTTTTAAACGGTCTGTTTTTAGCTTTAGAAAAAAAATTTAAAATTAAAAATAATGAGAATTTTTTAAAGATTACCTTAAATTGTTTTATAATTTTTAATCTTTGGCTAATATTTAGAATTACTGAAATTAATGATTTGATTAATTATTTTCACATAATTTATTTTAATTTAGATGAAATTTTTATTATAGAAAATTTATTAATTTTTGCTATTACCTGTATTGGAATTTATTCTCAAAAATTTGAAAACTATGACCTAATTAAGAAATTTTCGTTAAGATTAAAATTTTCATTACTGATGCCTTTTTTTATTATATTGTTAATCACAGGCTTTGCGATAAGTACTGGACAATCTGATAAATTTATATATTTTGATTTTTAAAATATTTTATGACCTCATTTATTAAAGAGTTTTTCCAATTCTTAAGTGTTAGAAAAAAATACTGGTTATTACCAATAATAATAGTTCTTGCTTTATTTGGTACGTTGATATTTTTAAGCCAGGGAACAGTGATAGCACCATTTATATATACAATATTTTAATGAAAAATACGTCCAGAGCTATCTCAAATTTATTTTTGAGTATATCATTTTTATTTCTATTTTATGTAATATATAGATCTGAAATTTACCATAACGGTGATGAATTCCGCTTTTATTTTAAATATTATGTACTAGCTTTCTTATCAATATTTATATCTTTTATTACGTACTTTATATCTAAAATCATAAAAATTAACTTACTAGTTTTTTTAATTTCAATCGTGCTGGGTCTTTACTTAACTGAAGCATTTTTAAATTCTAAGCATAAAAAATTTAAAATATATAAAAATTTTACTAATAAAGATTATGATAAAAGGACTAAATTTAGAATTTATAGTGATCTAAAAAAAAGTGACCCAAACATAGTTATTTCTCCACCTCCAATACACTTTTCTAATAATATAAATTTTGATTATGCACCATTGTCTGGCATTGCAAACCGTACAACAATTCATTGTAATGAAAATGGATACTATTCTATTTACCAAAGTGATAGATATGGTTTTAATAACCCAGATCAAGAATGGAATAAAAAACAAATAGATTATTTGTTAGTAGGTGATTCAATGATTAGAGGCGCCTGTGTGCATGAACCAAATACTATTAGTGGAAACCTTAAAAGATTAAAAAAAAATAAGAAAGGTGTTCTTAATTTGGGGCAAACTGGGAATGGCCCCTTAAGACAATATGCTACTTTACGTGAATATTTGCCATTCAAAAATGTTAAAAGAGTGATTTGGTTTTATTCTGAAGGAAATGATCTAAAAGAATTAAATGATGAATTAAAACACTTAATCTTGATAAAATATTTAAAAGATCCAAAATTTACTCAAAATTTAATTATAAAAAATAAAGAAGTGCAAAAATTACTATTATCAGAACTATCCACCATTGAGGAAAAAGAGAGAGAAAATTCTTTATTTGAAGAAAAAATAAAGAGAGGTCCTTTAGTAAATTTTTTAATACTTAAAAAAGTAAGAGAATTTTTTCTAGATAGTTTTTTAATTAAAGTTAAAAGTCATAATTATTCTTATTTAACAGAAGATCTTAAGAAAATTATTAATTTATCAAACCAGCTTAGTATTGAAAATAATTCAAAATTTTATTTTATTTATCTGCCTTTATATGAAAGATTTCAATTAAATAATAATAATGAAGATTTTAAAGATTATAAAAAAATAGTTAAAATTGTAGAAAGTTTAAATATTCCAGTAATTGATATTAATAAAGAATTATTCGATAAGGTCAAAGATCCATTAACATTATTTCCTTTTAGTGCGCATGGCCACTACAATGTTAAGGGCTATGAGTTAGTGACAAAAATTATATATGAAAAAATTAATGACTTAGAAAGATAATAAATTACTAAACATCTCAAAAATCTTAAGAATGTCTACTTTTTATCATGATTGTTCTATTGCATAAATACTTACAAAAAAGAATTTGAACTAGACTAATATCCTTGAGTGATTATTATCTTTATTTATAAAATTCAAAAAAATACATCTAGTTAGTAAATTTAATTTGTGGTGTGTGTGATGGTGGGAACAGATGGTTATGCTCCATCTACCTCTCGAATGTCAATCGAGCACTCTACTAATGAGCTATGCTCCCCCTGATCTATGATTATAGATTATCCTATAGTAGTACTAATTTCAAAATTATTATTTTATAAAAACTAAGTACTTAAACCTTGATCTGAAAAAAGTTACGTCTACTCTATGGAGAAGTGATATATACTAAACTATTAGAAGTCCAATTTGAGAAAAAGTGTGTACTCACTTCTTAAAGATTGGAAATAAGAGATTTTTTATCTCTTGGAGATATTAACTTTCTAAAAAACTTTTTAATTGTTTAGATCTGCTTGGATGTTTAAGTTTTCTTAAGGCTTTTGCTTCTATCTGTCTAATACGTTCTCTAGTTACAGAAAATTGAAGGCCTACTTCTTCAAGTGTATGGTCTGTATTCATACCAACTCCAAATCTCATTCTCAATACTCTTTCTTCTCTTGGAGTTAATGTTGATAAAATTTTTGTAGTTGCTTCACTTAAGTTAGATTTAATTGCCTGTTCAAGAGGCGCTAATGCTTTTGTATCCTCTATAAAATCTCCCAAACTACTATCCTCCTCATCTCCAACTGGCTTCTCTAAAGATACTGGTTCTTTTGAAATTTTTAAAACTTTTCTCACTTTGTCTAGAGGCATTCTTAATTTTTGCGCTAACTCTTCAGGAGTTGCCTCTCTTCCAAACTCACTTAAGATTAACCTTTGGGTTCTTACAATTTTGTTAATTGTTTCAATCATGTGAACTGGAATTCTGATGGTCCTCGCTTGGTCTGCAATAGATCTTGTTATTGCCTGTCTTATCCACCACGTTGCATATGTTGAAAATTTATACCCTCTTCTATATTCAAATTTGTCAACGGCCTTCATAAGACCAATATTTCCCTCTTGAATAAGATCTAAAAATTGAAGCCCTCTATTTGTATATTTTTTAGCAATTGATATTACTAATCTTAGATTAGCTTCAACCATTTCTTTCTTTGCTATCCTAGATTCTTTTTCTCCTTTTTGAACTCTACTAACTATTTTTTTAAATTCAGTAACAGAAATTCCTAGTTTGTGACTTATTTCTATTAATCTTTCTCTAATATTTTTGAATTGATCTTTATTTTTTAAAAAAAACTGTTTCCACATTGCATTGGTATCAAGAAATTTTTTTAAATTTGGATTAATCTCATTACCTATATAAAACTTAATAAATTCATTCCTTGGTATTTTTTGATCCATTGCTAATCTTAAAAGATTTCCTTCTAGAGAAACAATCTTTTTATTATCAATATAATGTTTTTGAACTAATTCTTCTAAAACAGATGGTGAAAGTTGAAGTGATTTAATATTTTCTAAAATATCACTTACAATTTTTTCATACCCTTTTTCTTTTGCAGATGAGAAACTTACAGAATTTAAAACACAATTTAATTTGTCATTCTGATATTTAATTAATTTACCATATTCTTTTGTGAGAGTGTTAACTGTTTTTAAAACTTTAGGCTTTATTTCTGTTTCCATCGCAGCAAGCGTTGGATTAAACTCATCATCATCATCGTTACTATTAGAGTTTTCATTATTTTTATCTATTTCTCCTGAATTTCGTTGTTTAGCACTTGGACCTGTGCTCTCGTCTTCCATATAATTGGTATCTATATCTATAATTTCTCTAACTAAAATTTCATCTTTTTGAAGTTTTTCATCCCATGCAAAAAATTGTTGTGCGGTAATAGGGCTTTGTGCTAATGCAATTAACATTACATCTTTCCCTGCTTCTATTCTTTTTGCAATTGCAATTTCACCTTCACGGGATAAAAGCTCAACTCCACCCATCTCTCTTAAATACATTCTTATCGGGTCATCACTCTTTTCACTAGTTTTACCCTCATCTTTTGATGTATTTTCTTTTTTTCTTAAAACTTTAAAATCAGATTTTTTTTCTACTAAAGCAACATTCTCATCTAGAATATGCATAAATGCCTGTTCTAAATTCTCGTCTGAAAGGTTTCTTTTACCTAAAGATTTATTCAGCTCATCAAAAGTTATGAATCCTCTATGAGTT
>Ga0308004_10001557_pt1 | contig 10071 bp, 11 predicted proteins | sample Neamet38_FD_203156 | JGI IMG/M metagenome (GOLD analysis project Ga0308004, IMG submission 203156) | Marine microbial communities from water near the shore, Antarctic Ocean - #38 | ecosystem: Environmental > Aquatic > Marine > Unclassified | place: Southern Ocean | collected 2014-06-06 | reverse complement strand
TTAAACCCATATCTTCTTCTGCTTTTGCAAGTGAAAATAATAAATTTACTTTCTGTTCACTATTTAATTCTAAATCATTTGATTTTGAGTTCATTTCTTCATAATGTTTATTGCCAACTTCATATTTCATTGATTGAGCAATTAACATATCAGCCTGAGTAAATTTTGGTTCAATTTTAAGAGTCTTTTTCGCAAATTCAATTGCAAGATTAAATTTGCCTAAACCTTGATATGCAAGAGCTAGAGAATAAAGAATAACTGGTAATTTGGGGTTAATTTTTAAAGCTTTATTGTATAGATCTAAAGCAAACTCAAAATCATTATTATCTCTCTTGAGATTTCCATAATTAACATAAGCGTTTATATAATTAGAGTTTTTCTCAATTATTTTTTTAAATAAATTTTCAGCCAATTCTATTTCGCCTGTATTTTTATATACATTTGCTAAATTGTTCATAATAGAAATATTACTTGGGTCCATTTTATAGCCTTTGAGGAAGGTCTCTTTTGCCATGTTTAGATCACCAATATTTTGATATGCAGATCCTAGAATATTATAAAGAATTAAATATTCTGGTAGTTTTTTTATATTTTTTTTTGCTCTGCTAATTAGGATATCAAATTTAGCATTATTAAATAAATTTAATAAAACCTTAATCTCGTTTTCTATATTATTCATTTTTATTTTTATACATTATTTTAATTCATAAAATAAGAAATTCCAGCAAACCCATGACTTTTTATTAAATTTAGTTTTTTAAAATTTAAATGATTAATACCACCTAGCGCAATCACTTTTTTATTTGTTTTTGCAGCTAGAAAATTAAATTTTATTGTATCCAAAAATCTCTTATTTTTTTTAATTTTAAATAATGGTGATAAAAAGATTAGTTTTACACCCTGCTGTTCTTTTATTCTTATTTCTTGCACAGAATGTGCTGACCCAATGATAATAAATTTTTTTTTTAGGTTATTTTTATTAAAATTTAATTTTTTATTAAATGATGGAAGATACACCCCATCTAAATTAAGTTTTATTGCCAATTTTAAATTATTAGATAAAAAAAATTTTCTACCATGTTTTTGACAAGCTTTTTTAATGTTAATAATTAACTCTTCACTGTATTTTGTTTCATAGTTTCTATAAATTATTGCAACTTTTTTTTGCAATTTTCTGATATGATTTTCATCATAAGCGTTTATAAAATAAAATAATTTAGGCAGTTTAATATGCATAGAAATGTTCACAATTTAATTCAGATCGAGAAAGAAATACAATCAAATATTGTAAATTTAAATGAATCTACGAAATCACCCAAAATTATTGCTGTCAGCAAAACACACTCAATGACAAGTATATTGCCGCTAATACATTATGGACATCTAGACTATGGAGAAAATAAGGTGCAGGAAGCATTAGATAAATGGCAAGATACTAAAAAAAAATTTAATAATCTAAATCTTCACATGATAGGAAGGTTACAAAGCAACAAAGTAAAACAAGCAATATCTTTATTTGATTTTATTCACTCTGTAGACAGTTTTAAACTTGCTGAAAAAATTGCTAACGAACAAATTAAACAAAACAAAAAAATAAAAATATTCATTCAAGTTAATATAGGTGAAGAAACTCAAAAAAATGGTATTGAAATTTCAAATCTAGAAGACTTTTATAAGCGTTGTATTAATGATTTAGATTTAGATGTAGTAGGGTTGATGTGTTTACCACCGATTGATCAAGATGTGTCTCCATATTTTTCACAAATGAAAAATGTACATATAAAACTAAGATTAAAAGAATTAAGTATGGGTATGTCAAATGACTATCTAAAAGCAATTAAATTCAACTCTTCATACTTGCGTATAGGGTCAAAAATTTTTGGACAACGTAACTATCCTAATTAACTTATTTTTATTTTGGTATTTTGGTCTATCAATTTTAATAAAATTTCAAAATCTTTTTTTTTAAGCGCAATACATCCTGCTGTAGGCTTATAATTTTCTGTTAAGTGTAAAAAAATTGCACTACCTTTATAAGGTATTTTTTTTTCATTATGGCTAATTGTAATTAAATAATCATAAATATGAACTTTTTTATAAAAAATCTCTTTACTGTTTTTATCAAATTTAAAAATTTCTTCATTATATTTTTTGTGTATTGGGTCGTCGCACCAAGCGATATTTCTAGTAATAATTTTTTTAGGAAGTTTACATTTAGGAGAGCCCACTCTGTCTTTTCTAAAATATAGTTTTTTTAAATAAAAGAGACCTTTTGGTGTTGAATTATCACCTTCTGTTTTGTTTGAACTTAAACCATTTTTCCCAATGCAGCATTTTAGTTTAAAATCATCAATTATAAGAGTGTTTTTGTCTTTTATATGAATTATCATAGATTTTTAATATGATTAAGCAGAATATTTTTATTATTAATTTTGATTTACTATATGAAATCTTGGATGAGATTAAAGATAATTTATTTTTTAATATTGTTGAAGTTAAAGATATTGAAGACTTTTTAAAAATTCTTAACTCAAATCCAAATAATTTACTAATTACTCAGGGGTTAAACGAAGAATCCTTATTAGATAAAGGTTTAAATAAAAAAAATATTTTATCTTTTAAAGACTTACCTCTGTCTATTAATAAAGTAACAGAGTTTATAAATATTCAATTAATTAAAATGAGATTTAATCATCAATCTAAAATTAATATTAAGCAATATCAACTTAATTTAAATTCTAAGTTTTTTTCTAGTGATCTTATAAATTTGAAGCTAACCGAAAAAGAAATAGAAATTATTTTGTACCTCAATGACTCTAAAAAAAAACACAATGTTCTAGATTTGCAAAAAAATATTTGGGCATACTCTTCTGAAATAGAAACACATACTGTTGAAACACATATTTATAGATTACGAAAAAAAATAAACGATAAATTCAATGATAAAAATTTCATTTCAAGTGACAAAAGTGGTTATTTTATTAGTTAATTAAGCCTAGCACCAAGTTTTTGAATAATTTTCGCTGACATTTTGGTACCTTTAAGGAGACTGTCTTTTGTTGAAAAATTATTTATATAACCATGTAAAAATCCTGAAGCAAATAGATCTCCCGCACCAGTTAAATCAGCAATCTTTAGGTTTTTTTCACTCTGACAATTAATTACTTCATCGTGGTTAATGGCAACACTTCCATTTGCGCCACGTGTAATAACTAACAATTTTTTTAGCTGTTTACCAAAAGCAACGACCTCTTTAAAATCTTTTACATCAATTAATGACATTATTTCATGTTCATTAGCAAAAACAATATCAAGCTCATTTTGAACCAAATCAAAAAATTGTTTTTTATGTCTTTCGACACAAAACTGATCAGATAAAGACATTGCCACTTTATTTGCAAGCTTCATTGCTTTATCAAATGCTAATTTGGGCTCACCTTCATCCCACAAATAACCCTCTAAAAATATTATCTTACTTTCTTTAATAATTTTTTCATCGATATCTTTTTCAGATATTTTTCCTGCAATACCTAGAAATGTTATCATTGTTCGCTCTGAATCTGGTGTAATTAAAATCAAACATGTACCAGTTGGTATATTTTCATTTTTTTTATTATAAAAATATTTAACATTTTCTGTAATTAAACCTTCCTCATATTTTTTACCTAAAATATCATCATTAACTTTTCCAATAAAACCAACATCATTTCCCAATTGAGAAAGTCCAACTATAGAATTTGCAACAGAGCCACCAGAGACTGTTTCTTCAATTTTTAGAGTAGATAATAATTTTTTAAATTCTGGCTCATCAACAAGTTTCATGGTGCCTTTTGTTAATCCATTATCTATTAAATATTGATTTTCTACTTTGCATAAAACATCAACGATCGCATTTCCGATTCCTAGAATTTTCATATTAAGCTTTTTTTACTTTAATTGGATTTTTTCTATTAGGATAACAAGTAGTACAAATTTTACAAGTCAAACCATAACACTCTCTTGCTTTGCAAAACTCTCTCCCATAATAAATTATCTGTAAATGTAATTTGCTCCAGGTTTTTTCGGGAAATAATCTTTTTAGGTCCTTCTCTGTTTGAATAACATTTTTTCCACTCGTTAAGCCCCATCTTTGAGCAAGCCTATGTATATGAGTATCAACTGCAAAAGCAGGAATACCAAATCCTTGAGACATAACTACACTTGCAGTTTTATGTCCAACACCAGGTAGTTTTTCAAGCTCATCAAAGCTTTTAGGTACTTTACCACCATGCCTCTCTAAAAGCTGTTTAGACATTAAGTAAATGCTTTTTGCTTTAACTCGAAAGATACCAATGCTTTTGATTAATCTTTCAATTTTTTTTCTACCTAATTTTACAAAATGTTCAGGCTTATAATATTTTGGATATATATTTTTAGTTACTTTGTTAACGTTTAAATCAGTACATTGTGCTGATAAAAGGACCGATGTTAATAGAGTGAATTTATTTTTATGATCTAGAGGAATAGGGGCTGTTGGGTAAATTTTATTTAAAATCTTAAGTATCTTTTTAGCTTTTTCTTTTTCATTCATTATTAAAAATTCAATAAATCTCTCATTGAATAAAGTCCAGGCTTTTTATTTATTAGCCATTTTGCAGCTGTTAAAGCACCATCTGAGTATAGAGCCCTGTCAAATGCCTCATGATTTAATTTTATTATTTCTTTACCGCTAGAGAATGTAACCTCATGTTCTCCAATGATTTTACCTTTTCTAATTGAATTAAAATTAATTTTTTTTCCATAGGGAAAATATTTTTTATTTAAAAATTTTTTACCAATTAAATTATAAAGATTTTTATTTTTACCATTAGCGATACCTTTTCCTAGCATCAAAGCTGTTCCCGAAGGGTAATCTTTTTTATGCTTATGATGTACTTCATACACTTTGCTTAAATATTGGTCATTTAATGATTTTGAGGCCATTTCAGTTAAATACATTAATAAATTAATACCTAAGCTCATATTGCCAGCTTTTAATATGGGAATTTTTTTTGAATATTTTTGAATTACACGTTCTTCCTTTTGAGTAAAACCAGTTGTTCCAATGACTACTCTTTTGTTAAGTTTTGATGCAATTTTAAGAATATCTAAGGTACATTTTGGAACTGTGAAATCGACTATTACATCAGTTTTTTTAAAAGCTAGCTCTGTATTTAAATCAAGGTTGATACCTACTATTTTTTTATTGGTAGTTTTGTTTTCTGTAAGAGCTACAATTTTAAAGTTTTTGTTAGATTTAGAAGATTTAATTAGTTGTCGGCCCATTCTTCCAAGACAACCAGAAATTGCTAAATTAATTTTTTTCATCTAACAAAATATTATCCTTTTTTAACTAATTAGTCTTTTAGTTTTTCCAAAAATTCTTAGCTTTTTGAAAGAATTTTTTAATACTTGGATTTGATTTTTCATTCTCAATTTCTCTAAATTTTTCAAGTATCTCTTTTTGCTCCTTATTTAATGATATAGGAACTTCGGTATTTACCTGAACATAAAGATCCCCATTCCCACTGCCACGCATATAAGGCATTCCTTTACCTTTTAATCTAAACTGCTTTCCATTTTGAGTTCCATCTGGGATTTTAATTTTCGCTCTTCCACCATCAATTGTTGGTATTTCAATTGATGTACCTAATGCAGCATCAGCTATAGAAATAGGAAACTCAAAAAATAAATTTTCGTCTGATCTTTTAAAAAGATCATGAGAGTGAACATTAATAAAAAGATATAGATCACCACTAGCTCCACCTTTGGTACCAGCTTCACCTTTGCCAGCTAATCTTATTCTTGTTCCATCATCAACACCTTTGGGTATTGATACGGATATTTTTTTTGAAGCTTGTTTGTTACCTTGACCATTGCATTCTTTGCATGGGTGGGTAATTTCTTCCCCTGTTCCTTGGCATTGAGGACAGGTTTGTTGGACTGTAAAAAATCCTTGATTAGATCTTACTTTACCATTCCCTCCACAAACTGTACATTTATCTGGAGAGTGCCCTGGTTTTGAGCCGTTTCCTTTGCAAGTATTACATTTTTCTGTAGTTGAAAACTTAATATCTTGTTTTTTACCTTCGAATGCTTCCTCAAGAGTAATTGATAAGTCATACCTTAAATCAGAACCTCTGTTACTGGTGCTTCTGCCTCTTGATCTTCCACCACCACCAAAGTCACCAAAAAAGTCCTCAAAAATATCTGAAAAATCGGCTCCACCAAAGCCACCACTTTGTCTTCCACCTCCACCACCTTCAAAGGCAGCGTGACCAAAGTTATCGTAATTTTGTTTTTTTTCTTGATTGGAAAGGATGCCGTATGCTTCGCCAGCTTCTTTGAATCTATCTTCAGAAGTTTTATCACCAGGGTTTTTATCAGGGTGATGTTTTACTGCTAATTTTCTATATGCTGATTTTATTTCTTCAGGGCTTGCATTTTTGTTGACACCTAAGACGTCATAAAAATCTCTTTTAGCCATAAGTTACTCTAAGATGATAGTTGTTTTAAGTCTTAAGCACTCTTTTCTTTATCTTCTTCTTTTTTATCTTCTTTTACTTCTTCTTCTTTACCCTCTTCTTTTACTTCTTCAAAGTCCGCATCAACTACATTGTCGTCTTTTTTTCCTTCACTACTTTTGTCACCATCTTTAGGGGGACCTTCTTTTTTTTCTTGAGATTTGTAAATAGCCTCACCTAGCTTCATAGAAGCTTGAACTAAAGTTTCTGTTTTTTTCTTTATATCTTCGATATCAGTCCCTTTAATTGCTTCTTTCAAAGCAGCCGAAGAGTCTTCAATTGCTTTTTTGTCTGCATCTGAAACTTTAGCACCATGTTCTTTTAAGTTTTTTTCTGTTGAATGAATTAAAGTATCAGCCTGATTTCTTGCATCTACAGAATCTCTTTTCTTTTTATCTTCATCTTTGTTTGCTTCTGCGTCTTTAACCATCTTCTCAATTTCCTCATCACTTAAGCCACCTGAAGCTTGAATCTGAATTTTTTGTTCTTTTCCAGTTCCCTTATCTTTTGCAGAAACACTAACAATTCCATTTGCATCAATATCAAAAGTTACTTCTATTTGAGGAATTCCTCTTGCAGCTGGGGCAATACCCACTAATTCAAAATTCCCCAGCATCTTGTTGTCAGAGGCCATTTCTCTCTCACCCTGAAGAACTCTTATTGATACAGCAGGCTGATTATCATCAGCTGTAGAAAAGACTTGGCTTTTTTTTGTTGGGATTGTTGTATTTTTCTCAATTAATTTTGTTGAAACTCCACCTAATGTTTCAATTCCAAGTGATAAAGGTGTTACGTCTAAAAGAAGTACATCTTTAACATCTCCTTGAAGTACTCCAGCTTGAATTGCAGCACCCATTGCCACAACTTCATCAGGGTTTACACTTTTATTGGGTTCTTTTCCAAAAAAGTTTTTAACTTCAGCTAAAACTCTTGGCATTCTTGTCATACCACCAACCATCACAACTTCATCAATTTCACTTGCAGTAAGACCTGCATCTTTAAGTGCAGTTTTGCAAGGAGGCAAAGTTCTTAAAATTAAGTCTTCAACTAAAGCTTCTAATTTTGCTCTTGTCATCTTTAAATTAATGTGTTTTGGACCTGTTTTATCTGCAGTTATAAAAGGTAAATTAACATCAGTTTGTTCAGCAGAAGAAAGCTCAATTTTTGCTTTTTCAGAAGCCTCCTTTAGTCTTTGAAGTGCTAGTTTGTCTGTTCTTAAATCTATACCATTGTCTTTTTTAAATTCTCCAACCAAGTAGTCAACTATAGTGTTGTCAAAATCTTCTCCGCCCAAAAATGTGTCTCCATTAGTTGATTTCACTTCAAATACACCATCACCTAATTCAAGAATTGATACATCAAAAGTTCCACCTCCCAAATCGTATACTGCAATTTTTTTATTTTCTTTTTTTTTATCCAGACCATATGCAAGAGAAGCAGCAGTAGGTTCGTTTATAATTCTTAAAACTTCTAGGCCAGCAATTTTGCCAGCATCTTTTGTAGCTTGTCTTTGAGCGTCATTAAAGTAAGCAGGAACAGTTATTACTGCTTTAGTTACTTCTTGGCCTAAATATTTTTCAGCTGTTTCTTTCATCTTTATAAGTATAAAAGCTGATATTTGTGAAGGTGAGTATTTTTCACCTTTTGCTTCGATCCAAGCATCACCTTTTTCTGAATTAACTATTTTAAAAGGAGCTGCTGCAATATCTTTTTTAACAGTAGGGTCTTCAAAATTTCTTCCAATTAATCTTTTTACAGCAAATATAGTATTTTCAGGGTTAGTTACTGCCTGCCTCTTTGCAGGTTGTCCCACAAGTTTTTCCCCATCATCTGTAAAAGCAACAACTGAAGGGGTTGTTCTTGCACCTTCTGCATTTTCAAGAACTTTTGGTTGGCTACCTTCCATGATAGACACACATGAATTTGTTGTCCCTAAATCTATTCCAATAATTTTGCTCATAATTTAAATCCTACCCCTCATATAAGTGTTAATTTTTAATCTACAAGTTCTGACAAATATTATAAATTGTCTGAATTTTCTTTGTTTTCCTCACTTTTCTCTTCTTTTATTACAGTTTTCTTTGAAACTCCCACTAGAGAGGGTCTAAGTAATCTGTCTTTCATCATAAAACCTTTTTGAATCTCTTGAATAATTGTACCTGGCTCTTTTTGATCATCGTCAACCTCCATCATTGCTTGATGAAAATTTGGGTCAAGTTTTTTACCAATAGAATTTATAGGGGTAATTCCATTCTTTGATAAAATAGAAGCCATATCTTTATTTATAATATCAAAATGTTCTAAAGTTTTTTTTAAGGCTTCTGAATTTTTTAAGGCCTCGTCACTTTCTAGTATTTTCTTTGATCTTTCTAAATTATCTATTAGATTTAAGGTTTCTTTTGCAAAAGCAAAACCCCCATAATTAAAAGCATCTTCTCGTTCTTTTTCAAACCTTCTTCTTTGGTTTTCCATTTCAGCAAAAGCTCTAGCTAACCTATCCTCTAGTTCTAAAATTTTTTCCTCAGGAGGAACCTCTTTTGTTTTCTCAGGACTCTCTGAATCAACAGGTTGCGAGGAATCAATTAACTCTTCTTGTTTAATTTCCTCTGTTTTAATCTCTTCTGCTTCTCTATTTTGAGACTCAGAGTTTGTGTTTTGATCTTTTTCCATTGAGACTTATATGGTATGAATTTTCATAATTGCTAGATGCTAAAGAAAAAAATTATAAAGCTATTGGTCGGAACAAATAACAAGGGAAAACTTAAGGAAATCAAGGATTTATTACCTGGTAACCTAGAAATATACTCCCCTTTAGACTTTAAAATTAAAAGTCCACCTGAAAATGGAAAAACGTTTGAAGAAAATTCCTTAATTAAGGCAAAGTATTTTTCAAAAAAATCAAAAATAACATGTTTGTCAGATGACTCTGGCTTAGAAGTGGATTGTCTAAATGGAGAACCAGGAATTTATTCAGCAAGATGGGGAGGAAAAAAAGGTGACTTCAAAAGGGCCATGAATAGAGTTTTTAAAGAATTGAATAAAAAAGACAAAAAATGGAAAGAAAAAAAAATTAAGGCCAGGTTTGTGTGTGCATTAACAATTTATAATTTAAATAAAAAGATAATAAGTGCAGTAGGTAAAATTGAAGGCTCCCTATCACCTATTATGAAAGGAAAAAATGGATTTGGATATGATCCAATTTTTATACCTAAAGGAAAAAAAATTACCTTTGGTGAAATGAAACCATCTGAAAAATATAAAATAGATCACAGATTTGAGGCTTTTAAAAAAATTAAAAAACTTTTTTAAATTTTTCGTCTTCAACTTTATAAAAATTCAAAATATGGTTTATTTTATTATTTTTAATTTCAAAAATTCCAACTTTACCTTTAAATAAAGTTCTTTTGAGAAACATATTTTCATCAATAACTGAATTGTTTTGAAGTATTAAATAATAAACAAGACCAACTAAATCATAACTTAAAAAAGATAGTTGATTTGGGTATTGATTATATTTTTCATAATATTT
>Ga0308004_10001552_pt1 | contig 10076 bp, 11 predicted proteins | sample Neamet38_FD_203156 | JGI IMG/M metagenome (GOLD analysis project Ga0308004, IMG submission 203156) | Marine microbial communities from water near the shore, Antarctic Ocean - #38 | ecosystem: Environmental > Aquatic > Marine > Unclassified | place: Southern Ocean | collected 2014-06-06 | reverse complement strand
ACCCTAGATCCTGAAACTAGAAATTTATTACAAGTTCAATACTCAAAAGATTTAAAAAAAGACCAACATCTTATCCACACCTTAATGGGTAATGATGTGGCACTAAGAAAAGATTTTATTGTTTCAAATGCAATAAATGTTCAAAATTTAGATATCTAATAATGAAGTTTTTCGAAACTTCAAAATACTTTTCACTTAAAAAATCCACATATATTAATCTAAGATGGATTGCCATTATTGGTCAGCTAATTACTGTAAATTTGACTTATTTTATATTTGATATTAAATTTGATTTGATTTTAGAAAATTCAATAATTTTAATTGGAACACTAAGTAATCTTTATTTAACTTATATTAATAAAAACACACAACTACTAGATAAAACATCTTTTCTTTTTTTGTTAATTGACACCTTGCAGTTAAGTTGCTTAATTTATTTAACGGGAGGTATTGCCAATCCTTTTTCAATATTTTTGATAATTCCAGCTATTTTTTCATCATCAAACTTGAGTTTTAAGAGCAACCTTTTATTAGTTGCCATAACTATTTTAATAATTATTTTTCTTTCTTTTTTTAATCAACCATTACCTTACCCCGTGAATGAGCATTTTCATGTTGATGGCTATTATTATTATTCAATTCCTATCTCATTAATTATTGCTTTAATTTTTTTAAATTATTTTGCTCTAACTTTCGGCAAGGAGTCTAGAATTAGGAAAGAAGCTTTAAATAAGATGGAAGAAATTATGTCAAAGGAGCACGAACTTTTGTCACTAGGTGGCCAGGCAGCTGCTGCTGCCCATTCTTTAGGTACTCCATTTTCTACAATAAAAATTATAACCACAGATTTATCAAAACAATTTAAAGACAACGTTGAAGTTAAAAGAGATATTGATCTTTTAGCAAGTCAAATTGATAGATGTGGCGAAATATTAAAAAAATTAACGTTAAACCCCACTATAGAAGATGATTTTATTGATCAAAACATGACTATAGTTGAATATGTAGTTGAAATTATAAAGTCTTTTGAAGAAACAAGTAAAAAAGAGTTTATCCTAAATTTTGATCAACACTCAAATCCACTAAATATTACTAAATCCATTGAGATTGTTTACGGTTTAAGAAACTTCATTGGGAATGCAAATAAATTTTCAAAAAGTAAAGTTTTTATAAATATAAAAAGCGATAATGAAATTACTGAAATTATAATTGAAGATGATGGTGAGGGATATCCTAATGATGTATTAAGGAAAATTGGCGAGCCCTACATTAAGTCATATAAATCATCCGTAAAATCTAAATCGGGGTTGGGTCTTGGTATTTTTATAGGTAAAAGTTTACTTGAGAAAAATTATGCAAATATTTTGTGTAGAAATTCAGAAACAAGAAGTGGTGCCGAAGTTAATATTAAATGGAAGAATAAAGATCTTTTAAACCTTTAGTGTAATTTATTTTTATTTTCAAATAGTCCACTTAGTTGAGAAATCATTACATCCCCAAGCTCATGCACATCTGTTATTTTAATAGCCTTATCATAGTACCTAGAAACATCATGTCCGATACCGATAGCTAAAATTTCGACATCACTTTTGGTTTCTATATATTTAACCATCTTTTTTAGATGTTTTTCTAGAAAGTCTCCTGAATTAACTGATAGAGTAGAGTCGTCTACTGGTGCTCCATCTGAAATGACCATTAGAATTTTTCTTTCCTCTTTTCTTTTTTTAATTCTATTGTAGGCCCAAGATATAGCTTCTCCGTCTATATTTTCTTTTAGTAGACCTTCTTTAAGCATTAGTCCTATATTATTTTTAGCCTGTCTCCAGTGAGTATCTGCTCCTTTATATATTATGTGTCTTAAGTCATTAAGTCTTCCAGGGTTCTTAGGCTTATCGGTTTTGGTCCAAGATTCCCTGCTTTTTCCACCTTTCCAGTTTTTGGTGGTAAAACCTAATACTTCAACTTTTACCAAACACCTTTCTAAAGTTCTGGACAATATGTCCGCACAAAGTGCTGCAATTGTTATGGGGCGTCCACGCATTGAGCCCGAATTATCAATTAATAAGGATACAACCGTATCTTTAAAATCAAGGTCTTTTTCTTTCATAAAGGATAGTGAATTATAAGGATCCATTATAATCCTAGTTAGTTTAGAACTATCTAATAAACCTTCCTCTAGATCAAATTCCCAAGCTCTATTTTGTTTTGCAAGTAGTTGTCTTTGTAATTTATTTGCAAGTTTTGTTATCAGGTCTTGGAAGCCAATAAGTTGCTGGTCTAAATTTTTTCTTAATTTCTGAATTTCTTTTGCACCCTCCAAGACTTCAGCTTTTGCAATTTCGTCAAATTCTGTCGTAAAAATTTTATATTCTTGATCTATGTTATTTAAATTAGTTCTTTGTATTATATTTTCTTTGCTATCTTTCGAGGAGTTCAAATCTTCTAATTGTTCATCTATTTGCTGATCACTAAGATCAAAGCCTGCATTTAGGTTTGTCTGAGTTTCTTCCTGTTTACTTTCATCTGTATTACTGTCAGATTTATTGTCATCACTATTCTCTGATTTTTTTTCTTGTTCGTTATCTCTTTCGTTATCATCTTCGTTATTTTCTTTATTATTTGAGTTAAAAATATCCATATTTTCAAGAATTTCTGAAAATTTTAAACCGTAGCTATCTTGATTCTCTAAATTTTCATTTAGAAAATTTAAATGTTTATCAATAGAGGAGGTAAAATCTTTTTCCCAAAAACTTAACATTTTTGAAGACACAGAGTTAAGTTCTAAGTTAAAGAACTTTTTTAACATATAAAGTTCAAAAGCTTCTGCTACAGAGACATCACTCTTATTTTTTAACTGATCTTTACGAACAGAAGTTATTTTCTGATTGTAATTTTCTTTTAAATTTTTTTTAACACCCTTAAGCATTTCTCCACCCAGAACTTCGTATCTAATTTTTTCAGCAATATTATATAGAGATTTACAAGAAGGATTATTAGGTAGGTTTTTATTAAATAAATTTTTATTGGAAAATTTTTTTTTTAGTGCACCTGAATCTGTTTCTGCTCTTAATTTTATAAAATCATTTTTATTTGTTAAATTTGTTACATCAAAAAATTCTATTTTTTTTGAGTTTAAATTTTTATCAATTTTCTTGATATCTAGCTTATAATCTCCAGAAATCACTTTTGCGGTGGATATTAAAGCTTGTTTGAATTGCTCTTTAAAATTATCCTCCTTATTACTCATTTAAATCTGAATATTTACCATAGACTCTGGTAATTCGTCACCAAAACATCTTTGATAATATTCAGCTATAGTATTTTTTTCTACATCATCACATTTGTTTAAGAATGTAACTCTAAACGCATAGCCAGTATCTTTAAAGATTTCTGTATTCTCGGCCCAATGTAATACAGTTCGAGGACTCATAACTGTTGAAATATCACCTGCTATAAAACCTTTTCTAGTTAAAGAAGCAACTTTAATCATATTAGATAATTTTTCTTTACCTTTAGGATTATTCAAATTTTTATTTTTTGCTAAAACAATTTCCATTTCTCTATCCAGGCTCAAGTAATTTAAGGATGTCACAATATTCCATCTATCCATTTGTCCCTGGTTTATTTGTTGTGTGCCATGATATAACCCCGTTGTGTCTCCCAATCCAACTGTATTAGAAGTTGCAAATAATCTAAAAAATTTATTTTGTTTTATAACTTTATTTTTATCCAAAAGAGTAAAATTTCCTTCAGCTTCTAATACTCTTTGAATAACAAACATTACATCTGGTCTTCCAGCATCGTACTCATCAAACACAAGAGCAATAGGGTTTTGAATAGACCAAGGTAAAATACCTTCTCTAAATTCTGTAACCTGTTTCCCGTCCTTAATAACAATAGCATCTTTTCCTATAAGATCGATTCTACTTACGTGGCTGTCTAGGTTTACTCTAATACAAGGCCAGTTTAATCTTGCAGCAACTTGTTCGATGTGTGTTGACTTACCAGTTCCATGATATCCCTGAACCAAAACTCTCTTATTAAAAGAAAATCCGGATATAATCGCAAGCGTGGTGTCTTTATCAAATTTATAATTTTTATCTATTTCAGGTACGTACTCACTTTTTTTTGAGAATGCATTAACCTCCATATCTGAATCAATTCCAAAAGTTTGCTTTAAAGACATTTTGATGTCTGGCTGTATGTTTAAATTAGGTGTCAATTTTTTCCCTATAAGTATTTTTTAGCTGGGTGTAAGCTAAAGTGATTAATTTAAGTTTTTCTTCGTATTCTTTATTACCTAAATTAATATCAGGGTGAAATTTTTTGACAAGAGTTTTGAATTTATCCTGTATTTTTTCCCATTTTAAACCAACTGAAACACCCAAAATACTAAAAGCCTTAATATCGTTGGCATCAAACTTGAATTGATTCATATGATTATATTCACCCCTAAGTTTAGTTTTATCAAACTCGTCTTTTAAAGTGTTGTTCCAAAGAACCTTAAAAAAATTATCTGAAGAGCTAAAGCTTTGAGTGGGCTTATGCCAAGTCATATCTGACTTTAAAAAATCAAATACTTGTTCATCATCCATGCCTTTAAAATAATTCCAATTTTTGTTGAATTCTTTAACATGAGCTAAGCAAAGTAGTCGGTAGCTTTTACTATTATCTTTTTCAATTGGCGCCTTATATTCACCAATTTCAAAGCAATTATTCCAGTCACAAATATTTTTCATGTTATATAATAATTAAATAATACTTATGAATATAAATGAATTAATTGCAATTGTTAAAAATAAGCTTGAGACAGAAATTGTTATTCAAAATCTTAAAATTGAGGATAAAAGTTTTTTACATAAAAATCATAAGGGTCACCAAGAAGGAAAATTTCATTTAAAACTAATAATAAATTCAGATGAACTCGCTAAAACTAGCAAGATAGTCTCAACAAAAAGAATTTATGGTGTCCTAGATATAGAATTAAAAGAATATATTCACTCAATTCAAATATTACTTAATTAATTCTTTCCTTAGAAAAGAAGTAATTTTTTTTTCATCAAATTGTAGTTTATAGACAGGAGAACCTATTTTTTTAAGTAGAACTAAATTTATTTTTTTTGTATTATTTTTCTTATCTTTTTTCATAAAAACCAAAATTTTATTTAAATGTTTATTGGAAAAGAATTTATTTATATTTTTTGGAAGACCTAGTTTATTTAAATGGTTTTCAATTAAGTTATACTCTTTAATATTTAGAATATTATTTGATAAACTAAATTTTGCAGCTGTTTTAATGCCTAGTATCACTGCCTCACCATGATTAAGTTTTTTTGAATATTCTAGCGTTGCTTCATAAGCGTGGGCAAATGTATGTCCAAAATTTAATATTTTTCTTATACCTATTTCTTTTTCATCAGCTTCAACAACTTTCTTTTTAATAGAGCAGCTTTTAAAAATTGCTTTTTCTATAAAAGGACTCTTAAGGCTCAAGATTTTTGAACCATTTGTATCCAAAAATGTAAAAAATTTTTTGTCTGCAATAATAGCATGCTTTAAAATTTCTCCGTAGCCACATATAATTTCTCTTTTAGGTAGAGATTTTAAAAAAATAATGTCAGATAAAACTAAACTAGGTTGGTAAAATGCACCAATTAGATTTTTACCATATTTACTATTTATTCCTGTTTTCCCCCCAATTGAAGAATCAACTTGTGACAGTAAAGTGGTGGGTATATTAATAAATTTTAATCCTCTCTTAAACATGCTGGCTGCAAATCCAGATACGTCACCAGTGATGCCACCTCCAATAGAAATAACGCAATCATTTCTGTTAAAATTCTTTCTAAGTAGTAAGGATAAAATATTATCAATACTTTTTTGGTTCTTATTTTTTTCGCTAGAATTAAAATAATGAAGAGATATTGCTCTTTTAGGCAAAGAACTTAGGGCTTTATCTATTAGTTTTTTAGGTACATTTTTATCTGCGATAACAAGACATTGATTAAAATTAATCAAATTTTGCCTTAAGATTTTCTTAAGATTGTTTAAAATATTATTTCCTATAAAAATCGGATATTTTTGGTTCCATATTTTTACATGTAGTTTAATTAAGTTCATAAATTTTTATAATTTTTTTTACTATTTCAGTTTTTGTAAGTTTATTACAGTTTATTTTAAATTTTGCATCTGAATATATTTTTGATCTACTTTTAATCATCACTCTTATTTCTCGATCTGTAGATTTAAGCGCAAGTGGTCTTTTTTTACTATTTTTAATTCTTTTAATTAAAATCGATTCATCCCAATTTAGCCAAAATGAAAAGTGATTAGTAAGAATTTCTTTTCTAATTTTAGTATTAATAAATCCACCACCACCAAGAGAAACAACACTTCTAATAGTTTTTAAATATTTGAGTGTCACTCTTTCTTCAAGGTTTCTGAAATACTCTTCACCTTTTTTCTCAAATATTTCTGAAATACTCATTCCAGTATTTTTTATAATCAAGCTATCTATATCAAAAAATGGAAGATTTAATTTCTTAGAAACCAAACTACCAATGGAAGATTTTCCAGAACCCATCATGCCCAAAAAAACAAGGTTTTTATTTGAATTCATAAGCTTTCTTTATTGAAAAAACACAAATATGTCTTAATTTGAAATTATTAGATAATATATGCAATTTTCAAAAAATACAAGTACTGGCACTCGTAAAGGTTTTTTAATTAAGATGATTTTAGTTTTAATTATTATTATTAGTACAGTAATATTGTTAGGTAAAATTGATTTTCCATCTCCTAATAAAGAAATTCAAAAAATTATTCCAAATGAAAAACTTAAAATTGTTAAATAAAAAATATTTATTAGTTATTTTATTTTATTTATTTTTTGGACTTACTGCTCAATCTCAAGAACCTATTGACATATGGAATGTTGACAAGAAAAAAATTATTGAAAGTAATAACCCAAGTGAAATAAATGAAGAACAGGATGTTACGCAGAATAGTATTTATAAAATGCAATCCGAAAAAAATATCGATCTAAATATAAAAGAGGATCAAACATTAGTCTCAAATAAAATTAAGATTGTAGGATTGTATGATCCCGCAGAAAATGGACTGGATATAAATATGTGGTCTAATTCAAATGGTGATCAAATCTTCAATATTTTCAAAAGAATTAACAAGATGAATCTTTCAAAGGATGCCTCAGAAATTTTGGATATTTTACTTTTAACTAACGCTCACTATCCTGAAATAAATATTTCTAAAAAAGAATTCTCGCAATTAAAATCAGACTGGCTTATTAAAAATTCTAATCTCCAGTTAATAGAAAAATATTTATTACAGAATCAAATAATTAATGATCATCCAAAGCTTACTAGATTATTAGTAGACGATTATCTTTCTAGATCCGAAATAAAAAAAGCATGTAATATATTTTTGAATTTTAATGATTTAATCCAGGATGACTATCTATCAAAATTTAATATTTATTGTTTAGTTAATAGCAATAAAAAGGAAGAAGCTCAATTGTTACTAGATTTAAAGAAAGAGTTAGGCTTTAAAAATAAATTTTATGAGGCAAAAATAAATTTTTTAATGGGATATTCTGATAAGCCAGATTTAGAGCTTTCAGAAAATACGATTTTAGATTTTCATTTATCGCACAGAACTAATCCTCAGTTTAAATTTGAGCCCAAAGATTCTACTCCAAAACAAATCTGGAAATATTTATCAACATCAAATCTGCTGGATAATGTTAAGAACATAGAGCTTACAGACTTAGATAAGATTACCAGTATTGAAAAGGCTACACATGAAAAGCATTATGCAGAAAAAGAATTATTTGATCTTTATAAAAGATTTCAATTCAATATTAATCAATTGTTAAACATAAAAGAATCTACAAAAGTACTATCAGCCATTGAGTCAAGAGCTTTAATTTATCAAGGAATTTTAATTACAACTGAAATTGAGAATAAATTTTTATTGATAAATGCTTTAAAGAATTCTTTCATAAATGAAGGTTTGGCAAATGCATTTGATATTGAACTAAAAATATTTTTAAAAGAAATTGATAAAGAGGAAGTTCCATCAAATTTTACTTCATTTTATAATAATTACACGAAAGAAGACAAGGTGGAATTACCCAATATTAAAATAAACAATAAGGTTTTGCATCAATCAAAATTAATCAATTATTTTAAAGGTGACAGGTCCTTAAAAGATACAACTAAAGACTTAAATGATTTATTAAAAAAAATTAAAAGAAATAAAAAGTATTTCTTTTCAAAAAAGGATATCATTTTAGTAGAGTCTTTTAAGTCAGATGGCATTCAAGCCTCCAATAAATTTAAAAATCTGTATGAATTAAATGAGTCGGAAATACCATCTGATATTCAGATATTCATTAATAGTAACGATATAGCAGCTGCTATGCTCCGAATTGTTGAGGTTATTGGACAAGATGAGTTAAAAAATATCGATGATGATACATTATACTTTATAATTAGTACGCTTAATCAGCTAGATGTTGATCCACTAAGAAACAAGATTCTTCTTAAAGTTCTTCCTTTAAAAGTTCAAAATTTATAATAAAATATTTAACAATTATGTCAGTTAAAAAAATTTTAATAGAGCCAAACAAATTATTACGTCAAGTATCAGTGAATGTTGAAAAAGTTGGTAATGAGGAGAGGACACTGATGGATAATATGCTAGATACAATGTATGAAGCGCCTGGAATTGGTCTTGCAGCGATCCAAATTGGAGTCCCTAAAAGGATTATAGTTATGGATATTAGTAGAGATGAAAATAAAAAAGAACCTAGATATTTTGTTAATCCTGTTATTAAAAATAAAAATGATGAGAAAGCAAAATATGAAGAAGGATGCTTATCTGTACCAGATCAATTTGCAGAAATAGAAAGACCCAATGCATGTGAGGTTGAGTATTTAGATTATGACGGAAAAAAACAACTATTAAAAGCAGATGGTTTATTAGCAACTTGTATTCAGCATGAAATTGACCACTTAGATGGAATTTTGTTTATTGACTATTTATCAAAATTAAAAAAATCAATGATTGTAAAAAAACTTTCTAAAATTCAAGCTAATAGAAAAATTTTTTAAAAAATGTTAAAAAAAATTGTTTTTATGGGAACCCCATTCTTTGCTGTACCTATACTAAAATCATTATACCAAAATGGATACTCTGTATCAGTAGTATATACACAGCCACCTCAAAAATCACAAAGAGGACAAAAGATTAACAAGTCACCTATTCAGGGAATTTCTGAAACTTTAAAAATAGAATACAGGACTCCAAGTTCATTAAAAAACAACAAGCAAGAATATAGCTACTTAAAAAATTTAGACGCAGATATAGCAATTGTAGTTGCTTATGGACAAATTATTCCAAAAGAATACTTAAGTTTAGTAAAAAAAGGTTTTATCAATATTCACGCCTCACTTCTTCCAAAATGGAGAGGAGCTGCGCCCATTCAGAGATCAATTATGAATTTGGAAAGAGAAACGGGTGTAAGTATTATGAAAATTAGAGAAAAACTGGATACAGGGCCTATTTGTAATTCTTATAAAATTGAGATTATGCCTGATGATAATTCTGAGACAGTGGCTGAAAAACTTTCTACGTTAGCAGCTGAAAAAATATTAGATAATATTGATGAGATTTTAGAGGACAAAATAGAATTTAAAGAACAAAATCATAACGAAGCAAGCTATGCAGCCAAAATTGATAAAACAGAGGGTCAGATAGAATGGTGTGATGCTGCAGAAAATATTATTGGCAAAATAAATGGATTGTATCCAAGTCCTGGTGCTTTTTTTACATATAGTGGAGAAAGATACAAAATTTTAAAGGCAAGTTTAGCATTTGGCAGTGGCGAAATTGGAGAAGTATTAGACAACTATTTAGAGATTGGTTGTGGCAATAAAAAATCAATTAAAGTTCTTGAAATTCAAAGGCAAGGAAAAAGACCTCAAAATATTGGTGAATTTAAGCTTGGATCACAGATTAAAAAAGGCTCAAACTTGAATAATGCATAGATACAA
>Ga0308004_10001550_pt1 | contig 10082 bp, 17 predicted proteins | sample Neamet38_FD_203156 | JGI IMG/M metagenome (GOLD analysis project Ga0308004, IMG submission 203156) | Marine microbial communities from water near the shore, Antarctic Ocean - #38 | ecosystem: Environmental > Aquatic > Marine > Unclassified | place: Southern Ocean | collected 2014-06-06 | reverse complement strand
AATAAATTATCTAAAGACGAAGCGATTAAAAATATAGATAAATTAAAAAAAGATTTATTTAATTTTAGATTTCAAAGGATTAATTCAGAAATTAAAGATACATCAAAAATCGGACAGACGAAAAAAACTATAGCAAGATTAAAAACTATACTAAAAGGAAAATTAAATGCCTAAAAAGATATTAACAGGAGTAGTTACCAGTGACAAACCTGATAAGACTATAACTGTAGCGGTGGAGAGAAAATACTCACATCCAGTACTTAAAAAAGTGGTTAAAGTTAAAAAAAAATATAATGCGCATGATGAAAATAATAAATTTAAAACTGGGGACAAGGTTTCAATTATTGAATGTAGACCTTTTTCAAAAAATAAAAAATTTCAAGTAATGGATGGTGCTAAATGATACAAGTACAAACTGAGTTACTAGTTGCTGATAACACTGGTGCAAAAAGAATTGAATGTATTAAAGTATTGGGTGGATCTAAGCGAAGATACGCTAGTATTGGTGACACTATTGTTGTTGCTGTAAAAGAAGCAATACCGAAGGGAAAAGTTAAAAAAGGTTCGGTCCACAAAGCAGTCGTAGTTCGAGTTAAATATGGAATTCATAGAAATGACGGATCTAAAGTAAAATTTGATAATAATGCTGCAGTTTTAGTTGATGACAAAGGCGAACCAGTTGGAACCAGAATTTTTGGTCCTGTAACAAGAGAATTAAGAAATAGAGGTCAAATGAAAATAATTTCATTGGCTCCTGAGGTATTATAACATGATTAAAAAAGGCTCTAAGGTAAAAGTATTAACTGGAAGAGATAAAAAAAAAGAAGGCGAAGTTATTGAAATAGATAGATCAAATAACAGAGCTAAAGTTCAAGGAATTAATATTGTGAAAAAACATGTAAAAACAACAAAAGAAAAAAAAGGTGGAATAATATCTAAAGAAAGCTTTATTCATATCTCAAACCTTGCGCTTATTGATTTAAAAACTAAAACAAAAAAAACTGAGGCTAAGAAATAATGACACCTAGATTAAAAGAACTTTATTATAAAGAAATTCAACCAGCACTTAAGGAGAAACTGGGTTTTAAAAATACTTACCAAGGTCCTAAAGTTGTTAAAGTTGTTATTAATATGGGTTTAGGTCTTGATGGTGCTGATGCTAAAATTATGAAATCTACTGAAGAGGATCTAGGAAAAATTACTGGACAAAAACCTATAGTTACAAAATTTAAAAAATCTGTTGCAAACTTTAAAACAAGAAAAGGTACTAATGCAGGATTAAAAGTTACTTTAAGAGGTAACAAAATGTATGAATTTATCGATAGACTAGTTAATATTGCGTTACCTAGAATTAAAGATTTTAGAGGTTTATCTCCTAAAGGTTTTGATAAATTTGGTAATTATACTTTTGGAATTAAGGAACATATAATTTTTCCAGAAGTTAATTTTGATAGAATAGATAAGATTAGAGGGCTTGACGTAGTAGTTGTTATTGCTGCTATGAATAAAGAGCATAGTTTTGCCCTTTTGGAAAAATTAAATTTTCCATTCATTAAAAAAGGAGACAATTAATAATGGCTAAAGTAAGCGCAGTTAACAAAAACAATAAAAGAATTAAACTTTCTGATAGACTTTTCAAGAAGAGGCAAGCTTTGAAAAAAATTGTTATGGATAAGAAAATTTCATTAGAAGAAAGATTTAAAGCACAACAGAAATTATCTAATTTACCTAGAAACTCTGCAAAAAATAGAGTGATGAATAGGTGTCAAATTACTGGAAGACCACATGGTGTTTACAGAAAATTAAAAATATCAAGAATAGCCTTAAGAGACTTAGGATTGCATGGATTAATTCCAGGCATGACGAAGTCGAGCTGGTAGAAAGGAACATATGAGTTTAAGTGACCCGATCGGGGATATGATTGCAAGAATAAAAAATGCTTTAGTGAGAAATCACAAGAAGGTGGCGCTACCTTCGTCCAATTTTAAAGTTAAGATTGCTGATATTTTAAAAAATGAAGGTTTCATTAAAGAATATAAAATTGATACGGAAGATAAGAAACCTACGTTATCAATTGACTTAAAGTATTATTCTGGGAACCCTGTTATTAGTACATTCGAAAGAGTGTCAAAACCAGGAAGAAGAATATTCTCTAGTGCAGATAGCTTACCAAAAATCAATGGTGGTCTTGGTGTTGCAATCATATCGACGCCAAAAGGTGTGATGACTGATGTTGATGCTAGAAAACAAAAAGTTGGTGGCGAGATAATCTGTAAGGTATTTTAATGTCTAAAATAGGTAAAATAAGTATTTCAATTCCTGAAAAAGTTAAAGCTGTATTATCTGGTGGTATTCTTAATATTGAAGGGCCATTAGGAAAGAAATCTCTTAATGTTGATCTAGAAATGTTCAATGTGGATATTGCCGAAGGTAAAGAAATATCAATTAAACCAAAAAAATTAGATAAGAACTCAAAAAGATTGTGGGGCATGAACAGAAGTCTAATTAATAATGCTGTGATTGGTTCTAGCACAGGTTATGAAAAAATACTTGAATTAGTTGGTGTTGGATATAGAGCAGCATTAAAAGATAAGCAGTTAAATCTACAACTAGGTTATAGTCACGATATAAACTTTGATATACCAGAGGGAATTACTATAACTGTTGAAAAACAAACAACTGTTAAAGTTAGTGGATCTGACAAGCAACAAGTAGGAATGGTTTGTTCAAAAATTAAATCTTTTAGAAAGCCAGAACCTTATAAAGGCAAAGGTATAAGAGAAAAAGGTCAATACATATTAAGAAAAGAAGGAAAGAAAAAATAATGAAACTAAACACTATTGATAGAAAAAAATTTAGGGTAACTAATAAAGTTAAAAAAGTTTCTTCTCCGGACAGATTTAGATTAAGTATTTCAAGGTCTTTGAAGAATATATCTGCTCAAATAATTGATGATGTTAAAAATATTACACTGCTATCTTGCTCTTCAGTTGAAAAAGAAGTTAAAGCAATGAGTAAAGTTAACAAAACTGAAATTTCAAAAATTGTTGCTGAAAAACTTGCAAAAAAAGCAGTAGAAAAAAAAATAACAAAAATTTATTTTGATAGAGGTGTTTACAAATATCATGGTAGAGTTAAGGCATTTGCTGAAACATTACGTAAAAATGGAATGGAATTTTAATTATGGATTTTAAGAAGAAAAATGACGACGGCATTTTAGAAAAATTAGTTCACATTAATAGAATTACAAAAGTTGTGAAAGGTGGACGTAGATTTGGTTTTTCAGCATTAGTGGTTGTTGGTAATCAAGCGGGTAAAATTGGTGTAGCTCACGCTAAAGCTAAACAAGTTCCTGATGCAATTAAGAAAGCAAATGAAAATGCTAGAAGAGTATTAATTCACATCCCTTTGAGAGAAGGTAGAACTATTCATCACGATGTTTATGGTAAAGATGGTGCTGGTAAAATTATTTTAAGATCTGCTCCTAAGGGAACTGGTATTATTGCAGGTGGTCCAGTTAGAGCTGTTTGTGAGGTTTTGGGAATTAAAGATATAGTTGCTAAATCTATGGGAACATCAAACCCACACAACATGATAAGAGCAACCATGAAAGCTTTATCAAAACAAAATTCACCGAAATATATAGCAACAATTAGAAATAAAAAAATTTCTGAAGTAATTGAAAAAAGAGGATAATGAGCACATTAAATACAACAGGTAAAGTTTTATACAAAAAAAAAATGAGAGTGGGTAGAGGTATCGGTTCTGGTAAAGGAAAGACTTCAGGAAGAGGTGTTAAAGGTCAAAAATCTAGGTCTGGTGTAGCTATTAAAGCTTTTGAAGGTGGTCAAATGCCTCTATATAGAAGACTTCCTAAAAGAGGATTTAATGCTATTAAAAGATACCAAGCTATTATCGCAATTATGAACTTAGAAAAAATTCAATCTTATATTGATGAAAAAACTATTAATTCTAGTGATGTAATAAATATAACTTTGCTTAAAAAATTAAGATTAATTAACAAGAACTCTCAAAAATTAAAAATACTCGGCACGGGAGATATTAAAGACAAGGTTAGTATTGAAGCTGATTTAATATCAAAATCAGCGGTAGTAAAATTAGAAAAAGCTGGCGGCTCAATACAGTTAAAAAAATAATTAAGATATTATGAGTGCATCTTCTCAAACTAATGATCTTAAAAACCGAATTCTTTTTACAATATTTATTCTAGCAGTTTACAGATTTGGTACTTTTGTGCCTCTTCCCGGTATAGATCCACAAGAGTTACAAGTAATGATGAGTGGTAATCAAAAAGGATTACTAGGTATGTTTAATGTTTTTGCAGGCGGTGCCGTTAGTAGAATGGCTATTTTTGCATTAGGAATAATGCCATATATTTCATCTTCAATTATTGTTCAACTGTTAACAGGTGTATCAGAACACTTTAAGAATTTAAAAGCACAAGGTGAGATTGGTAGAGCTAAAATTACTCAAATAACAAGGTATGGAACAGTTGTGCTAGCCACAGTCCAGGGATATGGATTATCCATTGGCTTAGAGTCGTCTGCTGATTTAGTAATTAATCCAGGACTTTTTTTTAAGATAACAACCGTTTCAACTATTGTTGCTGGGACAATGTTTTTAATGTGGTTGGGTGAGCAAATCACACAAAGAGGTATAGGTAACGGTATTTCATTAATTATTTTTGCTGGTATTGTTGCTGAAATTCCAAGAGCCCTTGTGACTACCTTTGAACTGGGAAGAACTGGTGCCGTCTCAACAATTTTAATTATTGTAATTTTTGTTCTTTTAGTGGCAACTATTATGTTCATTGTTTTTATGGAAAGAGCATTAAGAAAAATTCTTATAAATTATCCCAAAAGACAAATGGGTAATAAAATGTATGGTGGTGAGTCCTCACATTTACCGTTGAAAATTAACCAAGCGGGAGTAATACCTGCAATTTTTGCATCAGCATTATTATTATTACCAGTAACTTTTTCTGGCTTCAGTTTCTCGGACAATGATGCATTCTTAAATATTAGCTCTTACTTTACTCAAGGACAACCACTCTATATGTTATTATATGCATCAGGAATAATATTTTTTACTTTCTTCTACACATCTATTACTTTCAGCCCAACAGAGACTGCTGATAATTTAAGAAAATACGGTGGTTTTGTACCAGGTATTAGACCAGGGGAAAATACAGCTTTATATATTGAAAAAATTGTTACTAAACTTACAACAATAGGTGCTCTTTATTTAACTACCGTTTGCTTAATGCCAGAGTTTTTAATTGCAAATTATCCAATACCTTTCTATTTAGGTGGAACATCAATACTAATTGTTGTTGTTGTTGCAATTGATACGGTAACTCAAATTCAGACAAGATTAATGAGCTCACAATACGAGCAACTAGTCAAAAAAACAAAATTCGGTAAGTAAACAGTGAATATAATTTTATTTGGTCCTCCAGGTGCTGGTAAGGGGACACAAGCTCAGTTTATTGTAAAAAAACATAATTACTTTCAACTATCAACAGGAAACCTTTTAAGAGAAGAGGTTAAATTAAAATCAGTTCTTGGGTCAGAAATAGAAAAATTAATATCAAATGGTAAATTTGTTTCAGATGAAACGGTTAACACTCTACTAAGACAATCTATTACCAACCTAAAATTTAGAGACAGGATTATTTTCGACGGATATCCTAGAAATGTAGAGCAAGCTAAGAATTTAGAGTTGATTTTAAGTGAATTCAATCAAACAATTGGGCGTATTATTTTTCTAAATGTTTCAAAGGATATAGTTGAAAAACGCATTATGGGTCGTGTAACATGTGATAAATGCCAAATGACATTAAATGAGTTTTTTAACAAAGAACAAATAGAACTACACCCTTGTGGTAAAGAGTTTTTAATGAAGAGAAAAGACGATAATTTAGATGTGGTCATTGCTAGGTACGACACTTATATGTCCGCAACCAAACCCGTGTTAGATTACTACAATAAAAAAGCAAATTTTACTGAAATTGATGGTGCAGCTGAAATTGAGCAAATAACCAATAAAATCAATGAAGTTCTTATGGTTTAAGCGTTGACTTTAGAACATCTTCTTATATAAAAGGCTAAATTTATTCTCAAAAATATGGCTCGTATAGCAGGTGTAAACATCCCACAAAACAAACTTGTCCACATAGGTCTAACGTATATTTATGGTATTGGTGATAGATTTTCTAATCAGATTTGTACTTCACTAGAAATCCCTAAAGCAAAAAGAATTAATGAATTAACAGATGCTGATATTTTAAAAATCAGAGAATATATTGATGCAAATTTTAAAGTAGAAGGTGATCTTAGAAGAGATTATTCATTAACTATCAAGAGATTAATTGATCTTGCTTGTTATAGAGGATCTAGACATAGAAAAAAACTTCCAGTTAGAGGGCAAAGAACAAGATGTAATGCAAGAACTAGAAAAGGTAAAGCTATTGCGATTGCAGGTAAAAAATTAACACCACTTAAAAAATAAATAATTTATGGCTAAAGTAGATAAAATAGATACTCCAGATTCTGTAGTAGAAAAAAAAGTAGAAAAAAAAGCATCTAAGGGATCTAAAAAAAGCTCTTATTCAAAAAAAAAGAAAATTAAAAAAAATATTCTAAATGGAGTTGCCTATGTACAATCAACATTTAATAACACTATAATTTCAATAGCGGATACTAATGGAAATGTTATTTCATGGGCATCAGCTGGCCAAAAAGGTTTTAAGGGATCGAGAAAATCCACTCCGTATGCTGCACAAATTGCTGCAGACTCTGCTGCATCTAAAGCTTTAGAGTTTGGAATGAAAACATTAACAGTTCAAGTCAAAGGACCTGGTTCTGGAAGAGAAACAGCTTTAAGAGCTTTACAAGCAAAGGGTTTTAAAATCCTTTCAATAAAAGATACAACACCAATGCCACATAACGGCGTAAGACCACCAAAGAAAAGGAGAGTTTAGTAAATGGAAAGTTTAAATGTAAATGCTAAAAATTGGAAGGCATTAATTAAACCAGCTCAATTAGATGTTAAAATTAGTGATGATAAATCTCATGCAAAAATTATAGCTGAGCCATTAGAGAAAGGTTACGGTTTAACCCTAGGAAATTCTCTAAGAAGAATTTTACTTTCATCTATAAGAGGAACCGCAGTAACCTCTATACAAATTGATGGAGTATTACATGAATTCACATCTATTAAAGGTGTAAGAGAAGATGTAACTGATATTGTTTTAAATGTTAAGTCGTTAGCATTAAAAAGTTCTTCTGATACTTCAAAAAAACTTATTCTAGATGCTAAAGGGCCTGGAGAAATTAAAGCTTCAGATATAGTTCCTATGGCAGATATTGAAATATTAAATCCAGATTTAGTTATCTGTAACTTGGATGAAAAAACTCATTTTCATATGGAAATGAATGTTGGAACTGGTAAAGGATATGTACCTGCTGTAATGAATAAGCCTGAAGAACCACCACTTGGTTTAATAGCAATTGATTCATTATACAGTCCAGTTACAAAAGTTTCATACGCTATAAGTACTGCAAGAGAAGGTAAAGCCTTAGATTATGACAAGCTAACCATGGAAGTTGAGACAAATGGTTCAATTTCAGCAGAAGATGCGGTTGCCTATTCTGCTAGAATTTTTCAGGATCAATTAAATATGTTTGTTAACTTTGATGAACCTGTAGAAGCTCCTGTTAAAGAAGTTTCATCCGAACCAGAATTTAATAGAAATCTTTTAAGGAAAGTTGATGAATTAGAACTTTCTGTTCGTTCAATGAATTGTTTAAAAAATGACAACATTATTTATATAGGTGATCTTGTTCAAAAATCAGAGGGTGAAATGCTTAGAACTCCAAATTTTGGTAGAAAGTCACTTAATGAAATAAAAGAAGTTTTAACTGGAATGTCTTTATATCTTGGTATGGAAATACCAAACTGGCCACCAGAGAATATAGCCGAAATGTCGAAAAAGTTAGAGGAACAAATCTAATGAGACACGGTATGGCTAATAAGAAGCTAAACAGAACTTCTGAGCATAGAAAAGCATTATTAAAGAATATGTTAAACTCTTTAATTAAATACGAACAGATTACAACAACACTTCCAAAAGCTAAATTTTTAAAACCTCAAGCTGATAAAATTATTACATTGGGTAAAAAAGAAACTTTACAAACAACAAAAATGCTGATGACTAAATTACAAGATATCACTTCAGCGCAAAAAGTTACAAAGACTTTATCTAAAAGGTATGAAAAAAGACACGGTGGCTACACTAGAATAATTAAAGCTGGATTTAGATATGGTGACAACGCACCAATGGCTGTAATTGAATTTGTTGATAGGGATGTTGAGGCAAAAAGAGTTGATAAAAAGAAAAAAGAACCAAATAAAGATAAAAACGAAGAAAAAAAATTAGCTACTGCTTAATTTTTTATATAAAAATATTACATCATGAAAAAGTCTTTTAGCGTTGACTCAACGTTTAACAATATGCGTATTGATCGATGGATAAGGAATAACCTAGGCAATATCCCTCAAGGCCTAATAGAAAAAAGCTTAAGAAGTGGGAAGATTAAACTTAACAATAAAAAGACAAAAAGTTCACAAAAAGTAAAAACAGATGATGCTGTTGATTTGTTTAATTTTGATTATACCGAAACAATAATTCAAAAGAAAATAAAATTTGTACCCTCAGAAGAAGTAGTTAAAGAAAATGAAGATCTGATAATTGACAACAATGAGGATTTTATCGTACTAAATAAAAGTTCTGGTATATCTGTTCAAGGTGGGACAAAATCTAAAAAAAACTTAGTAGATATATTCGCTAGAAGTGAAATTTTTCAAAATACAAAACCTTTTTCAGTTCATAGATTGGATAAAGATACATCGGGAGTTTTTATTATGGCGAAGCATAGAGAGGCAGCTCAACTGCTAACCTCTTTATTTCGACTAAGAAAAGTTCATAAAACTTATTTGGCTATATGTCATGGAGAATTACAAAAAGATTCAGGTGAGTGGAATGATGATCTTACAAGGTATGATAATGATAAAGAAATAGTAGAAAAAGCTAGAACTCTTTATAAAGTCTTAGATAAAAATTCTATATGTAGTTTAATTGAAATGAAACCTATAACTGGAAGAAAACATCAGCTTAGAAAACAATTATACGCAGTAGGGTGCCCAATTTATGGTGATCAAAAATATAAATTTTCTAATACCGATAAGGCTATTAATAAGAACTTAATGCTTCACTCTTATCAAATTAAATTTATGATTAAGGATAAAAAATACACATATACAGCATTGCTACCAGATTATTTTAAAAAACTTTTAAAAACTAAAAGACTTAATTTTCCAAGTTCTTAGTAAAATTATTAATAATTACATCGCTTAAATTATTATAATTTTGATTGTTTATTTTTTTAAGGCTAGTAACACCTTTGTCAATAATGCCACAAGGAATTATATTCTGATATTTTCTAAGATCATTGCTTATATTTATAGCAAAACCATGATATGCAATCCACTTACTAACTCTAACCCCAATTGCTGCAATCTTCTTAATATTTGTTTTTTCATTAATCCAAATACCAACATTTTTGGGATCACCAAATGAATTAATGTCAAATTGTAATAAGCTTTCAATAATTGTTTTCTCAATTAATGATATAAATTTTCTTATGTCCTTGTGCCGTTTTTTTAAGTCAATTACAAAATAACATATTAATTGACCAGGACCATGATATGTAATCTTTCCACCTCTGTTTGTTTTAATTAATTTAATGTCCTTATTTAATAGCTCATCTTCATTATAGCTTGTTCCAGCGGTATAAATTTCATCATGTTCTAGGATCCAAATTAAATCACCTTTTTTACTGTTGTGTATATTTATTAATCTTTCTTCGAGAAATTTCATTGCTTCGTCATATTTTACTGGTTTTATGGACTTTTTAATCTCTATATTCATTTATAAATTGTTTTTTTATTATTATATATTAATAGTGCGAAACTGATTTATAGGTAAATTTATGTCTTTA
>Ga0308004_10001545_pt1 | contig 10109 bp, 8 predicted proteins | sample Neamet38_FD_203156 | JGI IMG/M metagenome (GOLD analysis project Ga0308004, IMG submission 203156) | Marine microbial communities from water near the shore, Antarctic Ocean - #38 | ecosystem: Environmental > Aquatic > Marine > Unclassified | place: Southern Ocean | collected 2014-06-06 | reverse complement strand
GGAGAAAAGAAGTAAAAACAGTACATCGTTTTGATAGTAACCGTTTGTCTGTCTTTAAATTTATGAAAGATGAGATTGCTAAAGGGCGACAGATTTATTTAGTTTATCCCTTAATTGAAGAATCTGAAGCAATGGATTATAAAGATTTAATGGATGGATTCGAAAGTGTCTCTAGAGAGTTTCCATTACCAAAATATCAGATAAGTATTGTTCATGGAAAAATGAAACCCGCAGATAAAGAATTTGAAATGCAACGTTTTGTAAAGGGTGAAACTCAAATAATGGTGGCGACTACGGTTATAGAAGTAGGAGTAAATGTGCCAAATGCAAGTGTCATGATTATTGAAAGTTCAGAGCGTTTTGGACTTTCACAATTGCACCAATTAAGAGGAAGAGTTGGAAGAGGAGCAGACCAAAGCTATTGTATTTTATTATCTAGCTATAAGTTGTCTCCAGAGGCAAAAATGCGCTTAAAAACGATGGTAGATACTACAGACGGTTTTAAAATTGCAGAAGTTGATTTAAAACTACGAGGACCAGGAAATCTTATGGGAACGCAACAAAGTGGTGTGTTAAATTTAAAAATTGCCGATATCCTTAAAGATTCTAAAATTCTAGTTACGGCTAGAAATACTGCAATTACTCTTTTACAAGAAGATCAAAACTTAGCAAAAGAAGAAAACCAATCAATTAAAAAAGCCTTTATGAAAATGACTAAGTCTTCTAAAATATGGAGTAATATTAGTTAACTGTTTTAAGTTATTATAATGTCGCTACCACCCTAAAGTATATCATTGTTTTCCTTTTTGCAGTTCGGGGTAACTTTGAACCTCTATAGAAATACTATTAAATACCTAATTATATTTCTTAGTTTTTTATATTCTTTGCTTGAAGCTTTAAGATTATCCGGTTGAAGTTATCTTTTATATACTCAAAGTATACTTTTATTACTGAATACGTATCTTTCTGTTAGATTGTCTTTTCTAATATTATATCTGCACTTTCAGCAATAACAATTTGTTTAAAAAATTCTTTAAGAGTAAAATATTTTTCACTCGAATAGCTTTTTTTATGAATACTAAATCTTATAAATAAAGTAATTAAATTATTTTTTTGTACCGTTTTCAATATAAACCTTCCTCCATTATTTGGTAATGCAATCGCAATATCTTTTGGTAATTGAGTAATTTTATAATTTTCAGGAATTTTTAAACTTAAAGAATAATTGCTTTTTCTAGGATATGCAAAATCAACCGGATAAGTACGTTCTTTTAGTTTGAAGGGATTCTCTTTAATCCTTTCAAAAAAGAAAGGATTTATTCTTACTTTATTTTTTAATTGGTCACTTTTAAAAATTGTAATGTTAAAACTTTCTTGAAGAGGTTTTTTAATGTCTTTTTCTGCTCGAACTTTATACTCTTCTACTTCAATATCTACGTTTTCAGATTCAAATTCGCTTAAATAATCTTCTTCGTTAATACCTGCTATTTCTTTTCTTTTGTTCGCAGCACTATAGCCTGTTCTCTTAATATTTAAAGTGCCAGAAAATTCACCATTTTTATCTAATTTTAAACTTAAACGTGTGCTTTTGGTACTTTTCTGATAGGGCTTTAATACGGTCCATTCTCCATCCTCCTTAAAGCTGATAACCCTAGCTTCTCCATTAAGAGCTCTAACAGGTACTTGCCCAAAAGGTAAAAATTTATCTGTTGCATCTAAGTAGTATTCTTTATTGCTAATTTTTGCTTTGACAATTACGTAATTATAATCGTAGATTATAGGAAATAGTTTTGTGGGCATGCCATTATCTCTAGTACTTAAAACTAATAAATTGGCATCGATATTTGCTGCTTTCAAGCTGTTGTATAATGAGATGTTTATTTCACCTACATTGCCTGTTTTCTCTTTAAATGCTTTTTTTACTTTTGCATCTTCATTTGTCCAGTTTTTATTATTCCATGAATAATGATTCTGAATAAACGAATAAACTTGCTTAGCTCGAATTAAATTGTTTTCAGTATTTAATATACTATCAGGAATATTTTTTTTGAAATACTTCTTTTTAGAAGTTTGATTGTTGAAAAACTATTTTTTTTAACTTTCATCTGCTTGTTCCCAGGTAGTTGTTAAGTTCTTTACAACACCTCTGTAACTTGTGCTCGACTTTAAATCGAAGGTAAGTCTAGAAATATAGTTTTTTTTACTTAACATGTAATTTTCTTCTTTAAATGCAGGAATATCATTCATAGAATAATTGTAGATAACACAAGCACCTGACCCAATTCCTTCTATAAAAACGCATTTTTTATCTACTGTTACTTCATTAAAATTTAATTTTAAAGGACCAACAAGTTTAATGTGGTATGTATAGTTTCCTAATATTGCGGCGTCAAATTTGCTTTTAATTTTTGGTATATCAGATTGAAAGTTCCAATCTTTAATACTTAAGTATGGAGATAAAATACTGTATTTGTATTCTATTACAGTTCCCTCTTTTATATTTGGGAGTGTAAATTTTTTAATTACCCAATTTTCGTCTTCTTTAACTGTAAATATATCTTTATTTAAAAGAATTGCTGTTTCTATTGTGCCGTTTTCTTTAAGGTTATAAGAAACTGCACTAATGTTTGTAATTTTTTATTTTTTGTACAAGTTAAGTACAATATCTGCCAAGTTAAAGGAACTTTTATTTAGAATTTTTATTCTATAATAATAATCTGTTCTTGGAGTTTCATCATTAAATTTATCTGGGTACCGATTCGTATGCTGATATAAAACAACAGCACTAGCAGAAGAATCTTTAGCATAAACCGTCATTTTTAATTCCTCTAAAGTAGTTTGTCCCATTTTAGAAGATTTGTGTTTTTGTGACACTATATTTAAAGTGAACAATAGCATCAGTAGCAGTAGGGTTAGCTTTTTCATTTTTTGTTGAATATTATATAACAGTTTTGTGTATCAATTAATTGTTTGTAAAACTCTTTTAAATAGGCGTATTCTATATTGTAAAATATGCTTTTGTTAATAGTATAATAAAAGTATATTAAAATAGTGCTTTTTTCTTTTATGACTTTCATAAAATATTGTCCGCTGTTATCTGGTAGTTTTCCACCTTTAGATTTTGGTAAATTTGAAACAGTATAGTTTTTAGGTATTTTTATAGAAATGGTGTAAGCCTCACTAAAAGGGGCACCAAAGTTTACAGGATATTGGCGTTCATTTAGTTTAAAAGGGTTTTCGTTTTTTCTATAAACAACAAAGGGATTCAATTTTATTGTTCCCTCTTCATTCATTGCAGTTTCTAATAATATTTTCGATTTCTCAATAAGTGGTTTTTCATTATCATCTAAATTGATAGCTTGGTATTTTAAGAGCTCTAAATCTATGTTTTCAGATTCTAAATCTTCTATAGCTTTGGTATTACTAGTAAGTTTTAATTTTGCTCTTTTATTGCTTGCTTCTAACCCTATATTGGTTATAGTTAAGTTTCCTTTAAATACTTCTATACTGTCCAGTTCTAGTGTAATTTTTATTTTTTTATTATTTTTGACTTCACTTTTTAAAGATTTCCAATAACTACCTTTTTTAAAATTCAGAACCCGTACATCACCATTTAATGTTTTAAAAGGCGTTTGGCCAAACTGTAAAAATTTGTCACTAGCATCTAAAAAATAATCTTTTCCGTCTATTTGAACAAGAACAATTAAATAGTTAAACGCTGTTATTGCTGGGTATAGTTTTGTTATAAATCCGTTATTTCTTGTCGATAGTATGGCAATTTTGGGCTTTAGATTTGCTGCTTTTAAAGCATTAAAAACAGAGAGATTTATAGCACTGTTGTCAGCAGATTTATTTTTAAATGCTTTTTTTACATCATTATTATAAAAAAGATTATGATTACCATTCCATGTAAAATGTTGTTGCAGGGAGTAATAAATTTTCTTAGCTTTTTTTAAATTGTTTTTCTCAAGAAAGAACTTTGAATCCATTTCCTTTTTGAAAAATCTTTGTTTTTTAAGTTGGATTCCAAAAACATCGATGGACTGTAATTTTTTATCTAAATATTTCCAAGAATTAAGGTTTTTCTTTTTTGTAAAAGCATTTGAATACTTTCTCTCAAAGACTACTTTAGAGATAAAGTTCTTACTGCTAGATATATATGCTTCTTCAATAAAGGCCGGAATATCTTGAATACTATAGTGTATTGTTGAACAACTATGAAAATTTCCGCAGCGTTGGTTGCTCTTTACTTCCTCTTTATCTAATTTTAAATAACCATTCAGTTTTAGGTTTAATTTACTAGAACCAGAAAATTGAGAAGTTAAGGAGCTTTTTATTTTTGGTATATCAGATTGAAAAGTCCAATTGTATATTTTGTAGGAATTAGTAGAAAAGGAAATCTTGTATTCTATAATAGAGCCTTCTTGTAAGTCGGGTAGCGTAAAAGTGACGAATTTATTATAGGGATTAAGCTCTGAAACAAATATATTTCTTTTGTGAAGCTTCGTTTTTATAATTTTATCTGAAACTAAGTTATAAGTAATGCCCTCAATATTGTGAACCAAGTCGTTATTAGAGTATTTTATTTTAAAGTTAGCTTGGTTAAACCCATTTTTATTTAAAATTTTAATTCTTACGTAATAATCTTTTCTGAAATAGTGTGTTTTACTAGAGTTGATAAATGTGTTTCCATGCTCATATAAGACGAAGGCATTAGCTGTTGAGTCTTTGCTGTAGATATTCATTTTTAACTCCTGCAAAGTGGTTTGCCCCATTTTAGAGGATTTTTCTTTTTGAGCCAACACATTCGAGGAGATGATGCCAAAAAAAAAGAATAAAAATAACAAACGTTGTATCATTTTTCTAAACGAACAATTTTTTGAACATTGTTTTTGTTTAAATAATTTTTTATAATTGCTTTTGCTAATTCTTTATCTTCAATGGGGGTTAATAACGTCTTTAAAATTTCGATATTATTTTCTTGAAATGCTAAATTGGTATAACCGTAGCCAAAAACTTCTTTATTTTCTATTAAAATGACAGCACGTTCTTCTAACGCTCTTCCTTTGTCAAAAATTATAAAATCTTCACTATTAAAATCTTGTAAAAAGGGTTTTTTCTCTTTTTGAAAGTTATACTTTGGCGCTAAGGCCTCTAATTCTATATAATATTTTAAACGTGTAAATAAGTCATTCCCTGTTTTTTCATAAGATATAGAGGTAGCTCTGTCTTGAACTTTAACAGCTCTTTTCGTTTCTTTTAAAAACAATTTATTTACTTCAAATTTTATGTCTTTTCCACGCCCTAAATAAATTACTTTACCGTCTGCACCATGTATGTAAAACAAACCTAATTCTTTTGGTACAGAAGCTATTAATTTTTGCAGTCTTTCTTTTTCTACTCTTTTGTCATGGTATTTTACAGAATCTTGAATAATTGTTTTCGTAACGTCTTTTTCTAAAAGCAGCTTAAATAGTTGCACTGTTGCCAGAGCGTCTCCAGAAGCCCTATGTCTATCTGTCATCGGGATTCCTAATGCTTTTATCAATTTACCTAAACTGTAAGATGGTTGATCTAAAATTAGTTTCTTACTTAATTCTACGGTACAAAGCGTATTTCTTGTGAAGTCGTATCCTAATCTATCAAATTCTGTTCTTAAAATTCTATAATCGAACGAAGTATTATGAGCAACTAATGTAGCGTCTTTGGTTATTTCTAAAATTCTTTTTGCTATTTCATAGAATTTTGGTGCATTCTGCAACATTTTATTATTAATACCTGTTAGTTTAACAACAAATGGTTGAATTTCTTTTTCAGGATTCACTAAACTAATAAACTGATCTACAACGTTGTGACCGTCAAATTTATAAATAGCAATTTCTGTAATGCCCTCTTCATTAAACTTACCACCGGTTGTTTCAATGTCTAATATTGTGTACAAATTCTTTCTCTTATCTTGAAATTAAATAATTTTAATTTCGATTACCAAATATAGAACTTCCTACTCTAATCATAGAACTTCCGTTTTCTATTGCCAAATTATAATCTCCGCTCATTCCCATAGAAAGTATTTGAAGTTTACAATTGTTGTTTTCTGTTATTAATTGTTGCGAATCAAAAAAGTTTTTTAAAGATGAAAACTCTTCTTTTAATTGAGATTTATTATCTGTAAATGTTGCCATTCCCATAAGACCAACAATTTTTATATTTTCTAATTCTTTAAATTCTAATGATTGCAAGATTTTTGCTATGTATTCAAAAGACAAACCAAATTTTGTTTCTTCTTTTGCAATTCTTGCTTGTAACAAACAGTTTATAACTCTGTCATGCTTTTTTGCTTGCTTGTTTATTTCTTTTAGCGTTTTAAACTTGTCAATTCCGTGAATTAAATCAACAAAATGAGCCATGTATTTCACCTTATTACTCTGTAAATGGCCAATCATATGCCATTGAATATCTTTTGGTAAAACATCAAACTTACTAACCATTTCTTGAATTTTATTTTCACCAAAAATACGCTGTCCTGCGTCATAAGCCGCTTGTAAATCTTCAACAGGTTTGGTTTTAGAAACTGCAACTAAAGTTACATTTTCTGGAATTGAATTTTTTATTTCGATTATTTTTTTTTGTATTTCCATGAAGTTTTTTTAAAAAATTAAACAGTAATAATTTCAACATAAAAAAATGTGTTAAAATTCATAGATTGTTAATGCACTTCTTAATTTAGGTTCTATATATGTCGTCTTTGGTGGCATTAATAGATCGCCATCTACTATTTCTTTTAGTTCTTTTATGGTTGTTGGCAACATTCCAAAAGAAACTTTAAAATCTCCTGAATCTACTTTAGACTTCAACTCTAAGCTATCTGTTTTATTTTGAGAGTATACAATCTTAGAATCGTTTCGAATGTCATCGATTCCTAATATTGGTTTTAAAACTGTCTTATAAAGAATTTGAGCATCTAATTTACTTAATGCATCTGTAAAATTATATAAAGATTTTCGCAAATACAAAGCATAGAAATTACCATTTAAATACATGCTAAAATGATGCTTCTCTTTTGGTTTGTATAACTCTTGTCTGCGATTTTCTATTCTGAAAAAAGTATCTAATTCTATTAAAAACTCATTTGGTGTTAAGCCATTTAAATCTGTTATAAACCGATTAAATTCAAAAATACTTAATTCACTTTCAGGTAACAAATAACTCATAAAAAAATTGTAATCTTCAGCACCTGTATGCTTCGGGTTTTCTTTTGCTAATCTTTCTGCTAATAAACAAGAAGAGGTAGATCTATGATGTCCGTCAGCAATATATAGTGTATCAATTTCTTTAAAAGCAGTTGTTATTTTTTCAATATCAATGGCATTATTTACAACCCAAAGTACATGAGTATCCTTATCGGTTGTAGAAAATTCATATTCTGGTCTTTGTACTTTATATTTCTTTATGATGGAATCAATTTCTTCATTATCAGGATACGTGAGCAATACTGGTTCTGCGTTAAAGCCTGTGTTTTTTAAGTAATTCTCAAATAACAATTCTCTCTTCTTAAGCGTTCCTTCGTGTTTTTTAATAACTTTGTTATGATAATCGGCAACAGAAGTTGCCGCAATTATTCCGCAGAAAGATTTGGTAGCTGTATTTTTTTGATAAATATAAAAAGCAGGTATTTTGTCTTGCGTAAATATTTTATCTTCTTTAAATTCTAGATATCTATTGTGCACCAATTTAAAACGCAATTCTCCGAAAATATTTTGTTTCTGATATTTGTAACCAGGGTTAATTACATGTAAAAATGTAAACGGATTAAAAGCCAATTTAGCATTCCGCATTTCTGGAGTATAAATCTCGTATGGTTTAGAAGAAACCATCGCTACTTTATCTCTAGTTGCCCTAACTGCTTTAAAAGGTTTTACAATTGCCATATTTTAGCTTAAAAGCTTAATAATTTGTTTTGCTAATTCTGTACCAATTCTGTCTTGCGTTTCTTTTGTACCCGCACCAATATTCGGAGTTAAAGAAATTTCTGGATTCATTAATAACTGCACAGCTGGTTTTGGTTCTGTTTCAAAAACATCTAAGCCTGCAAACTGAACTTTACCACTTTCTATAGCCATTACTAAATCTACTTCATGTAAAATTCCACCTCTTGCAGTATTTATAATTCCTACACCATCTTTCATTTTCTCGATTTCTTTTTTCGAGATCACGTAATCTTCTTGTGCAGAAACATGAAGTGTAATAAAATCTGCCTCTTTTAATAATTCATCTTTAGGAATGGTATCAATATTTATAGTTACTTTTTGTCCGTTAAAAAAATCAACAGAAATAGGAGCATTTGTAATAATCTCATCTGTTGCTATTACGTTCATTCCTAAACCTAAACCAATTTTTGCAACCGCTTGACCAATGCGTCCAAAACCGATAATACCAATTGTTTTTCCTTTTAATTCTATTCCTTGAGAATAGGCTTTTTTTAATTCTTTAAAACGAGAATCTCCTTCTAAAGGCATTTCTCTATTCGAAGCGTGCAGAAATCTTGCCAAACCAAATAAATGTGCAAAAACTAATTCCGCAACAGAACTAGCGGAAGCTTCAGGGGCATTTATAACATATAAACCTTGGTCTTCTGCATACTCAGCATCAATATTATCCATACTAACTCCAAGAACACCAATTAATTTTATACTTGGGCAAGCATCTATTAGTTCTTGTCTAACTTGTGTAGCATTTCTTACTAAAATTGCATCAATAGTATGTTCATTAATATAATTTTCTAATTGATTCTGTGCAACTTTTGTCGTAATTATTTCAAAACCTCTTTTTCCTAAAGCGTCAATTCCGCTTTGAGAAATTCCATCATTTGCTAATATTTTCATCATCTATTCAAACATTCAAAAATTGAAATATTCAAAAATTATTACATTTCTGAATTCTCAAATTATTATATTATTTTTTTGCTTCTAATTCTTGCATTATATCTACCAAAACTTGAACACTATATAGCGGCAAAGCATTATACATACTTGCTCTATAGCCACCAACACTTCTGTGACCATTTAAGCCATTAATACCTGCGTTACTCCACATAATATCAAAAGTTTCTTTTAAAGAAGCGTCTGTTAATGTAAAGGTAGCATTCATAGTACTTCTATCTTCTTTGGCAACAATCCCTATAAAAAGTGAATTTCTATCAATTTCAGTATATAAAAGTGCTGCTTTTTTATTGTTTACTTCTTCAATAAATTTAATTCCGCCTAAATCTTTTAACCATTGCATTGTTAACATAGAAACATATACAGCAAAAACAGACGGCGTATTGGCCATGCTTTCTTTAGCTATATGTACTTGGTAATCTAGCATAGTAGGTATTTGTCTTTCTACTTTCCCTAAAATTTCTTCTTTAATAATAACAAGTGTAGTTCCTGCAGGACCCATATTTTTCTGTGCACCTGCATAAATTAAATCAAATTTTTCAAAATCTAACTGACGTGAAAAAATATCTGAACTCATGTCACAAACAAGAGAAACGTTTGTTTCTGGAAAAGCTTTCATTTGTGTTCCTACAATGGTATTATTACTTGTACAGTGAAAATAATCTGCATCTTCAGGAATTGTATACCCTTTAGGAATGTAATTAAAATCTTTATCTTTTGAAGAGCCAACTTCTAGCACTTCTCCAAAAGCTTTTGCTTCTTTTATGGCGTTGTTTGCCCAAGTACCTGTATTTAAATATGCTGCTTTTTTATGTAATAAATTGTAAGCAACCATTAAAAACTCTAAACTTGCACCACCTTGTAAAAAAACAGCTTTGTATCCTTTGTTTTCTAAGCCTAATAATTCTAAAGCTAAAGATCTAGCTTTTTCCATTACTTCTACAAAAGATTTACTTCTGTGAGATATTTCAATTAAAGATAAATTATCATCATTAAAATTAAGCACTGCTTCAGATGCTTTTTCCAAAACTTCTTGAGGTAAAATACAAGGACCTGCGCTAAAATTATGTTTTTTCATTTTTTTATAGTTTAGATAAAAACTCAAGGGTATTAACACCATCTGCGTAATCCCATAATTGCGGATATTGTGTTTCTCCAAATGCAATTTCA
>Ga0308004_10001543_pt1 | contig 10117 bp, 8 predicted proteins | sample Neamet38_FD_203156 | JGI IMG/M metagenome (GOLD analysis project Ga0308004, IMG submission 203156) | Marine microbial communities from water near the shore, Antarctic Ocean - #38 | ecosystem: Environmental > Aquatic > Marine > Unclassified | place: Southern Ocean | collected 2014-06-06 | reverse complement strand
AATTTGTTGTATAAATATCACATAACCTAAGTCTATTTTACCTAATTTTACAGTAATTTTTTATAAAAGTGATAATAAAGTGATAATAAACTTAAAACGAAATAAATATCATGATTAAAAATTCTATATCTAGCAATATAACCCTAATTGCTATTTTGCTTACTTTTTCACTCATTCTTAATTCTTGTGGGATTTACAGAAAAACTGATTCTAGAGAAATTCCAACAAACGCTAACGAAAGAATTAAAAAAAATGTGGAAGAAGGTAGAAGTTTTAAATTTGGTAAATTAGGTAGAGGTTCGGGTGATTTTCAATTTGCTTCGTCCAATCCGCTATGGCGAGCTACATTAGAAAAATTAGATTTTGCACCTTTAAATAATGTTGATTATGCTGGTGGTGTAATTGTAACTGATTGGTTTAGTAATGAGAATTCAAACGAGGAAATTAAAATTACTGTTAGATTTTTAACCAACGAAATAAGATCAGATGCTATAAATATTCTTATTCATAAAAAAATTTGTAGCACACAAAATAATTGTAAAATTTCTAAAATCAGCAATGAACTTAACAGTGAAATAAAATTTGCAATTTTAAAAAAAGCAGCACAAATTGAAAATGAAGATCTCGTGAAAACTAAAGATGATAATGCCGACTATAAAATACCAGGGAAAAACTTTTAAGTAATTTAAATTAATTTATTAATTAATAAATTAAATCATTTTTTATGAATCCTGAAAGATATAATTTTAGAGTTATAGAAGAAAAATGGCAAAATTATTGGCATATAAATAAAACATTTAAAGCCGAAATAATTGAAAACAAAAAAAAATTTTATTGTTTAGAAATGTTTCCCTACCCTTCTGGAAAAATTCATATGGGACATGTGAGAAATTATACTATCGGTGATGTCCTAGCACGATATAAATCTCTTCAAGGTTATAATGTCCTTCATCCAATGGGTTGGGACTCTTTTGGTATGCCTGCAGAAAATGCTGCTCGTCAGAATAATTTAGATCCTAAGGAGTGGACTGAAAAAAATATTTCAATAATGAGGGGTCAGCTTAAAAAGTTGGGTCTTTCAATTGATTGGGACAGGGAAATTTCTACTTGTTCGGTGGATTATTATAAACATCAACAACAATTTTTCCTAGAACTTTATGATAAGGGGCTGGTCTACAGAAAAGAGAGCTATGTTAATTGGGATCCAGTTGACCAAACTGTTCTTGCAAATGAACAAGTGATAGATGGCAAGGGGTGGAGATCAGGAACACCTGTTGAAAGGAAAAAACTTAGTCAGTGGTTTTTTAATATATCTAAATTTTCAGATGATCTTCTTCAGGGTCTTGATCAACTTAATGAGTGGCCCAATAAAGTCAAAGTTATGCAAAAGAATTGGATTGGAAAATCTTTTGGCTGTGAAATAGAATTTAAGGTTGAGGGTAATCCAGAGGTTAAAAGTATTAGTTGTTTTACAACAAGACCTGACACTTTATTTGGCTTTTCATTCTTGGCTGTATCAATCGATCACCCAATATCAAAACTATATGAAAACAACGAAGACTTTATAAAATTTAAAGATGCATGTTCAAAAACAGGGACAACGGAAGAAGCTATTGCCCAAGCTGAAAAAATTGGTTTCAAAACTAATTTGATCGCCACTAATCCACTTGATGAAACTAAAAAAGTATCCGTTTATTTTGCCAACTTTGTTTTAATGGATTATGGTTTTGGAGCAGTATTTGGGTGTCCAGCACACGATCAAAGAGATTTAGACTTTGCTTTAAAGTATAACTTAAATATTATTTCAGTGGTTAAACCTTCCAACAAAGGAAATGATTTTAAAGTTTTAAAAGATGCATATACGGGGCCTGGTGTTATTTTTAATTCTAAATTTTTAGATGGTTTAAAAGTTCCTGAACAGTCAATTTTGGAAACTATTAAGATATTAGAAAAAAAAAAGATAGGGAAAAAGAAAATTAATTTTAGATTAAAAGACTGGGGAGTTTCTAGACAGCGATATTGGGGATGCCCTATCCCCATTGCCTATAAAAAAAATAATGAAATTGTTAAAGTTCCTTCAGAAAACCTTCCAATAAAGTTACCCGAAAAAATAAACCTTAACACAAATGGTAATCCATTAGAACATGAAATAAATTGGAAAAAAATTATTATCGATGGGGAAGAATGTACATTAGAGACAGATACACTTGACACATTTGTTGATTCTTCTTGGTATTTCCTAAGATTTTGCTCACCTCAAAATAAAGATGTAGGTTTTGATTTAAATGAAGCTAATTATTGGATGCCTGTTGATCAATATATAGGTGGGGTTGAGCATGCTATATTGCATCTTTTATATTCAAGATTTTTTACAAGAGCTTTAGATCATAAAATCGAAAAAATTAAAACTAAAGAACCATTTAAGGGTTTATTTACACAAGGAATGGTTTGTCATGAAACCTATAAAGATAAAAATAACAAGTGGTTAAGCCCTGAAGAGGTTTTTTCTGAAAATGGAAAAGATTTTTTTAGTATGAAAAATAAATCTGAAAAAATTGAAGTTGGTCCGTCAGAATCAATGTCTAAATCAAAAAAAAACACTATCGATCCTGAGCAAATGATAAAAAATTATGGTGCAGATGCGGTTAGATTATTTATCTTATCAGACAGTCCACCAGAAAAAGATGTGCAATGGTCTGAACAGGGTATGGTTGCATCATACAAGTTTATACAAAAATTTTGGATATTACATAAAAAAATAATTCTTAGGTCTCAACAACAGAATGATGTTCAAACTTTTAGTGAAGCTATAGAAGAATTTACTAATCAAATAATTAACAAACTTAACGTTAGCCTAAATAAATTTAGTTATAATGTCATCATAGCAAACCTACATGAAATCTATACTTTTTTTAACAAGACTTTAGAAGAAAAAGATCTTCATGAAAACTTGATAAGTAACTATATAAAAATTCTAACTATAATGCTCCCTGTTACGCCGCACCTTGCTAGTGAATGTTTGGATGAAATAAGTATTGAAAAAAATTACTTTTGGCCAAAAATTAACGATAAATATCTTCAAAGCAGTCAGTGCAAAATAGTTGTACAAATTAATGGAAAAAAAAGAGGTTTAATTTCAACGAAAAAAAGCATTAAAGAATCAGATTTAATTGAAGAGATTAAAAAAACAAAAGAATTACAAAAATTTATAGAAGAAAAAACTATTATTAAAACTATCTTTATAAAAGATAAGTTAATAAACTTGATATTAAAATAATGTTAAAAAAAATTACTTTATTATTGTTATTTTGTGCTTTTTGGAACTGTGGTTATACACCACTATACCTGCAAGAAAATGATTTGGGAAAACCGATAAAACTTACTAAGCTAAATGGGGATAATAAAATAAACAAAAGAATTTTATCTTATTTGGGATTAAAAGAAGAAAAAAACACAAATTCTGGGTACACCCTAATATTAGAAAGTACAAAAAAGATAGAAATTATCTCAAAAAACAAAAGGGGAAACCCATCAGTCTATAGATCGTCCATTGTGGTAAATTTTTCCCTTATTGATAAAGAGGTGATCATTAAACAAAATAAATTTAGCTCAAGTTTCACTTATAATAGTTCCAAAAGAAAGTTTAATTTCTCTCAATACCAAAAGAATATTGAGAAAAATTTAGTTAATGAGATATCAGAAAAAATTTTCATTTTCTTAAAATCGTAGAAATGATTTTAAAACCATTTGAACTAGATAAATTAAAAATAGAAAATTATAATTTTTACCTTTTTTATGGTGATAATGAAGGTTTAAAAGAAGAAATTATCAAAAATTTTTTTGAAAAAAAATATCAAGATAAAATTCATAGATATGATGAAAAAGAAGTATTAGAAAATTTAAATAATTTTTATAACAATGCACTAACAAAATCATTCTTTGAAAATGAAAAACTTATAATTATAAATAGGGTTTCAGATAAAGTAAGAGGTGTTATTGAAGAGTTAATAGATAAGAGACCTGAAGATATTCAGTTTATTTTAAATTCAAAAAACCTTGAAAAAAAATCAAATTTAAGAAAGCTTTTTGAAAAAGAAAAATCAATTGTATGCATTCCGTTTTATGAAGATAATAATCAAACGCTAAATTCTATAGTTAGCCAATTTTTTAGAAATAAAAAGATTCAAATTTCACAACAATTAACCAATATTTTAATAGAAAGATCTAGGGGTGATAGAAAAAATTTAAGTAATGAATTACAAAAAATTGAGGCTTTTTCTTTAAATAAAAAAAGAATAACTTACCAAGAAATAATTAAACTAACCAATCTTGCAGATAATTATAGTGCATCAGAGCTCATTGACCATTCACTTGCTAAAAATACCAAAAAAACTGTTACTATCTTAAGTGAAAATAACTATTCTGATGAAGACAATATAATCATTATTAGAACATTATTAACTAAGCTTAAAAGGTTAGTAAAAATTCATGAGTTAGTCGACAAAAAAAATAATATTGATCAAGCTGTTTCTTCTTTTATGCCCAAAATTTTTTGGAAGGATAAACCACTTGTAACACAACAAATGATATCCTGGAAGAAAGACCAGTTAGAAAATTTAATTTATGAAAGCAGTGAAATTGAATTATTAATTAAAAAAAATTCTGGTGTAGCCAAAAATATTTTGTCAAACTTTATAATTAATAATTCAAAAAAAATTAATAGTTAGATTTAATAATTTCAATTATTTTATTTAATTGATCAAAATCTTTATATTCTAACACTAAAGATCCTGAATTATTTTTTTTGTTTTTTATTAAAACATTAAGCCCAATTTTTTCTTGAATTGAGTTTTCTAAAGAACGTAAGTTAACATCTTTGGATTTTTTAAATGACTTTTTTTTAATCTTATAAATTTTTACAAAATTTTCTGCTTGTCGGACTGAAAGAGATTTTTCGATGATTTTGTTAGCAACAAATTCTGCATTATTTAATCCAACTAAGATTTTTGCATGACCTGGTGATAATTTTTTTGTTTCAATTAATCTTAGAACAACATTAGGTAAGCCTAATAATCTTAAAATGTTAGTTATATGGCTACGACTTTTTCCAATAAATTTGGCAACTTTATCTTGATCGTAAGAAAATTCTTGAATAAGACGTTGGTAACCTCGTGCTTCTTCTATTGCATTTAGATCATTCCTTTGAACATTCTCAACAATAGCAAACTCTAGCGATTTTAAATCATTCACATCAGTTATAACAACAGGCACCTCGTGAAGACCAGCTTTTTGGGCTGCTAGCCACCTTCTCTCACCCGCAATTATTTCATATTTGGAATTATAATCATTTGATTTTCTAACAATTATTGGCTGAATAATACCTCTCTCTTTTATTGAATTTGTTAAGTTATTTAAACTTTCTTCATCAAATATTTTTCTTGGTTGAAATTTATTTCTTAATAAGTCACTTATAGAAATTTTGTTGATATTTATTTCTAATTTTGCTTCGCCTATTAAGGACGACAAACCTCTGCCCAATCCTTTTTTTATCTTTGTCGTATCCACTATGCGGCGCTCCCTATTTTTTGTTCTTGATTAATAAATTCATATGTAAAACTAAAATATGACCTACTACCAGGGCATGACTTATCATAAATTAAAACTGGCATACCGTGTGATGGTGCTTCGGACAGTCTCACGTTTCTTGGTATGATTGTAAGGTAAACTTTTTCTTTAAAATGGTCTCTTGCTTCTTTCTCAACCTGAGATGATAATTTATTTCTCTTGTCATACATGGTCAAAAGAATTCCTCTAATTTTTAATTCAGGATTTAAGTTAACTTTTATCCTCTCTATTGTCTTCATTAGTTGAGACAAACCCTCTAAAGCAAAAAATTCAGTTTGTAGAGGAACAACAAGTGAGTGAGATGACACCAAAGCCATGACTGTAAGCAAACTTAGTGAGGGTGGGCAGTCTATAAGTATATAATCATAGAATTCCTTAGAATCTTTTAAATATGTGGCTAATTTAACCTTTAATATAAAGGCTCTTTCATTATCACCAGCAGTTTCAACCTCTAATCCAGACAAATCAACATTGGAAGTGATAATATCTAAATTTTCAAACTCTGTTTTTTTGATCACCTCTGCAATTGATTTTGTTCCGTTCAGCACACTATAAATTGTGTCGTTAGAATTTTCTAAGTTAGATAACCCAAGTCCTGTTGTGGCATTTCCCTGTGGATCTAAATCAATTACTAAAACTTTTTTTTCTTGATGGGCTAATCCAGCTGCAAGATTAATAACTGTTGTTGTTTTTCCAACTCCACCCTTTTGATTTATTACAGATATAATTTGCATCTAATTTTTTTTTTTAATATTTTTTATGTTTAGTAAAAATGAATCTTTGTTTGTAATGCTTTTTTTCTTTACAAAATCGAAATCCCAATTTTTTAAAGTTTCCCCCAAAATTTTTTCTCCATTTTTTCCCATAAACAAAATCAAATTTTTATAACTAGTAAAATTTTGATAAACTACCTCTAAAACTATTGGTAAAGGTTTAAAGGCTCTTGCCATTATTGTACCTGACTCCAAGTTTTGTGCCTCAAAAATATTTTCCTGCATCACTTCAGTGTTTAATTTTAACTCTCTTGATACTTTTCTTAAAAAAGCACTTTTATGATGACTTTTTTCATATAATTTTACCTTTGCAGAATTTTTTAGGTTTTTGATCATTATAGATATAATTAGACCGGGCATCCCACCTCCTGAACCTATGTCAGTTATTATGTTACTATTTAAATCAACAAATTCAATGATTTGTGCTGAATCTTCTATATGTCGTTGTCTAATTATGTCATTTTTTGCTGTTTCTTTACTTATAATGTTAATTTTTTCATTCTCTCTTTGAAGCATGGCAATGAAACTCTCAAACTCAACCAATGTTTCACGTGAAACATTTTGATTTTTAAGTAGTGGATATTTGTTTAAAATTTCTTCCATTAAGCTATAAGCTTAATAGACTTTCTTTTTACATGTGACAACAAAATATATACAGCAGCAGGAGTTATTCCATCAATACGCAGTGCTTGTCCCATTGTTTTTGGTTTTATTAGTTTAAACTTGGCTTTTACCTCATTTGAAAGGCCAGAAAGATCGTCGTAATTAACTTTCTCTGGTATAATTAAATTTTCATCTCTTTTAAAGGCTAATATATCTGCTTTTTGTTTTTTAAGATATCCTCTATAATGAGCATTTATTTCTATTTGTTCGTCAATTTTTTCATCAAAAAAGGGTATATCGGGCCAAATCTCTCTTATCTTTTTCATATCAACTCCATTTTGAGTTAATATCTCATTTGATTTTCTTAAAACACCGTCTTTAGCAATTTTTATATCAAATTCTTTAATTTTTGTTGGAGATATAAATGACTCGGACATTTTTTTTGTTATTATTTTTAATTTAGATTCTTTATCCTTAAATGTATCTTCTCTTTCTCTAGAAATTAATCCAATCTCGCTACCCTTATTTGTTAGTCTTTGATCAGCATTATCGGCTCTTAAACTTAATCTATATTCAGCCCTTGAAGTAAACATTCTGTAAGGTTCCGCAACACCTTTAGTTACTAAATCATCTATCATAACTCCGATATACGCATCTGATCGATCTAAAATAAAGGGCTCTTCCCTCTTAAAAGACAAAGCGGCATTTATCCCAGCAACCAATCCTTGGGCTGCGGCTTCCTCATAACCCGTAGTCCCGTTTATCTGTCCAGCAAGATATAAGTTTTGTATTTTTTTTGTTTCGAGTGTTAAAAATAACTCTCTAGGATCAATATAGTCATATTCTATAGCATATCCTGGTCTGATTATTTTAACATTTTCTAAACCATTGATATTATTACATATTTCTTGTTGTACGTCGTATGGCAGCGAGGTTGATATACCATTTGGGTATATAGTATGGTCATTTAACCCTTCCGGCTCTAAATATATTTGATGTCGGTCCTTATCAGCAAACTTTACTATCTTATCCTCTATCGAAGGACAATATCTTGGTCCAACCCCTTGAATGCTTCCAGAGTACATGGCACTTTTATTTAAATTTTTTTGAATTATTTTATGAACCTTTTCATTCGTGTAGGTCATTCGACATGAGACTTGTTTGTTTAAAGATTTTTTAGTTAGAAAAGAAAAAAAGTAAGGATCGTCATCTGCAAACTGTTCTTCTAAATTTTTATAATTAATTGTTCTTGCGTCTAATCTTGGTGGTGTTCCTGTCTTAAGTCTACCTACCTTGAAGTCATATTTTTCAAGTTGTTCGCTTAAACCGGTTGAGGGCTTCTCATTAAACCTTCCGGCAGGTGTTTTCTCATCACCAATATGAATAAGACCATTTAAAAAAGTGCCAGTTGTTAGAATTAACTTACCACATAAAATTTTTTTACCAGACTTTGTTTCAAAACCACTTATAGTGTTTTTGTCAAAAATAAATCTTGTAACTGGATCAGCAAAAACGCTTAAATTACAGTAGTTTAATAGTTTTAGTTGCATATATTTACGATACAGCGATCTATCTGATTGGGTTCTAGGGCCTTGAACGGCAGGACCTCTACTTCTATTTAATAGTCTAAATTGTATACCTGACTTATCTGCAACCTCTCCCATCACTCCATCTAAAGCATCTATCTCTCTAACTAGGTGACCTTTACCAAGACCTCCTATTGCAGGATTGCAAGACATCTCACCTATGGTTTCAATTTTGTGGGTAAACAAAGCAGTGTTAACTCCAAGACGTGCAGAGGCTGCTGCAGCTTCGCAGCCTGCATGACCTCCACCAATAACAACTACCTCAAATGATAAATCATTTTTCATAACTTAAATTTATAACCGATATGAATATTTACAAGCAGACAGTATTTTTTTAATAGATATATTTTTATCCATTATGAACTACATTTTTTTTATAAGGTTGCTTAATAAGCTATATATACCACAGATAATGTTAAAAAAAGAGCAAAAAACCCCTTAGAACTGGGCTTATTTACCGATACAAAAATCATTGAAAATACTACCTAATATCTCTTCAACATCAACTTTTCCAACTATCATTCCTAAATGACGAGTTGCCAAACGAAGATCTTCAGCTGCTTTGTCAAAATCTTCTGCTTTATTTTTTTCTTCAAAATTTTTTAAATAACTTAAACTTTGTTCAAGATGCTGTCTGTGTCTTTCACGAGTGATCAAAGTATCTTCACTTTTGATAAATTTATTTTTTAATTTATTTTTAATTTTTAAAATTAAATTTTCTATGTTGAGATTATTTTTTACTGAAATTACAACATGTTCAAAAACTTTTAATTCTGGATTTAAATCTTCATTCATTAGATCGGATTTATTAACTATTAGAATTGCATTTTCATCCATCAGTTCTTTTAAAATCCCTTTAAAATCAGGGCTTTTTGCATCTATAACAATAAGTTTTAAGTCAGCGTCTTCAGCTTTATTAAGTGCTAATTTTATTCCTTTTTTTTCTATTTCATTTTTAGACTCTCTAATTCCTGCGGTATCAGAAACTACAACTGGATAGCCATCAATATTTAAATGTGTTTCAATTACATCTCTTGTTGTCCCAGCTATTTCAGAAACAATTGCAACATCACGGTTTGAAATATGATTTAGCAAACTCGACTTTCCAGCATTTGTTGGGCCTATGATTGCAATTTTAAAACCTTCTCGTATTCTCTCTCCAACTTTTTGGTCATCTAAAATTTTTTTTATATCTAACAAAACTTCATTAGAGTTTTTTTTAATATTTTTTAAAATATCTTCTGGCAGTTTCTCGTCTGGAAAATCTATCTTGGCTTCAACGTGCGATAAAATTTTTAAAAGTTTTTCCCTCAAGCTATTAAATTTATCAGCTGACTTTCCGTTCATTATTTTTATTGCTTGCTGTCTTTGAATTTCAGTTTCTGCTGAAATTAAATCTGCAATACTTTCTGCTTTAAGTAAATTTATTTTTCCATTTTGAAATGCCAACTTTGTAAATTCACCTGGCTCAGCTAATCTACAATTTTCTACTTTTGAAATAGAGGCGTGTAGGGCGTCAACTACTGCTTT
>Ga0308004_10001535_pt1 | contig 10142 bp, 14 predicted proteins | sample Neamet38_FD_203156 | JGI IMG/M metagenome (GOLD analysis project Ga0308004, IMG submission 203156) | Marine microbial communities from water near the shore, Antarctic Ocean - #38 | ecosystem: Environmental > Aquatic > Marine > Unclassified | place: Southern Ocean | collected 2014-06-06 | reverse complement strand
CAGATCGGGCCAACAAACTCATAAACTTTTTTTGAGGTTTTATTTGTTTTTATTGCAGGTAAAGTTTCATGGTTTGCTCCATATAATGCAGGTCTCATAAGGTCATTCATCGCAGCATCTAATATAATAAAGTTTTTTTTATCATTCTCTTTTATATAGATAACTTTTGAAACAAGTGATCCTATGTTGCCGACTATTGATCTACCAGGCTCAAATATAACTTTAGAGTTGTGATTTTTTAAGAATTTTTTTAAAGCAATATTATATTTCTGATAATTAAGCTTTTTATCATTTTTTCTATAAGATATTCCCATGCCACCACCAAGATCAATAAACTTGAATTTATGGTTACTTTTTTTGATAATTCTATCAACAACTTTAAGCATTTTTTCATATGGCTTATAATTTAGTATTTGACTTCCAATGTGTACGCTTAAACATTTAAGGTTAATATTCTTTGATAATTTAGAATAATTCACAAGATCAATGAATGTTTTTTCATCTACACCAAATTTATTTTCTTTCTTACCAGTTGAGATTTGTTTTAAAGTCTTTGCATCTGTATTCGGATTTAATCTTATACCAATATGTATGATTTTCTTTTTAGATTTGGCAATTCTTTCAATTTCATTAATTTCACTTTTGGACTCAGCATTTATTAATAAAATTTTTTTATCAATTGCATAGCTTATTTCATTTGAGGTTTTTCCAACTCCAGAAAAAACTATTTTTTTTGGGTTTATGCCAGCTTTAAGTGCCATCATTAATTCTCCTATCGAAACCACATCAGCACCTAATCCAAATTGTTTAATTTCTCTAATTAGATTTACATTGGTATTAGATTTAATTGCAAAACATATTAGTGGTGAAAATGATTTAAAGATTTTTTTGAAGTTATTTATATTTTCTTTTAATTGTTTGTATGAATAACAGTATACTGGAGTGCCAAATTTTTTAGCAATATCCTTAATTTTGATCTTTTCAATGTAGAGATTTTTATTAATATATTTCATTAAATCTTAAACATAATAATATTATTTTTGCTTGCTTTATATTCAGGGTCTCCTTTTTTTCCACAAGAAAATAACAAAATACTGAATATAGAAATTAAAATTAATTTTTTTATCATTTTATATCTTTTTATATTTTATTATCATTTTTTTAATATTTTCAAAAGATGTTCCACCATAAGATTTTTTTGAATTTATTGAGTTTTTTAAACTAAATATCTTTAATACTTCAGTTGTAAGTTTAGGCTCTATTTTTTTTAACTCTTCAATGCTGAGCTCGTTTAATTTTTTCTTTTTCTTTTCTGCAAAATTAACAATTAAAGCTGTAGTTTGATATGCTTTTCTAAATGGCATTGAATGATTTTTAACAAAATAATCGGCCAAATCTGTAGCTGTTATGTAGCCTGAATTTGCAAGATTTAACATTTGCTGTTTATTGGGTTTAAGGTTTTTTAAAATCTCGTTAAGAATTGCAATACAATTGTTAAGAATTTCGTTAGATTTAAATAATATCTCTTTGTCATCCTGCAAATCTTTGAAATAAGATATAGGAAGGCCTTTAAGTATGGTTAACATTGAAAATAAGTTTCCATAAGTTGTGCCAGTTTTTCCCCTCAGATATTCTAATAAATCAGGGTTTTTTTTCTGTGGCATTATTGAAGATCCTGTAACAACTTTATCTGAAAGAGTAATCAAATTAAAACCATCAGAGTTCCAAATAATTAATTCTTCAGCTATTCTTGAAATATGCATCGAACAAACAGACACACTATACAAAAAGTCTAAAACAAAATCTCTATCAGCGACTGTATCTATTGAGTTATTTGTTGGTCTTTTAAATCCCAATTTTTTTGAAACAAAATTTCTATCAATATTAAAAGAAGTACCTGTTAATGCTGCAACACCGAGTGGACATTCTGATAAACTTTCTAAGTTATAAGAAAATCTTTTTTTATCCCTAGTAAACATTTCTACATAAGCCATTAAATAATGTGCAAATGATACTGGTTGAGCATTTTTTAAATGTGTAAACCCTGGCATTACTGTTTCAATATTTTTTTCAGAAATTTTAAGAATTGTTTTTATAATATCATCTAAGTTTTTATCAATCTTCCTAGTAGCTGATGTTGTCCACATTTTAAAATCAGTAATTACCTGATCATTTCTTGATCTTGCAGTGTGTACATATCCTGCCTCTTCACCTATTATTTGAAATAATCGTTTTTCAATATTCATATGAATATCCTCATATTTTTTATTATATTCAAATTTATTTTTTGAAATTTCTTTCTCAATTTTATTTAGTCCATAAACTATTTTATTCTTAATTTTAAAAGAAATAATTTTTTGCCTAAACAGCATTTCAACATGTATAATTGAGCCCAAGATGTCTTCTTTAAAAAGTTTTTTATCAGTGTCGATTGAATTGCCTACTTTTTGAAACAATGGAGAGACATTTTTTTTAATTCTAGAGCCCCATATTGCCTTATTGTTTTTATTTTTTACCATGATAATTAATTATACATATTTAGTATGAAATTATTAATAATATTTATATATCTAGTAACGATTAACTTTAGTCATGCCTTTGAAAAGCCAGGCTTAAAAAATTTAGTTATAATAAAAAATCCAAAATCATATGAGGATGTAATCTTTATGGATATAAATCAAAAAAACGTTAATTTAGATGATTTTAAAGGAAAACTGATATTATTGAATTTTTGGGCGACATGGTGTGCTCCTTGTAAGGAAGAGATGCCATCTTTAGATGATCTTCAATCAAATACTAAATTAAATAATCTAAAAATCTTTCCAATAAATATTGGTCAAGAAGATAGATTTAAAACAAATCTTTTTTTTGAGGAATTGAATGTTAAAAACCTAGATATTTATATTGATGCACCTATAACCTTAGCAAAAAAATTTTCCTTAAGAGGAATTCCAACAACAATTTTATTTAATAAAGAAGGAAAAGAATTTGCCAGGATTATGGGATCTATAGATTTTAATGATGAAGAATTTATTAACTGGTTGAAACTTTATAATTAATTCTTAAAAAAATAAGCAAAACATACTAAAACAATTATAGCTATAAATTGAAAAAGCACTCTGTATTGCATTAATTTATTTGAGTATTTTTTACTAGTTTCACCACCTTTAAATAAAGTTCCGATTCCCAAAATTAATACAACTGCAACAACTATCAAAAGCATTATACCAAGAATTTTAACTATTGTTCCTGAGACCATAAATATACTGTAGAGTGTTTTTTAAATAAAAAAACATAAAAAAACATCTATGACATTTTGTCTAACAACTACAATTGTAAAACCAGAAAATGATATATCAATTAAACAGGTAGTTATTTTACTTCATGGATATGGTGGAGATGGAAAAGATATAAGTATGTTAACCTTAAATTGGAAAAGGTTTCTACCTAATACTATTTTTTTATGTCCGAATGGACATGAAAAATGTGCAATTAATCCAACTGGTTATCAATGGTTTGATTTAACTAGAGACGATCCAGAATATATTTTAGAACAATCTAAAAAAGCTGAAATAAAACTTAAACAATTCATTGAAGAAGTAAAAAATGAATATAATTTAACAAATTCACAAATTTGTCTATCTGGTTTTAGCCAGGGCTGCATGATGTCTATAAATTTAGGACTAACAAGCAGTGAAAACTATAATTGTATTGTTGGTTTTTCAGGAAAAATAATAAATTCAGAGGATCTTATTAAAAGAAAAACATCATCAACAAAAATACTTTTAATACACGGAGATAAAGATGCTGTTGTTTCACCAACTTTTTTATTGGAAGCAAAAGATTTTTTGATTAGAAATGATGTTGAGGTTGAGACAAAAATGATAAAAAATTGTGAACATCACATCCCAGTTGAAGCTTCTAGTGCTGCATTAAATTATATTAAAAATAATTTTCAAATTTAAGAGACATTCTATTTATTGATAAAATATTATTTTTGAGTTAGGATTTTAGAATGTTTTATACAGATCAAAATCTTTCCTTAGAAAAATGTCCTGCTTTAGTTTTAAATGCTGATTATAGGCCTTTGAGTTATTATCCATTGTCACTGTGGAGCTGGCAAGACTCAGTGAAATCTGTTTTTTTAGATAGAGTAACTATAGTAAGTAATTATGATAGAATTATTAGAAGTCCATCTTTTAACATGAGATTACCAAGTGTAATTGCTTTAAAAAGTTTTATCAAACCCCAATCCAATCCAAGCTTTACAAGGTTTAATGTTTTTTTAAGAGATAAATTTTTATGTCAATATTGTGGGAGTGATCAAGAATTGACATTTGATCATTTGCTTCCAAGATCTAAAGGAGGACAGACAAATTGGAATAATGTAGTAACTGCTTGCTCTACATGCAATGTAAAAAAAGGTGGAAGGTTATTAAAAAATTCAGATATGACACTTAATCAGGATCCTTTTCACCCTTCTACTGAAGACTTACATAAAAATGGTAAGCATTTTCCACCTAATTTTCTTCATAAAAGCTGGATGGATTATTTGTATTGGGATGTCGAGTTGGAAGCTTAATTATATTTTTTCAGATATATTGATAGCAATTTTTGAGCCTGTTTTAATTATCTTATCTAAGATTGAGTACATACCTTTTTTTGTTGCCCCTTCTGCATAAGCTATATCTTTATGGTGTAATTCGTCTTCTCTAAATTTAATAATTTTATTTTTTAATTTTTTTTCATCATCTTTTAATTCTTTAATTTGATTTGAATAATGCTCATCTATAACTTCTTCAACAGAAGCAGTACAAAGCATAGCTGCTTTTTTTCCTAATATTGTTGAGCCAAACCCCAATCCTACACCAAGAATATCCCATAAAGGTAAAAATTTTGTAGGTTTAATATTTCTTTTTTGAATTTCATTTTCAAAATAATCACAATGTTCTTTTTCATGAACTTTCATTTCTTCAATTTTTTTTTTTAAATTGTCATCGTTTATAAATGTATTGAGGGCCAATAATTGTCCCTCATAAATTTTTATTGCACCACGTTCACCAGCATGATCTACTCTAATAAATTCTTCTACTTTGTTTTTATTTGTTTTTTTCATAAGTTAAAAAAAGTTTTGTTGTTATAACACCCAATATCAAGGTAATAAAAACATTAAAAGTCGCAAGTGATAATCCTAAAATTCTAAAAGTAACATCCTTACAGCTCACAGGCATTGCTTTTAATTGATTTAAAAGAGCCTCTCTTGATAGATTGTTGCTTTCATTTTTTAAATCACATACCAAGGATTCTTTGATAACCCCTTGTTCTATACCAAAATGATAGAGTGCTATTAAAGTAGCAGAAAAAAAAATTAAACTTAAAATTATTAATGATAATTTTTCAAATTTCTTAGTAAATAAAAAAATTGAGGTAACTATTATTGAAAAAAAATAAGGAATTCTTTCAATTAAACACAAGTTACATGGCTGATGTTTTAACACGTACTGAATAAAGTATGCAGCAATTAAAGCGAAAAAACTAAACAACAGTATCAAATTAAATATTGTTTTATTCTTAAGTTTAAACATATTATTTAATTACAAAATATATTGTACTAACTATAATTACAATCAAAAGACCTAAAATCGTAAACCATTTTGCAGCACCAGTTTGCATGAATTTATTAAATGCATCACCAAATTTAAATGAGAGGTAAGAAACAATGAAAAATCTTAAACCTCTAGAGATTAAGCATGTAAAAAAAAATATAAATAGATTAAAACCAATCATACCACTGGTTATTGTAAATACTTTAAAGGGCAGAGGTGTAAACCCTGCAAGAAACAAAGTTATCAGCCAAATATAAAGACCAGTTCCCTTTGTCAGACTATCTTTAAGGCTAACAACTTTATCTTCATAACCATAAAAGCCTATAACACTTATTCCAACATCTAAAAAATATGAACCAATAAAATAGCCCAACACACCACCAAGAGTAGAGAAAACTGTAGAAATTAAAAAAATTTTTTGATAATCATTTTTTTTAGCTATAACCATCGGGACAATCATGACATCAGGCGGTATAGGAAAAAAAGAACTTTCCATAAAAGATACAATTCCTAAGAACATTTTTGAACTCTTGTGTGCAGCAAGTTGCAGAGATTTTTGATATAATTTAATAAGCATTATTTTTTGGTTTTAATATAAATTAAGTTCTTATACTATTTAATTTTATAGTTATAATAATGAAAATTTAGGGCGAATGGCGGAACTGGTAGACGCGCACGACTCAAAATCGTGTTTCGTAAGAAGTGAGAGTTCGATTCTCTCTTCGCCCACCAAAAAGTTATGGAAATAGATAAAATAAATAATTTATTAGAGTTGTTTTACAAACAATATCAAAAACAAAATAAGGAAAGTATTTTTTTAGAAACATTAAAAAAACCACAAAAAAATTATTCATGGGAAGATGTCTATTTAAACATTAATAAGTTATCTGACGAAATATCAAATTATATCAAAAAAGATGACAGGTGCTTGTTGATATCTGAAAATAGACCTGAATGGATGATATCAGATCTTTCAATTATGCTTTCTGGGGGAGTAACAGTGCCCACTTATATAACTTATGCAGAGAGAGACTATGAATATATTATTGATGATTGTAGACCAGCAATTATTATTATTTCAGATAAAATTCAGTATGAAAAAATTAAAAACATAATTCCAAAAAAAGACTTTATTAAAAAAATTATTTTTTTTGAAAATATAGAAAATATTGATGAAAAATTAAACTTAAAGATAAGTGATATTTTTAAAAAAAATCACTGTATCAAGCGAAATTTTTGTGATTTAGAGATCCAAAGAAAAGATATAGCTTGTATAATTTACACTTCTGGGACGCAGGGCAACCCAAAAGGTGTAATGCTAAGTCATGGTGGAATACTAAGTAACTGTGAGGGGGCATATGAAATGCTAAAAACTTTTATTTCAAAAAAACCAAAATTTTTAACCTGGCTGCCCTTATCACATTCATATGAGCATACAGTTCAGTTTGTACAGATAGTTGTAGGTGCAAAAGTATTTTACGCTGAAAGCATAGATAAATTGATTAAAAATATGAGCAATTGTTCGCCAGAAATAATGACTGCTGTGCCGAGGTTTTATCAAAATCTACATCAAAAAATTAATGTATCATTTAGTAAAGCTACAGGATTAAAAAAATTCCTAATTAATCAAACGGTTCATTTGGGAGAAAAGAAATTGAATAAACAAAAACTTTCATTAACTGAAAACTTAATTAATTTTATTTGTGAAAAACTAGTAAGAAAAAAAATTAAGAATCAATTTGGAGGAAACCTGAAAACCTTCATTTCAGGTGGCGGAGCTTTAGACAAAGAGGTGGGTTCATTTTTAAATGCTATTGGTTTACCCACATTGCAAGGGTACGGTTTAACAGAAACCTCACCAGTTGTAAGTTGTAACTCGATAGAAGATATCAGGGTTGAAACAGTTGGAAGACCATTCGAAGGAAATTTAGTTAAAATTGCAGAAGATGGAGAAATACTTGTTAAGGGTGAAAATGTTATGTTGGGCTACTGGAAAAATGAAGAAGAAACAAATAAAGTTCTTAAAGATGGTTGGCTATCAACAGGAGATATTGGAGAATTTGATGGTGAGTTCCTTAAAATAACAGATAGAAAAAAAGATATTATCATAACCCCAGGTGGTGAAAATATTTCACCAGTTAAAATAGAAAATAATTTAAATAAGTCTGATTTTATAGAACAAAGTTTAGTATATGGTGATAATAAACCATATTTAGTTGGTTTAATAGTTTTGAGTTATAAATATAGAGATATTAGTGAAGAAAAAATTCAACAAGAAATAGAAAAAATAAATAAAAATTTTTCTAAAATAGAAAAAATAAAAAAATTTATAATAATTAAAGATCAATTTACAATTGAAAATAACATGATGACACCAACATTAAAATTAAAAAGATACAAAATCATAAAAAATTATAAAACAGAACTAGAAAAACTTTTTTAATATTTTTTCAAAGAGATTATTAAGCGCATAAAATATAACTTTTTTACTTATTAAAATTTAAAATAAAAAATTTTTTTTTATAAAATTTTTGGGAATTATTCTTTAATTAAAGATTTGACATCAGTTGTATAAAAAAATAAAAATAAGTTAACAGCGAATCACTTTGATTCGTTTAACTTAAACAGGGAGCTAAAGATGGCTACAAAGAAAAAAGCTAAAAAAGCTAAAAAGAAAACTAAGAAAAAAGCTAAAAAAGCTAAAAAAGCTAAAAAAAGAAAAAGATAGTATCTTAATCTTTTTAAAAAACGCTTCTCATAACTGTTTGTGTGAGAGGCGTTTTTTTTTATCTAAATCTTAATCTTCAGTATTGGTAATTGGTTCAGCTTCAGATGATTCTGGTTCTATAAGCTTTGCTGGAGAAGCAACAGTTTTTGTTTGTGCTTCTAGGTTTCTCTTCAACGCTTTATCTAATTTTTTTTGTGTATCCTCTAATGATACACCCATAACTATTTGAAATTCTGATAAAATTCTTTCGTAAGCTTTTTCAAAAAGTTGTCGTTCACTGTAAGATTGATCAACCATAAGATCATCACCTTTATTTAAATCCCTAACAACTTCAGCAAGTTCATAAATTTTACCTGAAGAGATTTTAGCTTCATATTCTTGTGCTCTTCTACTCCACATTGATCTTTTGATTTTTGGTTTACTTTTTAAAATTGTTATACATTTATTAACCTGATTGATAGTTGCTAATGGTCTAAGGTGAGATTGTTTATTTACTGGTACCATCCCGTTAGCTTTATCTTTTTCAAATTTAAGAACATAGGTCTCAACATCAATCCCGCCAATATTAATTTTTTTAAATTCAGTAATTTGTCCAACACCATGCTTTGGATAAACAACATAGTCCTTAACTTTATATTCTTTTTTCTCTGTTTCTTGTTTTTTTACTTTTTTTATTTCAGGTTTGACCTCATTACTTTTTGAAATTCTTAGGTTGTTAGTTTTTGTTTCTACTTTTATTTTTTCTGTAACTGGGTTTTTAGCAGGTGTCTTTAAATTTTTTTTAATTACTTTAGTTTTTGTAGTTTTGGGTTTTACTTTAGGTTTAATATTTTTAAGTATTTTAGCTTTTGGTTTTTTAATTACCTTAACAACAGTTTTTCGTATTTTTTTCTCAGGAGTTTTTTTAAAGATTTTCGTTAAAATATTTGTCGAACTTATTTTCTTCATTTTTATATTTTTCATGATCCTCTGGAGGATCTTTTTTTATAGTTATGTTTGGCCAAATTTCAGAATACTTCGTATTTATTTCTAACCACTTTTCACTTCCAGACTCTGTATCTGCAACTATAGCATCAACAGGACATTCTGGTTCACAAACGCCACAATCTATACACTCCTCTGGTTTAATTACAAGCATATTTTTGCCTTCATAAAAACAATCAACCGGACAAACTTCTACACAGTCCATTAATTTACATTTAATACATTTATCATTTACAAGGTAGGTCATTTTTTTATTTCTCTTTTTACTTTTTCTTTTAAATTTCCCATAGTCTTGGCATCTATATATAATAAACCAGCAAGTCTTCTCATCAAATTTGTCTCATATACATCCGCATTATCATTTGAATAAATAATTTTCCATAGAGACTCAACAATTTTTATTTTATCTGAATCAGGCACATTTTTGACCTCTCTTGTAAAATTTAATATTTGATTTGAGTTTTCTTCAATAATTGCTGCATCTGAAATTAATTGATCTATATTTGAACTTTCTGCCCCTAATTCAAGTAAAGTTTTTTTTATAATCTCTTTTTCTTCATCCTCATAATTTTTATCAATCTTTGCTGCATGAATTAACAATGCTGCTATCATAGAATAAGACTCATTGTCATTTACTACGTTTTTTTCTTTATTTTTAAAAAAACTAATCATTAATTAAAATTAAAATTTTTTAAAACCTTGAAAGGATTATTTATAGAAGCTGTCTTTTTAAACATCTTTTTAATTTGTTTCTGGGGACTGTATTTGAAGTAAATATCTTTATCTTTTTCAAGTATTTTATAATTCATTTTTTCAATTAATTT
>Ga0308004_10001531_pt1 | contig 10163 bp, 4 predicted proteins | sample Neamet38_FD_203156 | JGI IMG/M metagenome (GOLD analysis project Ga0308004, IMG submission 203156) | Marine microbial communities from water near the shore, Antarctic Ocean - #38 | ecosystem: Environmental > Aquatic > Marine > Unclassified | place: Southern Ocean | collected 2014-06-06 | reverse complement strand
TGAATATTATTACCAAGGTACGAAATTGCAGGTAGTGAAGCAGTCCAATCATAGCTTGCATTATATCTAGTGTTTAAAGATATAAAGTTTACAATAGGTATTTTATTTAATGGCACCTGATAATTCATGCTAAATACTTGATTATAGTTTGTTGCTCTACCATAGTTCCAAACATTTTTCCAAATAGCATCAATCTTATCCTTATAAAAGGGGTCTGATTTATCTAACTTTCCTGCTGGCTCATCTATATTAGCTTGTTGATTTACAGAAAAATCTAATTTTACTGTTCGAGTCAAATCATATTTTAATTCATAAGACCTATTCCAATTAAAAAATTTATTGTAAGTAGGAATTATAAGCATATTAGAATTGCTTAAATTCCTTATTTTAGTTTCATTATAATTTCTATCGATATTAGTCCTGAAAGAAAACGATTTAGGCATAGTATTAAAATTAAAATCTTTAATCAACCTAAAGTAAGCTGATTTTGGAAATTTAATTTTTGAAAATGGCTTTATATTTTTTGGTTGAGCATTAAAGTTATAGGTTAATGCTCCTCTATAATTTATTGTACGGTTATATTTAGTATTTATATTTCTAATTTTAGTTTCATTTTTTGAATAAGAAACTGTAAAATTCTCTATATCATATAGATTTGCTTTCTTTGTTTTCTGACCTTTCTTTTGAAATTTAGTTTTTCTCACATTTGTAAAATTTATGCTTTTTCTCAAAACATAATCCTGTGCAATATTTTTTAAATCATCTTTATCAACTTTTCTATCTAATGACTCCAATGATTCCGACAACAAAATATCAGGGTCAAGAGGATTGTACTGAGGGTTTTTTATAGCTTGAGATCTACCTAAATACATAGGAATTTTTAATCCGTAATCTTCAGGGAAAACTTCATCTACATTGATTATATTTCTGCCTTTCATTTACTTTTTTTTCAATACTTCCAAACCCTAATGTACTCATATTCCCAGATAAAGTAACATTACCAAAGTCAGCTAATCTAGTAGCAACTCTACTATTTGCAGCCCAACCACCTTGTTCATCAAAATCAGTTAATCTCAATTCATTTACCCAAATTTGACCACATTTTGATAAGCCATCATCAGTATCATCTATTGACTTCTTCTTTGGATTTCTAACCCCAATCATTAATGTTTTTACTTGAGATAAATTAGGATTACCGACTACTGTAACCTTCCCTCTACTAGTATACATTATGTATGGTGAAGAGACATCAGTATTATTATAGTTTCTTTCCTGTTTTGCCTTTTTAAAAATTTCAAATTCAATATCTATTTCATTTTGTGATGGCCAGATACTATTTGGACTTGTAGTTCCATGAGCAGTTGGTTTTAGTGCAATTTCATATTCATAATAATTTGCGGAAAAATCTGTTCCTAGCCTTAAAAAACAGGCTAAATCTTTATCTTTCAAATTATCTTCTTCTCCTTCAGCATGCACAAACATTTTTATTCGCTTATAGGTTCTTAAATCAATATCTGATGTTTTATAAGTTGCTCTAGAATCTCCATCTTTTAAATTACAAACTTTAAGCACTAAAGATTGTTCATTCTGTTGCCTTAATGATGTAGTGGTATTATCTACTTCCTGCTCTATCCCTGGAGGCAAAACATAATTAATAGGATTCCTATTCCCATTTTCCTCAATATTCACAGCTGAGACATCAAATGTAGTTTCCCCTTCATCATCGCTAGGAATATATTCTCCTGATTCAGTTAATGAAAAATTGTACCTCCTCCACTCTCCTCTTACAAGATCAAAAGTTGCGAAACGACAAATAATCTGTTGTTCAAAACCAGTAAGCACTAACCTCATAAAACGAATAGATTTAAAATCTCTAATACCACCTACCGTCTTGTCTGGTTGATAAACAGGTACTCTAAATTGATACCATTTAATATTTCTTAGTTGCCCATTCTCTGTTTTGACATTAGTTTCCAACACATCTGAAATATAATTCTGTCCAACGATCATTTCTTTTGGATCTAACCTAACTTTATATTGAAAATAACTTTCTGTTTCGCTAAGTGTATGATCTCTATTTAGGTCTTCCGTATTTGGTTGTGAAGATGCTGCCGTAGGGTAGTTTTCAGGAGAACTATCTGTTGTAACTGAATTCCCTTCCGTATTATTAAAATTCTTGTATCTCTCTAAAATTGAAGTTGATTGACTATCAAAATCACTACCTCTAAAATAATGAAAATTATCAGCAGAAGGATCTTTAATTGCATTCTGATAGGCTATAGATGATGATGTTAAATTAGAATTATCTGCAATTTGTTGAATATAAACTGAATCAAAGAAAAATTTCTCATCAGTATTTCTTAAACCATCAAGACCAGCATCCTGAAATTTTCTAGATGAAGGGTCATTATCAAAGGCCTCAACTATTGAGAAATTAGTAGGCACCCTCCCCCAGGCGGTAATATCAACATCCTCAATTGTTGCTGAAGTTGGCAATCCATTCTCAAAACTTTTATAACCATCTTTTAATACATCTTCAGACACATTTCCAAGATGAATATACATATCACCACCTATGTGACTTGACAAACCATCATCATCATTAAATGGGTCCATCATCCAAAATTCAATAAATTCTATATTAGCAGATTCAAAATTATTAGTTTCCAACTTTCGCATTATACCTGCCCAATTTTCATTTGGTAAATCTAAATAACCCATATTATCTAATCCGTCAACAGTATAATTATTCGGACCTCTTTCATTAGGATAATAAGCAAGGTCTAACACCGAAAGGTTAGTTATCTGACTACCTAAATTAGGGTCTTTATTTGGAAACACCTCTGTTTCCAAAACTTCACGAGCATAATGATAAGATTGTTGAGCAATAGTATTTCCATTTGCTAATAATAAATTCTTATTTACATTAGGAGGCGTAATAGATGAGTTTCTGAAAAATAAAGGATCAATTGTATACCAAGCTAATTTTGCTCTTTTAAAACCTAATATCAAATTATCATTTAAATTAGCATTTTTGAATAAACTTTCTTGACCTTGAGGAATACTAGCTAGCTTCCACGCTCCCATATTTTTTACATCAATTGAAGTTCTGCTTGATTCGAAATCATCAATGTATGAAACTCCATTCTTACCAACAGCACTATGATGTCCAGGAATAAGATGTGCGAATTCTGCAGTTGCAATGAATCTTGATTTCGCCTTTGTTTCAATAAGAGGCAACTTATCAATTACAGTAGTTAACCAAGGCAATTCAGTTTGATAATTAGCATCCAAACCCCAAATAGTATTAGATATCGGCTCATCTCCAGAATTTATTTTTGTTGTATATGGCCGTTCGGTAAGATTTAACATGGTTGCTCCAATTAAGAAATCCTTATTTATTTCATAATCAGCATGTAGACCAACTAACGTTTTATTCTGAATACCAAACATAGAATTATTCTCTAGAGATATTTTTATAGGCACACCTGAACTTAATATTCCATCATTAATAATCGTAACACGTCCCAACATATAGTCCACAGTATAATCCTGATTTTCAACCAATTTTTGTGAACCTGCAGTAACCGTAACTGACCCTTCTGGGACATTCATTGCATTCAGACGAATTTCTGCTCCAGAAGAAGACTGATATGTACCTTTTAATCTGAATTTATTTTTTTCAGGAAATTGTTGTGCAACAGTTAGAGTAGAATCATACAAAATCTGATAAGAGTATTTATCTGCAATAGTTGGATTATTAAATTTAGAAGCTAAATGATTTCCAAATGGCTCTCTTACAGGAAAAATCACCCTGCCATTAGATGATTTTACAGTAACACCTTCCATATAATCAAATATTCCATCAGATTGAACATCCATCTGCTTATTTAATCTATCTAGATTTAATAATTTGATTAAAGGCACTCCATTTACATCTTGTTCTTCTTGCTCGCTTAAATAATTTGTTAAAGCCCCTGACTCTTCAGTGTTTTCGTAAACTACATCTAAAATAAATCCATCTTCGCTCATTTGATAAGCACCAATAGCATAAATATTTTTCATCATCAAATCCCAGTTTGGTAAAGAGGGGGTGAAATTTGTTCCCTTTAACAATTTTAGAATTAATGCATTTGGTGCGGCAGGACCTGTTGTACTTAATTCTCCAACTTGAAAAGTCTCACTTCCTAAAGTATATTGAAAAGCAATTGCTAATACCTCGTCATTATTTAAAGCTTGATTAAGCGAGATATAACCCAATTGTCTATGAATAGAGTATTCCGATTCTGACAGCTTCCTTGCTCTTTCTAACTTCTCAAAATCTGTTCCGTTTGATAATGAAGTAGATTGTAATGTGCTATTTACTTCATTAATATTTCGTATCCCTGCAAATTGTGTAGTCAGAGAAGTCAACATATCATTTGCAGCAATATTATCAGGCAAATTACCACTATTTGGAAAAGTGAATGTAGTATTATAAATATTACCATTTGTTTCTCCCAAATCTAAGAAAGAAACAATATTTCTTGTATCACTTGTATTTCCTGTTTTGTTCGTTACCCACACCTCAATTTTAGTAATATTTATTCCAGAATTTATAAATGGTAAATTTTTTAATGCTTCATCGTATTGATTTTTAAAATAATGAGCTAAAAAATAATGTTTATTTGCCTCATATTGATCAGCATAAACATCAAATTCTGATGTTTGCGCACCGCCACTCACTTCAATTTCAGATTTTGTACTTTTTTGCTGAGATAAAATACCGGTAATAGTTGTTCTACCAAATTGCAACTGTGTTTTAAAACCAAAAAGAGATTGACTACCTGTAATTAATGTTCCATTTAAAGGCAAGCTCACATTACCAATTTCTATCTTTTTTATAATTTCATCAGCATATCCAGTATATTCCAATTTCATATTATTTTCAAAATCAAAAGTACTTTCGGTATTGAAGTTAGTAGTTAGCTTAAGTTTATCTCCAATCTTACCAATCACATTCATTTGTATCTTTTCTTGGAAATCAAATGAAGTTGTTTTTCTTTGCTCTTCAGGTAAGGCAGGGTTATCCAATCTATTAATTTTTAAACCAAAGATAAGTTCAGCAGAGCCCTGAGGGCGGATATCAACAGCATTGCCACCAAAAATTTTATCAAAAGCTTGACCAGGAATAAATAATTTAGGCAAGCCCAAAGCTGAAGTCTGATTACCTACCCGTTCCTTCGATCTATCATTCCAATAATTATAAATAGAATTTTTCATTTTATATTGCTGGTATTCTTTAAAGCTTAAAGTAGTTGACCTCCCTAAATTAAGTTCTCCAATTTTATACTGCAGAGTATATTGATTATTCAGAATATCATAATTAACCTGTGACTTAATATTGCCAGTGTTATTAATAAACATACCACCGCTTTTATTATCAAAATAAGGATTTGCTAAAGTGGATACTGAAGATTGCCCAAACAAATGAGTAGTTGCAAAAACTAATACAAGTAAAATATGATTTCTATTGGTTTTCAATTCCTAATATAGTAATTACATTTGGCTTAATGCCGTTCTAACTAAATCCTCAACAGTTACAATTTCAGGATTTGATCTTAAGACTTTATCTATTTTGCTTTCAGCCCCTTTTTTAGCAAATCCTAAAGCTAGTAGTGCAGATAACGCTTCTTCCTTAATAGTATTGTCTATTGCGTCAAACAATAAGTCAGAAGTAGGCATTCCCTTAGCAACCTTGTCTTTTAAGTCAATAATAATTCTTTGAGCTGTTTTAGCACCAATTCCTTTTACACTTTGTACCGCTTTTACATCAGCATTAGTAATATGCTGAATAATCTCTAAGGGAGAATAGGTTGATAGTATTACCTGAGCAGTGCTTGGCCCAACACCTGAAACAGAAATTAAATTACGGAATAAATGGCGTTCACTTTCTTCAAAAAAACCAAATAAAGTATGCGAATCCTCCTTTACAGAAAGATGAGTATATAATTTACACAGCTCACCATCAATAGCTGAGAATGTTTGTAATGAGATCTTGATTTTATATCCTAAACCATTTACATCAACGACTACATAAGTTGGTGTTTTTTCTATTAGTTTCCCGTGTATGTGTGTAATCATTTTTTTATTTGGGCATCAACAACCGATAAGGTTACCATGTTAATAATTTCACGAACGGTACATCCTAATTGTAAGATATGTACTGGCTTTTTCATTCCAACTAAAACAGGTCCAATTGAATCTACCTCTGCAACTTCTTGAATTAATTTATACGCTAAATTTCCTGATTCTAGATTAGGAAAAATTAATGTATTTGCCTGTTTCTCCGCTAGAGATGAAAATGGAAATATATATGCTGTTTTCTCGGTATCTAATGCAAAGTCAGCTTGTATCTCCCCATCTATTATCAAACTAGGATTTCTTTGTTTCAATAGGGCGGTTGCCTTTGCCATTTTTGCAGACCCTTCAGTTCTAGTAGAACCGAAATTAGAATAAGACAACAAAGCTAATCTTGGTGTTATATTAAATTTTTGAACCGTTTTAGAAATCATTTCGCTCATATCAACTAATTCCTCAGCTGAAGGATTCATATTGATAGTTGTATCTGCTAAAAATAGTGTTCCTTTTTTAGTATTCATAATATACATCCCAGCTACTTTCTTTACATCATCTCGCTTTCCAATAACTTCAAGAGCAGGTTTAATTGTTGTTCTATAATTTCTAGAAATACCAGAAATTAGGGCATCTGCCTCTCCATTTTCCACCATCATTGAACCAAAATAGTTGCGCTCACGCATTAACTTCCTAGCTTCAAACTGAGTGAGTCCTTTTCTTTTTCTTTTTCCCCAAAGAATATCACCATACTCATCTCTCTTCTTTTTTTGTGATTCATCTTTAGGATCAATAATAATTAAATTCTCAAATTCAATAGAAAATTCAGCTATCAAATCAATAATTTTTTGTTTTCTTCCTAATAAAATTGGAATTGCAATTCCATCATCACTTACCTGTTGAGCAGCCTTTAATATTTTATAATGTTCAGCCTCAGCAAAAACAACTCTTTTCGGATTTCGTTTTGCTCTAGCGGTTAAGTTTCTAATTAACTTATTATCTAAACCCAAACGTTTCTTTAAACTTTCGCGATACTTATTCCAATCTGGAATTTCTAATTTTGCCACTCCACTTCTAATTGCCGACATAGCGACTGCAGGTGCTACAGCAGTAATCAATCTAGGATCAAGTGGTTTAGGGATAATATATTCTGAACCGAAGGACAAAGTATTATCATCATAGGCTAAATTAATTTCATCTAATACTGTTTCTTTAGCTAAATTAGCAATTGCCTTTACAGCTGCTAACTTCATATTTTCATTTATTTCAGTAGCCCTAACATCAAGCGCTCCTCTAAAAATGTAAGGGAACCCTAGTACATTATTTACCTGATTAGGATGATCAGACCTACCTGTTGCCATAATAATATCATTACGTGAAGACATAGCTTCTTTGTATGAAATCTCAGGATCAGGATTTGCTAAAGCAAATACAATTGGGCGTTTTTCCATTGACTGAATCATCTCTTTTGTTACAATATTTGCTACTGAAAGTCCTAAGAAAACATCTGCATTTTTAATGGCTTCATCAAGCGTATCACATCTTCTACTAGTTGCAAAAAATTTTTTATTACCTTCAAGATCTATTCTGTTTTTTCTTATAACTCCCTTACTATCCAACATCACAATATTTTCCTTTTTTGCCCCTAGGGATAAATATAATTTTGAACAAGACATAGCTGCTGCACCAGCACCATTCACAACAATTTTAACCTTTGTGATATCCTTTTTTGCTATTTCTAATGCATTCAACAAGGCCGCTGACGATATTATAGCAGTTCCATGCTGATCGTCATGCATTACCGGAATATCAAGCTCTTCTTTTAGCCTTCTTTCAATTTCAAAACATTCTGGAGCTTTTATATCTTCTAAATTAATTCCACCAAAAGTAGGAGATATTGCTTTTACTGTTTTAATAAATGTATCGATGTCACTTGCATCGACTTCAATATCAAAAACATCTATATCAGCAAAAATTTTAAACAATAATCCCTTTCCTTCCATTACTGGCTTTGATGCTTCAGGACCTATATTCCCTAAGCCTAAAACTGCTGTCCCATTTGAAATTACAGCAACTAAATTCCCTTTTGCTGTATACTTATAAACATCATCTTTTTTTTTTGCAATCTGTTTGCAGGGCTCTGCAACACCAGGAGAGTAGGCTAAAGAAAGCTCCCTTTGCGAGCTATGTTGCTTGGTAGGTACTACCTCAATTTTACCTGGTCTTCCTTCTGCATGGTAAGCTAATGCCTCCTTCTTACTTATTTTTTCTGCCATATTTTTCTGATTTATAACTAGGTAAATTTAATACATTTAGCACTATAAAAAAGAAAACCCTATGCTTTCCGCACAGAGTTTTAATTTATTATTTGAAGGTTATTTACTTAACAATCAATTTTTTTATTGAAACAACTTGATCATTCACTATTAAATTTCCAAAGTAAATTCCTTTATTCATATCTGATAAATCAAGTTTTTTAATTCCATCTTGGTTAAGCAAAATCTCTTTTACATTATTACCTAAAATATCAATCAATTTAAGGGTAGCTAAATCACCATTAAATGTGAAATTAACCATTCCCTTAGCAGGATTAGGGTGAAAATCACCTAAATTAGCTAATGACTGAAAATCATTAATATTAGTGGAGGATTGATTAAAATCATAAGTTATAACAACACAAGTTTCGTCTGCAGGATTATTTTCATCAAAGAAACAATATTCAACGCTAGCTAATCCTGAAACTCCACCTGTATTAAAATATCCAGAATGTGCATCAGTATCATTATTATCAAAAGAAAACGCCTGACCAGAAGCAAGTTTAGCAGGATCACTAGGGTTAGTTGCACTAGTAGGATAGCAAGTGCCCGCGAAGCAATATGAAGAGCCAGCCCAAACAGGCATCCCTGAAGGAAGTAAAATGTTAGTTTTTTGGCAAATAACATTTATTGAGTCTCCTGATATGTTTTTAACAACCAAATGATGTTCAAGTTGAATATTTGGATCTCCAATAAACGCAGTGTCTCCTGTAACTACCAGGCTTTGAGCAGCAACAAAGCTAATCTGTGTAAGTAAAATTATAAAAAGCAAAAGATTTCTCATGGTCATATTTTTTTTCAAAGATACAATATTTAAATTTAATATTGTTTACCTTAACGAATAAGATTACAAACTAATATTCGTTTAATATCCTGAAATTTTTGTACATTTGCGTAGAATTTAATAAAAAAAAAGAACATGAAAAAAATACTACTAGTTACAATTGTTGCAATTTTATCATTCAACAATGTACAAGCACAATTGCCTGACGGAAGTCCTGCCCCAGATTTTACAGCAACAGATTTAAATGGAAATTCTATTAGTCTATATACTGACTTTCTAGACCAAGGAATTCCAGTTATTATGGACGTATCTGCAACTTGGTGCCCACCTTGCTGGAGCTATCATCAAACACACGCAATGAAAGATATTTATATGAATTATGGAGACGGAGGTTCAGGAGAAATTGGTGTGATTTATGTAGAGGGAGATGGTAGTACAGGACTTGCACAACTACAAGGAAGTGGAAATACTCAAGGAGATTGGATTACAGGTACTCCATATCCCATTATAGATAATGCTGGTATTGCAAGCAGTTATCAGATCGCTTACTATCCAACGATGTATGGAATATGTCCAGATAGAACAGTATATGAAGTTGGAACATTAAGTGCAAGTGCTCTTATGCAAGCATTAATCACAAATTGTTCTTCTGTAACTGGATTTAATGGCGTAATAGATAACGCAGCAATTGATGGTGGTTCAGAAGTAATATGTGCTGGACAAGATGTTATTCCTTCTACAAGTATTCACAATTATGGGACCAACACTATAACTTCTGCAACTGTTGAATTATTTGAGGTAGGAAATCCAACAGCAATTGAAGTGAATAACTGGACTGGAAACCTAGCTGCTTCAGGTAGTGCTACCATTCAGTTTAACCCACTACTATCAATTTCCAACCCAACTAATTATGAAGTAGTAGTTTCTAATCCAAATGGGAATACAGATAA
>Ga0308004_10001523_pt1 | contig 10180 bp, 9 predicted proteins | sample Neamet38_FD_203156 | JGI IMG/M metagenome (GOLD analysis project Ga0308004, IMG submission 203156) | Marine microbial communities from water near the shore, Antarctic Ocean - #38 | ecosystem: Environmental > Aquatic > Marine > Unclassified | place: Southern Ocean | collected 2014-06-06 | reverse complement strand
AAAATTAATAATTCTGGGTTTATTAAAACATTATATTAAAAAAAACTTATTTATAAAAATTTTTAACTCTGGTAAAATCATCAACATCATCAATGTCAAAATTATGATTAATTTCATAACCATAAATTTTTTTTCCTGTCATGGAATTTTTTAGTAAAGTATTCTTAACCAACAAAATATCCACAGAATTTACCTGTAGATATGTTTTTTTTAACTTTAAGCCAGGTAAACTATGTTGTTCATTTTTAAGAGTAATTGGGTTATGAATTAATTTATTTTTATTAATCATCCACATTTTTTGAATATTATCTTTAATTTCACAAATAGTTCTAAGTGAATCAATATTTTTTTTTAAGAAAGTTTTTATACATTCTGAAACCAGATTTCTCTCTCTTATTGGATATGTTGGTCTTAGGTGAATAATTATATCGGGTATAGCAATCTTAAGCTTTTTTAATTCTGATAAAAAATTTTTAAAACATTCTAAATCTGTAGACAAATCTTGTGATATAATTTTTGGTCTTAAATAAGGTGCGTAAGCACCCGCATTTATCGCAATTTTTTGGTATTTTTTTGAATCTGTAGATACAAAAGTTTTATGTATTTCCTTAGTCTTCAATGAATGTTTTATCGAAATTTCTAATAAGGTTTTACCATTAATTTTTAAAAGGTTTTTATCTTTAATTCTTTTAGAACCTGATCGTGCCGGTATTAAGGAATAAATTAACATTTTAAATCTTGGATATTTTTTTAATTATATAGGAACTATCTTTGTTTTTTGTTTGAATTTTAAATTTATTAAAAGTTTTAAAAGTATCCTTTAAAACTTCAGTTTTGTGAAAATTTGAATTTTTAAAAATTTTAAGATCTTTAAGCATATTGGCATAAGAAAAAGAAACATCATAGCCTGAATTAATTTTCTTAAGTTTATTATTAATAAGTGGTGAAAAAAAAGCACTATTAGTTAACATTTCTGACATAATTTTATTTACAATATTGTTTTTTTTTGCAATTAAAAATGCATCTCCTAAAGCTATCATGATATTCGCACATATTGAGTTATGAATAATCTTTAAAATTTGTGGGTGATGTATTTGTTTAAAGAAATTTATTTTTCCAATTTTCTTAAGAATTTTTATCACAGAGGTATTCTTTGGTCCAGCATACAAGAAAGACATATTTTTTTTTAATAACGATTCAACACTACCTAGTGTTGGAGCTTCTACCCACTTAGAATTATTTTTTTTTGCAAAGTTATTAAATTCAATACTTTTGTTATATGTGATGGTTGAAATATTCACAAAAACTTTATTTGTTAACAGTTGCTTATCTTTAATTTTTTTAAAGAAATATTCTATTGAACGGTGATCTTTAACAATAAAAAAAATTATATTACTATTCCTGAATGCTTCGTCCACCGTAGTAAATTTTTTACTTACCAATACATTGTTTAACTTTTTATGAGATCTATTAAAAACTTTTATTTTAGAATCATTTTTTGAAAGAACCTCAAAAATTTTTTTTCCTAAAGTACCGTAACCAATTATACAGAAATACTTCATTAGTAACGTTTCATTTCTTTGAGTTTTTTTTCTTACCCATAAGAGAATTTTTTATGTTTGAGACTAATAGAGGCTCATCTTTAGATAATTTTTTTTTAATTCTTTTTCCAATAAATTTATCTATATAAGAAGGATCAAGTCCATCACCACCATTAACTTTAAAGCTAATATCTTCAATTTTAATTTTTTGATGGGGTAATATATCTTTTGAAGCTACTATACTTTTCACCTGTTTTTTTAGCTTTTCTTTCTCTTCTTGCATTTGATGTTTTGTTTTTGATCCAAAGGCCTTTTTTGCATTTGATAAATATTCAATTGTTTTTTTTAAACCTACAAATTCTAATGAAAAAGCATGATCAGTCCCTTTCATTGCTCTATTTAAAGTTACATGCTTTTCAATAACTCTTGCACCTTTTACATACGCCACAAGATCCATTGCTATACCTGACTCGTGAGAAGAAAGTCCAATTATAGTGTTCTTAAATTTATCCATGTACGTATCTATTACATTTAAATGAAATTGATCATACTTTGGAGGATAAATGGAAGTGCATTGCATCAAACAAAGGTTTTTATTAATTTTAGTGAATTCTTTGTGCGCACGGATTACTTGAGGCATCGTGGCACAGCCAGTGCTCATAAAAGTGGGTTTTTTTGTTTTTGCAATTTTTTTTATTAGAGGCAGGTTTGTAATGTCAGCTGAAGCAATTTTATATGCTTCTAAATTTATAGTCTCTAACTCGGTAACGCTCTCAAGATCAAAAGGCGTACACATAAATAAAAGACCTTTTTTGGTAGCATATTTTTTTAATTGTTTAAATTGTTTGATTGATAATTCTAATTTTTCTCGATGTGCGCCGTAAGAACGACCATATGAGTTTTTATTATCATAAAGAGAATCATAAATTTTTTTGGTGAATAAATTTTTATTGGATCTTTTTTGAAATTTTACTGCATTTACACCTGCTAACTTACACATATCAATAAGTTTTTTTCCAATTTTAACACTGCCACAGTGATTAGCACCTATTTCTGCAACAAAAAAACATTTTGAATCTTGGTTTATTATTTGTTTGAATATCTTAAGCTTTCTTGTCATTTCTAAATATTATATTAATAAATGTATTTTAAAGTGTATATAGTAATTGAATTTTTATGAAACTATTTAATTTGAGCAAAGAAAGTGTTTTTATTACTGGAGCGGCAGGTTTTTTGGGTTTGCAATATTCTGAATTTTTATGTCAACAAGGTGCAAGAGTTTATGGAGTAGACTTGAATGAAAATAAAAAAATACTTAGCTTACAAAAAAAATATAAAAATTTTAAATTTTTTAAATGCAATATAACAAGTGAAAAAGAATTACAAAATTTATCTAATAAAATTTTTAAGAATACAGCTCCTACTGTTTTAATTAATAATGCTGCGTTAGATTTTTCACCTGATTCAAATGATGATTTTATTAAACCATTTGAAAAATATTCAAATGATGCGTGGAAAAAAACAATGAATGTGAATATTGATGGTGTTTATTTATGTTGTAAAATTATTGGTTCTAAGATGGCTAAACAAAAAAGAGGATCAATAATTAATATTTCTTCTATTTATGGAATTGTATCACCAGACCCAAAAATTTATGAAAATAAAAACAAAAAAAAAAAATTTATTAAACCAATCCCATACTCTGTTTCCAAAAGTGCCATAATTAATTTAACAAAATATCTTGCAGTTTATTGGGCAAAAAAAAATGTAAGGGTTAATAATTTAATTCTTGGTGGTATGCAAAATAAACAAAATAAAACATTTGTTAAAAATTATTCTAATAGAGTACCTTTTGGTAGAATGGCAAAAATTAATGAGTACAATGGTTCAATATTATTTTTAAGTTCAAATTTATCAAGTTATATGACTGGCTCCAACTTAGTTGTTGATGGTGGGTGGACATCAATATAAAATGGGTGAACAAACATCATATATTTATAAAAAAAAAATAGATCAAAATAAAAACGAATTATTTTATTTTGACTATATTGAATTCAAAAAGATAATAAAAATTAAAAAAAATTGGCTTGTTAAAAAACATATTTTATCAAATATGTTGAGAATAAATATTCTATATATGATTCAAAGTGCAGGTTCTGGACATATTGGAACAAGCTTTTCTTCTATTGACCTAGTAAATTATATTTATTTTGATTTTTTAAATAAAAAAGATATTTTCTTTTCATCAAAAGGACATGATGCGCCAGCAATATACTCGACACTGATGGCAAAAAATATTATCTCATTCACGAATATTCATAAATTTAGAAAAATAAATGGGTTACCAGGTCATCCAGATATTAAAACTAGTGGAATTTTTACCAACACTGGTTCATTAGGAATGGGCATATCTAAAGCTAAAGGATTTCTTATAGCCAATAAATTAAAAAAAAAATTAGGTAAAGTTGTTGTTCTGCTAGGGGATGGAGAGTTACAAGAGGGTCAATTTTGGGAATCTTTAATGAATATTCCAAAAAATATTGCAAATGATTTAATAATGATTGTTGACCATAATAAATATCAATCAGATTTATCCATAGAAGATACAAGCTCACTTGGAAATTTAAAAAATAAATTGGAGTCTTTCAATATTAAAACATTTTTGTGCAATGGGAATAATTTTAATGATATTAATAATTCATTTAAAAAAATTAAAAATATTAGTGGTCCTAAAGCTATAATTGCCAGCACAATTAAGGGTAAAGGAGTTAATTTTATTGAAGGAAAACCTTTGATAAAAAATATGTATTATAAATATCATTCTGGCGCATTAAAGTATGAAGAGTATATAGTAGCTAAAAATGAACTAATTAAAAATCTTCAAAAAATAAATAAGAATTTACCTAATCTAAAACTTACAAAAAAAGTAGCAGAAATTGGAAATTTGGTTGATAATCATCAAAGTTTTATAAATGAATATTCGAAGTCAATATTAACCATCGCTAAAAAAAATAAGAAAGTAATTTGCCTAGATGCAGATCTAGTTGTTGATACTGGTCTAAAAAAATTTAAACACAAATACCCTAATAGATTTATAGAATGCGGAATAGCAGAACAGGATATGGTTTCAATGGCTGGCTCATTAGCTTCATCTGAATATGTGCCAATTGTTCACTCATTTTCTTGTTTTTTAGTTTCTCGAGCTGCAGAACAAATTTATAATAATGTAACTCAAAATTCTAAAATCATTTATGTTGGCTCATTGTCTGGGGCATTACCAGCAGCACCAGGCCATAGCCACCAATCATTAAGAGATATTTCATTAATGGCATCTATGCCAAATTTTATAATTGTAGAGCCAGTGGATATATCTGAATTATATAATATTTTAGATTGGTCTATTAATAAAACAAAAAAAAGTATATTTTTAAGATTAAACTCAATTCCATTTAAAAATTATAAAGAATTAAATAATAAAAAAAAAATTAGTTTAGGGAAAGGTGAGATTATTGCAAAAGGAAAAAAAGCTACTATTATCGCTCTGGGTCCTCTCATGGTCAGACAGGCTATTGAAGTTAAAAATGATCTTAAAAAGATTAAAAAAATAGATGTAGAAATAATTACAACCATGTATGCAAATTCTTTTGACCACAAATGGTACCAAAATGTTATAAATAGAAATAATGGACCAATATTTATTTTAGAAAATCATTTTACTTTTAATGGTTTTTTTTCATTCATTTGTCAAAGCTTTATAAAAAACAAAATAGCTATAAACAGGGATATATATAATTTAGGATTTGAAAATACTCCCGCTTGTGGAACCAACAAAGAAGTTTTAACACACCATAATTTAGATATAGGTTCAATTTATAAAATGATTATAGCTAAATTATAGATTCAAAAATTCGAAGAATGAAAGAAGTGTTATTTATAAGTAATTTTGAAAATCTAACTGCTACAATAAATACAAAAATGAAATATCTACTCTTCTATTAGTAAAATAGGAAGTTACTTTATTTAGATTTTATATCGTTAATATTCTTAATATTATTTAAAGAATTATCGAATTCTGTCATATTTTCTCTGGTAGAAATTAAATATACAGAAAGAATCATAGACATTGTTAATAACAATGGGGTAGTTATTAATATAGAAAATGTATCTGAAGTAGCAAATCCATAAAATAATATAAATATTACAGATCTAATTAATAATGTTTCTTTAAAAACAGCCATAATTGCCAATGAGTGTTTTAATAAATTAATAAAACTCATTTTAGATGGTCCAAAATAACGCGTACCTCTTTCTGATCTAATTGATTTTCTATCTTTAGCTATTTTTGCTAATGACCCTGAAAAACTACTCCATGTTGCAGGTTCATTGACCATTTTATAGACTATAGACTTGGGTAGACATGTGTAATTACCATATTTAATTATTTGCCCTGTAAAAATGAAAGTTAAATATTTATGAGCTAAATAACAAAACTTGAAAATAAATCCTTCAGATCTTTTCACTCTATCAGCTGTAATTACGGTATTGGAGTGGTCTTTAACTTTTTCAATTAATAAGCTTAGCTCTACTGGTCTATCTTCCCCATCTCCATCCATTGGAATTATATAATCAAAGTCTTCTGTTTCACTTATATGTTTTAATCCAACAGCATTACACCTTGCGTGCCCCTTATTTTTTTTCATATTGATAATTTGAACAGACTTTAAGTTTTTTAAATCAACTAAAATCTCTGGTCTATTCTCAGTAGAAGCATCATTGACTATTATTACTGAGAACTCACCATCTAACTTAGAAACTTCCACATTAATATTTTCTAGAAGCTTAATAACTGACTGCCAGTCATTATAAATGGGTATTAATATCTTTATTTTACTCATCTGTTTCCTACACAAATATTATCAATACATGTAAATTTTGATAATGAGTTTAATTTATCTTGTGTGATAAACCCATCCCAGGCTGGTCTTGATTTTAAATGGTATGATAAATTTCCAGCATGCCACTCGTCTCCAAGTACAACGTTAATGGGCTCTACCTGATTCTGATTCCAAATGTGTTGAACTTTAATTGCTATTTCTTTCCCAGGATAATCAGTTCTCTTATCTTTCTTGGATATTGAAACTACAGAGTAAATAATTGGAGATAGTATAAAAAAAAATAAAAAAGAAATAAAAAAATTATTTAATCTTTTTAAATTAATTTTTTCTTTAAATAAATAAATAAAAAATAACCCAAAATATAAATAAAATGGAGTTAACCACATTGTTTTTATTTTAGAGCCAGTTAAAAATGAAGTAATTGCAATTAAAATTATTGGGACAAAATTGATAAAAATTAAAAATATTAATTTTTTATCTTTAAAGTTTAATTTAAAACTAAATTTATTTATTAACATAAACAGCATAATCCAGAATGGAGTTAATATCCCTATTTGTTTTAACAAAAAAGAAAGTGGATAAACTATATGATCAATTAAATTTTTATCATTTAATTCTGATCCAACACGATGCATGCCATATGTAATTGTAATATAATCATTTTGTATTAACCACATAAAATGGAATATTGTCATTATTATAAATATTTCTAAAGCGACTAAGGATTTAAAGTTAAATTTTTTATCTTTAAGAAAAATATAAATAAAAAAAAAACTAATACTTAATAATAGGTAAGAAAATAAGTAATGTGATAGAAATCCAATTGCACCAAAAAAACCAAGTAGTGCCCAATCTTTAAAATTATCTTTAGAAATAGCTTTATAAGCATAATAAATTGTTAATGTCCAAAAAGGTAATTCAGATATGTAAACATTAAATTCAGGAGTTGTAAAATTATAAAAATAAATGCCTTCAAGTAAAAGAACTGATAATAAACTTAAAGTTTTATTTTTAAATAATTCTTCTGAAAATTTAAAAACTACTATAAAAGCTGTCACAACAAATATTTGGCTTAATAAATAATAAGCCCAGTCTTGAGGGCCAAAGATTTGATAAAAAAATTCAAGGAAAAAAGCACTGGCAGGTGGATGTTTATTAAATCCCCAGTCTAAATTACTTCCCCATGCTAATGCTTCGATTGTATCAAGTGGTAAATTATTGTTTGTTAACGAGGGAACTAAGACCCATAAAATTAAATGTATTGCAATAAAGCTATAAAATAATTTATTTATGTTTATTTTAGTAAAACTCATAATGAACTTATATTGTTTTTGTTTCTTCCTATCTAAATTTATATGAATTAAGCCTGCTTGACACGTATTAATTGCTGAATATACTCCGGCCACCTAAAATTAAATATATGCCAAAAATCCCTAAATCATCTAGTAAAAAAACTACTACTAAAGTAAATAAAGTTAAAATTGCTAAAAAGAAAGCTGTAGTGCCAATAAAAAAACAAATTATTATTGAAAAAAAAATTAAAGCACCAATTAAAATTTCAAACACTTACATGCCAAAAGAAACCGAAAAATATATGTGTGATAAGCACCTATTTTTTTTCAAAATAAAACTTACTAAGTGGAAAAAGGAATTGGTAACAGCAAACAATGTAGCTCTTTATCATGGGTCTATGGATGACAATAGCGTTTCAGCAGATATGGTTGATCAAGCGAGCTCATACACAGATAAAGCTGTCGAAATGAAAGCTATCAACAGACAGATAAAGTTAATTTCTAAAATTGATAAAGCTCTATTAAGAGTTAAAGATGAAACTTATGGATTTTGTGCAGATACAGCAGAGCCTATAGGTTTAAAAAGATTAATGGCAAGACCTGTTGCTGATCTTTGTATAGAAGCCCAAGAAAAACATGAAAAAGAAGAAAAAATTTATGCTGACGATTAGAGTTTAGTATTATTTCTAACTTGTATCAAGTACAGCATGTAAATTTATTTAGTTCTCTAACTTGTCTCCAGAATTAATTTGACCATCATCTAGTGCTGTTAAATAAATTCCCATTTCAAAGTGGTTATATGTTTTTTTTAAAGACTGAAGTAAATTTAAAGAATCATCATCCGTTGTTGGTTTTAAGTTAATTGCAACACATCTTGGGATATTTTTCTCAACCTTGAAAGAAATATTGTTAATCTTGATAACCTTACCAATCAATTCTCTTTCTTTCCAAGGTTTCATTCCATCTACACAGATATTTCCTCTAAATCTTGGTATTTCAATATTTCTGTCAATTTTTTTTTGAAAATCATTAATACTTTGTATGTTTAGAAGTGAAACTGAATTAATAAAATCAACTTTATTTGAAATTGATGTATCAAAAAAAGGAAATTCTTCATTTTTCATTAAAACTATTGGTTCTTTTAAAGAATTTTCTAATTCTGTAATCTTATTTGAAAGTAATTGACGTTCACTTAATTCATTTACATCAATTGTTACAATCTCTTTATGATCAAGTGTTAATGTTAACTTATTTTCCTTAAGTAAAAAATTATATTTATTCAATACAGGGGAATTTTTAAGAGTTAAAATTTTATTCCATTTACCTTTTCTCTCTTCAGGACTTTCTTCAAATAATCGTGCATTATCTAGATTTAAATCTTTAGCAAATGCAAAAATTCTATCTCCTACAATCCCTATATTTTTTTTAATTTTACACGTATTAACAGTTTGAAATGATACAGATTTTACTGGATAATAATTTATTGAGGAAATAGTTGCACTCATATAATATTTTTAAATAATATTCTTAAATTGTCTTCAAATCAACTTCAAGGGTATAATGGCAACGGTTATGTGGTTCCAATAGAATTCCTAGCTAAAGATCAATCACTCAAAAGATAAAACAATACTAGTCGCATTGACTAGCCACAAAAAAAGTGATTTATAATTAAAGATGAAAAAAAATTTCTCTAAGCAAAATTCAATTTCATTTATTTTTGCTAAAAAGCATATCTACTATTATTATGCTTTAATTTGGATAGTTTTATTATTATATTTATTTATTAAATGAACAAAAAATTAATATTAATTATTGTTATTGTGTTAGTTATAGAGTTATCAGGAAATGGTATCTTAAGCTCTATATACAAACTAACAAGTTAAAGATTAAGGTTGAGGAGGAAACTCTTTTTTATTCATAAACTGATATCCTCTTATTACAGCTTTTCTTTTAGAGATATCTGTATACCATCTTGATAAATTCTTATAATTCTTTAACCCAATATCATGCCATTTATGTCTTGCAATCCAAGGCCATGTTGCAATATCTGCAATCGTATACTCATTTCCAGCTAAATATCTTGATGAAGATAACCTTTCATCGAGCTCACCATAAAGCCTTTTGGCAATTTTAAAAAACCTTTCCTCTCCAAATTCGCTTTTACCTGGATTGTAATGATGAAACTGATGATGCTGTCCAAGCATTGGTCCAATAGTTCCCATCTGAGCCATTAACCATTGGTTTATAATATTACGATCTTTGGCTTCATAAAATTTATTATATTTTTCTGCTAAATACATAAGTATCGCTCCAGACTCAAATACAGACTCATTATTTTCATGGTCTACTATTACAGGTATTTTACCAAAAGGACTCATCTTTTTAAAATCAGGTTTAAGTTGATCATCTTTTGATAAATCAATTGCTGTAATTTTAAAATCACAACCTATCT
>Ga0308004_10001519_pt1 | contig 10187 bp, 9 predicted proteins | sample Neamet38_FD_203156 | JGI IMG/M metagenome (GOLD analysis project Ga0308004, IMG submission 203156) | Marine microbial communities from water near the shore, Antarctic Ocean - #38 | ecosystem: Environmental > Aquatic > Marine > Unclassified | place: Southern Ocean | collected 2014-06-06 | reverse complement strand
ACGATTTTTAACAATTGACAAAGGATGCCTTGTGCCTAAATCAAAATCTAATCCTGGCCGAAATAAATCTCCATTTTTACCGACTTCACTGACTAAACTTATTGAATTCTTGATGAATTCAGTTTTCTCTAGAACAGCATTTTTTAAAAGATTTAATTCTTTTCCAAACTCTTTCTTATTTTCTTTAGAAACATTTCTAAAAAAAGCAAAGAAATTATTGAGTATACCTTTTTTTCCAGAATATTGAATTCTAAAAGATTCAAGTTCTGATAAATCCTGAGTTTTAAAATTCTCTACTAGTTTTAAATGCTTTTTTACCTCTTCAATCATAATGTAAAAATACAGATTCTATTAGTTAAATCAACTCAATTTTAAATACTTATTGTTTTTAGATTTGAGATAACTTTATTTTAATATGACAAATTTAGTTTCTTTTTTAATGAATGCTTAAATTGAAAAAAATATTCAATATGAATGTTAATTGGATTGACTTACTGTTATCAAGTTTATTTGTTTATGGATCTGTGATAGGTTTTAAAAGAGGATTAATAAGAGAAATTGGGAGTCTATTGGGGATTATAATAAGTATACTTAGTGTTTATCATTTTTCAAAACAACTATCAAATTTGATTCAATCATTTTTAAATTTAACACCAACTATTTCCTATGTAGCTTCAGGTATGATTATATTTTTAACATCCATATACTTAGTCTCATACATATCAAAATTAATAACAAAAGCATTAAATATAGTTGCCCTAGGTTTTTTAAATAGAATTTCAGGTTTAATCTTTGGTTTATTAAAATGGATAGTTGTGATGTCAAGCTTAGTGTTTTTAATAAATAAAATATTATTTTTTAGTGGAGTCAGTGAGCAGTTCAAAAGTGATGAAATGGAATCTTCTATTATTTATGATCCCCTTTCTGAAATTGGTCAATTTATTTTTGAGTCCATTGAATATGAGAGTCTAGAAGAATGGAGGGACTTATAAAGGCTTTACTTGACTTTCAATTACCCAACCTTCAGATCCATTGACTAGTCTTATCTTATCCCATCCTTTTAATTTATCCATTAACTCTACTTTAGTTCCCTCATGTAAAGTAAAAATCTCCTCATTTCTTCTATTGGGCTCAGAAAAAACTGACAATTCTTTTGCAAAAACTATTCCTTTTTTAATTACCTCATTTTTTTTTGTTTCCTGCCTAATTATAATATGAGACAGAAGAGAAGCAGTCATAAAAAATATTGATAAAGAAAAGTATAATCTTTTAAAAATTGGATTGAATGAAAATAAGTATAATAAACTTGTAATAAAAAATATTGACATAAATCCAATTGAAATAAAAGCCCAAATTTTGATAGAAAATATAGAAACAAAAAAATTGATATATTGTTTTATTTGAGACTTAGGAAGTTCTTCAATAGCATCTAATGTCATATTTTTTGCAAATGATAAATTTGAAAGTATTTCTTTGTTATTAGGAGAAAGTATTAATGCTTTTTCAAAATAAAAATTACTTTCAGCAACTTTATTTAGCTTGTAAAAACAATTACCCATATTAAAATATAATTCTGAACTATGTAAATCATTCTTTAATATTTTATCATACTCAATAATAGCTTGTTCAAACTCACCATTATTATATAAATCATTTCCATTTTGAAATAATAAATCAGATGTTTGAGAAAATCCGATTTTTATTACTAATATGAATATTAAATTTTTCATGCTAAATTTCGTTATCAAGTTTTTCAATAATATCAATAGCAGAATGATAATCTTGTTTCATTTTAAGTTGATTTATTGGAGAATATCTTGCCATATCACAATTAGATACTATTATCATAAAAGAATCAATTGTTGAATTTTTAGCTCCTAAATTAATTAATGAATCAACTATTATTTCTTTTTGGATATCAACAGTTTCAATTTGAAGTTTAGCCTTCAAGTAATTATGAAATGCTTTTTCCAAGGAGTCGTAAAATTTTGATGGATTGTCAATATTTTTTTTTGCACTTACTAGAAATTTAATTGCAAGTTTACTCCTTTTTTTTAACTTCATATTATTCTCATCAACAGCTCTATTAATAAAAGCTCTTCTTAAAAAAAATATAATAAGTATAAAAATTAAAGGAAGAAAAACAACCAACCAATAGTTTGATTTTTCCCAAAAATTAATTTGATTTATTGGTGTTAGTTTTGATTTTAATTTGATAAAACTAAAAGTTTTATCAATATTTGATTTTATGATTTCAAAAGATTTTTTTTTATTGATAGATGATAAAATATCATCACCATAAACATCAACTATATGATCAATAGATTTTAAAGTTATATAAGAATTTTTTTTAGGATCAAAATAGCTAAACTCAATTGAAGGTATAGGATATTTTCCTTGAACTTGAGGAACTATGGTGTATGTGTTTTGAATAGCTCCTTCCATGCCATAAAGAGTTGTGACAATCTCTTCTTTATATTCTGGCTCAAAGACTTCTAAAGCGCTCGGAACTTTAATCTTTGGCAGTTTAAAAAGTTTTAGATTTCCTTTTCCTGTAACTTTTACTATTGATTGAAAAGATTCTAACGCCTTCAGAGATTTCTTATTAGTCAAAAAATCTAACTTAAATTCTCCAACTGCTCCTGAAAAATTATCTGGTTTATTTTTTGCAGGTAATTCTTTTACATTTATTATTTTTTTACCAGCGTTAACGGATCTTGAAACCTGTTTATATATTGTGTTTCCAAAAAAATCTCTTCGCTTAGTAGGGATTTCAATGACTAAACTTAATGATAGAGGCTCAATAATTAATTTTTCTGTTTTTTGAGGATATAACACAGTTTTTTTCCACAAAACCTCATTAAATGGTTCTCCTTTATATGATCCTGATTCAACTTTTAATTGTGATATTTTTATTGAATTACTCCAAAAATCTCTAAATTTTGGACTTTGAATTTCTCGTGCATCAGAAATTTTAATTGGATTTCTAAAATACAATTTATAGATTACAGTTATGGCCTCATTTAAATAGGGATTAGAATTAGAGATTTCAGCTGTAAGATGAATGTTTTCATCGGCTAAATATTCAACGCTTGTTGCACCCGAAGGTTTACCAACTGCAGACAAAACTTCTATTGAAACAGGAAGTGTTTTATATGATTTTCCCTCAAAGCTAATTTCAGCAGATTCTATTTTGAATATTCCTTTTTCTTTAGGTTCTAAAAAATATGTGAATGTTTTTGAAAAAGTTCTTTTACCATTAATCCAAGAATTACTTATAGATTGGTTTGGACCACCAACCAATATAAAGTATTCAAATAATGGAGGAGTAAAATTGTCTCCATTTTGATTCATCACAAAATCAATTCTTAATCGCTCATTAATTCCTAATTTTTTTTTACTAACTCTTAGATCAAAATCAACCTGAGCAGTCACAAAAAGACTAAATATAAATATGAATATGTGAATTAATATACGCATCTGCTTACCAATCTTTTTTAGTTTTAACAGGCTTACCTTTTGCTTTTTTTGCATTGATTTTGTCTTGAACCTTTTTTTCCTGATTATTCATCGCTTCAAGAAGACTTTTAACCTGCTCTGGTGATAATTGACCGGGTTTTCTTTTTTTATTTGAATTATCATCAGAATCATTCTTTTTATCCTGTTTAGGCTGATCGTTTTCTTTTTGCTCTTTATCGGTTTTATCTCCCTTTTCTTGTTTATTTCCCTCGCCATTATCCTCTTTATCTGAAGGTTTTTTATTCCCGTCTTTTTCTTTATTGTCTTTTTCTTTGTTATCTTTTTCTTTGTCGTCTTTTTCATCATCCAATAAAGATTTTGCAAGAGCATAATTATATCTTGTTTCATTATCAGAAGGATTGTTTCTTAGTGCACTTTTATATGATTCAATTGCCTTTTCATATTCTTTTTTCTTCATATAAACATTACCCATATTATGAAGAGCTGCATGCTTATCTGATTTGTCTTTAGAAAATTTTTGAGTTTTAAAAAACTGTTGTACGGCCTCATCATAAGCATTAGACTTATACTGAGTGTTTCCAAGATTAAATAAGGCTTTAGGAGTTTCAGGAGACTTAGTTAGGGCAAGACGATAATCAACTTCAGCACCTGAATAGTTTTCTTTTTTAACTTTTTCATTTCCTTTATATAAATCATTATCAATAGACTTGTTTTGAGAAATTAAAGAAAAACTGACACTAAAAAATAATAGATTTAAATATTTCATTTTGATTTTTTTTCGTTAAAAAGATTTAATTTCTTCAACCATAATGTCTCTTTTTCAAAAATAAATAATTCAATTAATAATAATATGAATGATATAAAAGTAAATATTTGAAATTGATCTTTATAGCTCACAAATTTTTTTGCGTCAAATTCTTTTTTTTCTAAGTTTTTCAAAATTTCAGTGACAAAACTTACAACTTCTTTTGTGTTATTTCCATCAATGTATTGTCCATTAGTAATTTTGGAAATTAATTTAAGTGTTTTTGTATTTCTTTTTGTTATTACGACCTCCCCGTTTTCATCTTTTTTATAACTTTCTAATACACCTTTTATTTTTATTGGAATAGGTCCTCCAGACTCAGTTCCAATTCCAAAAGTAAAAACCTTAATTCCTCTATCTGATGCTCTAATTGATGCACTTTCTGCTTCTTCAGAATGGTCCTCTCCATCAGAAATTAAAAAAACAACCCTATTGGTTTGATCCTCGTCATTAAAGTATGATGATGATAAATCTAATGCTGAGTTCAGAGCAGTTCCTTGAGAAGATAACATTTCGGTATTTAAACTTTGTAAAAACATTTTACCTGCATTATAATCAGTCGTTATTGGCAACTGAGGAATGGCCTGGTTTGCATAAGCTATTATTCCTATTCTATCTCCAACCAAGTTATTTATTATTGCAGACACAAGTCGTTTCGCTTTTTCAATACGATTGGGAGCAATATCCTCTGCTAACATACTTTTAGATACATCTATCGCAAAAACTAGATCCACGCCTTCTCTTTTTACGGTTTCTAATTCTGTACCCATCTTAGGATTAATTAATCCTATTATTAAAAAGCTTAATGAAAGTATTAAGAGAAGGAATTTAAAAAAAATCTTTAGCCTTGATCTATTGGGACTTAAATATTCTATCATTTTAATACTAATAAACTTTTGAGTATTGGACTTCCACTTAATAATCCATAAAAACAAGACAAAAAGAATTGGAATCATTAAAAAAAAGTATGCGTACGTGGGTTCATCTAATAAATACATAATCTATATAAAACTTCTAAAAAATGTGTTACGTAAAATAAATTCCATTACAATAAGAATTATCGCTAGAAAAATAAAGGGGCGATATTTTTCATTATAATTGGTATACTTGAATTCTTCTATTTCTGTTTTTTCTAACTTATTTATTACAGAATAAATTTGTGCTAGTTTTTCATTATCAGTAGCTCTAAAATATTGACCACCTGTAAGTTTAGCTATAGATTTTAAAAGTTTTTCATCAATTTCAACTTTAGTCATCCCGTATTGAAAGCTACCATTAGGTAATATTCCTATTGGAGCTTTTGCCATTCCATTACTACCTAAACCAATGGTATATGTTTTAATTTCATATTCAGCTGCTAATTCAGAGGCAATTTTTGGATCAATAAAACCAGAGTTATTGACCCCATCAGTCAAAAGGATAATTACTTTACTTTTAGCTTTACTGTCTTTTAATCTGTTAACTGATGTAGCTAACCCCATCCCTATTGCTGTTCCATCCTCAATTAATCCTTGATATTGAATTTCAGATAAACTGCTTTTTACAATGTTTCTATCGCTAGTAATTGGTGTAAGAGTATAACTCTCCCCGGCGTATACCACTAAACCTATTCTGTCAGAAACCCTGTCGTCGATAAAATCTGAAGCTACCCTTTTAAGGGCATTAAGACGATTCGGTTTTAGATCTTGAGCTAACATACTAGACGAAACATCAATAGCCATAACAATATCTATACCCTTATTTGTTTTACTTTTAACTGATGTTTCTGAAGTTTGGGGTCTAGCTAATGCTATTATTATTGATGATAGGGCCGTTATTCTAAGAACAAAAAGTATAGGTCGCAAGTAAACCCTTACTGTTTTTCTTTTAATAGCTTTTATCGTTGACAATTGCAAATGTGCTTGTCTACTTTTATGAGAGTATATTTCCCAAAAAATTAATCCTGGGAATAGACCGAAAAGCCAAAAAAAGTCAGGATTTAAAAAAAATAAATTTTCTAACATTTTCTTATAATTCTTTTATTAACTCAATACTATCAATAATTTTTTTACTTATTTCATCACCATAACGATCATCTTTATCATAAATTAAAGTTAGACTAACTTTTCCTTCTTCATAATCAACAATTAAGGTTGTAAAAAAACATCTAACTTTTTCACCTTTTTTGGTCTTTGAAATGTCTAGTGTGCCTGAAATTTTAAGAGTAGGTAAACCTGAGGATGTTTCATAGTTCTCAGCATCCATTAATATATTTACAGCTCCCTGACTTTGGTACCTTTCAATTGTTTGATCAAGAATCTGTTGAGTTTTTTCCTTTCCACTTGTGTTGTTATCTACCTGTGAATTTTGATTTAAATCGCTTTTATTCTTTTTTTCAAAAAATAATTCAATATAATATTTAGATTGAATACTATCCATCACAAAAAGAGAGGATGTCTTTTGTTTAATTATTTTTCTTTTGAGAATACTAGGAGTTATTAATTGTATGGGAGGTGAACCATACTGGGAATTAAACCATTCTTTGTTAATTAATTTTTTTGTTGGATACCCAAGTAATGTGTCTCGAACAGGATAGTAACCAAATATTAAAATTAAAGATATAATCGATAAAAATGATAAAGCTAAAACTAAGCTTATAATCCATTTTATTATTTTTTTGCGTTTTTCTTTTTTCAAAAGCTCTTCATAATCTTTTTTTGCTTTTAATTCCTCAATTGTAGGTTGTGGTAAAACTTCTTTTGTTTCTATAACAACATCTTCAAGTAGTTTTCTGTCTAATTTAACAGCTCCTGTATCAGGAATAGCTCTAGCAAATTTTACTAGATCTGCTGTTTTAAGAACTGTTTTTAAATTCTTAATCGTTGTCTCCTCAAGATTTAATTTTCCATGCTTTTTTTGAAGCTCTAACTTCAATAAAAGCTGATCTGATGTGCTTTCCAATGCATCTATATTGACCTCTTCTTCAATATATCTTCTAACCACATCAGTTAGTTCGGAATAATATCTCTTATAATCCTCTTGAATCTTAGGATCTCTTTTTTCTAGCTCTTTAAGAGCTTTAATTGCTCTTTCAAATGGAGGAATAATTTTTTTTCTTCCTGAAATTTTTCTTTGATAAACAAGAATCAAATAAATGGAAATAATTAAAAAAGTAGTAAATAGAATTGAATAAATAATTCTCTTTATCAAACTATTATAATTTTTTTTAACAATATTAAGTGGTTTTATTTGAAAAAGATTTTGTTTAAGTGTATCAACAATAATATCTTTTATTTCAATTTTTACTGAGTCTGATAGCTTTGAGAAACCATTAATTAAAACTCTTTGTGGAGGTATACTATAATATCCAGAGTCAAATTGAATAAGAGAATACTTTTTAGTCAATAAATACCTGTTTTTAACCTTTTGAGTGTCTGTTGGGAAAATCTCCAAAAGCTCCATTGGGGCAATCTTTAATTTCTCTGGAAACTCAATTATCTGAACAGAGTCAACCTCTACATTTAAAAAATAGTTAATTTGTTCACCTATGCTAATTGTACTAGAAATAACTCCAGAATTAATTTTTGGTAGGTTTTGACAATTAACTGTGCCAAATAATAAATAAAATAAAGTAAATTTTAAAAATTTCATTTATCTAGTCCTGTTTTTGAAATAGCCTAATAGTTTTTTTACATAACTTTCTGAAACTTCGCAGCTAATTGATCCTGCCCCATTTTTTTTAAATAACATTGAAAAATTTTCTGCATTTTTAATATACTCGCTTGAATAAGATTCACGAATTGATCCAGAATCTGTATCAATCCATGAAAGTCCTTTTCTTTCAGAATCTATCATAGGCACAAGTCCCATTTTAGGGATTGATGTTTCTAATTTATCATAAATTCGAATTCCTGTTAAATCATGTTTTTTTGCAGCAATTTTTAATGTTTTTTCGTAACTAGAATCGATGAAGTCTGATAAAAGAAATGCTATTGCTTTCTTTTTTAAAATACTTGACAAAAATGCCAATGATCCCCCTATATCAGTAGATATGTTTGCAGGCTCAAACTCTAGTAATTCTCTTATTATTCTTAAAACATGCGAACGCCCTTTTTTAGGAGGTATATATAACTCTATATTACCTGAAAACATTATCATACCTACTTTATCATTATTTTGAAGTGCTGAAAAAGCTAGAGTAGCTGATATTTCAGTAATTACTTCTCTTTTAGTTTGAGATTGAGATCCGAAAAACTCAGACCCACTTATGTCTATTAATAACATTAGAGTCAGCTCTCTTTCCTCCTCAAAAACCTTTATATAAGGACTATTGCATCTAGCAGTTACATTCCAGTCAATAGCCCTTACATCATCTCCAAACTGATATTGTCTAACCTCGCTAAACGTCATACCTCTTCCTTTAAAAGTGCTATGGTATTCACCACCAAATATATTATTACTTAGTCGTTTAGTCTTAATCTCGATTTTACGAACTTTTTTTAAAAGTGCCTTAGTATCCATTAGTTAAATTTTAGGGAACCTCTACTTCATTAACTATTTGATTGATTATTTCTTCGGTGGTAATACTTTCTGCTTCAGCTTCGTATGTTAAACCAATTCTATGACGAAGAACATCATAAATTACCGCCCTTATGTCCTCAGGTATCACATAACCTCGATGTCTTAAAAATGCGTGGCATTTTGCAGCAATTGCTAAATTAATACTTCCTCTTGGTGATGATCCGAAACTAATCAAAGGCTTCAATTTACTTAAATTATAGTTTTCAGGATAACGGGTACAGAAAATCAAATCAAGAATATATTTTTCAATTTTTTCATCCATATAGACCAATCTAACTGATTCTTGGGCGCTAAGAATTTGTTTAGTAGTAACAACTGGTTTTATTTTTTCATATGATCCTTTTAAATTGGAACGAACAATTAGCTGCTCTTCTTCAATTTTTGGATAGTCAATTATTGTTTTTAACATAAATCTATCAACCTGAGCTTCAGGCAGAGGGTAGGTTCCTTCCTGCTCAACTGGGTTTTGAGTTGCCATTACTAAAAATGGCTCTGTTAACTTAAATGTAGTGTCTCCAATTGTTACTTGCTTCTCCTGCATTGCTTCTAGAAGTGCAGATTGAACTTTGGCTGGAGCACGATTTATTTCATCTGCTAATACGAAATTGGCAAAAATGGGACCCTTCTTTATTGAAAAATCATTCTCTTTCATATTAAATATCATAGTTCCTACTACATCTGCCGGCAAAAGATCTGGTGTAAATTGAATACGGCTAAAACTACCTTTAACAGCCTGACTTAGTGTGTTAATTGCTAAGGTTTTTGCTAGACCTGGCACCCCTTCTAATAAAACATGACCTCGCCCTAAAAGTCCGATTAAAAGTCTTTCAATCATAGTTTTCTGTCCTATAATAACTTTGTTCATCTCCATAGTAAGTAAATCAACAAAAGCACTTTCCTTTTCAATAATTTCATTTATTGAATTAATATCCATGTTAGTATTATCCATGATATGTTATGTTTTAAAATTAATGTCACAAAAATGAAGAATAATTTCATTATTTGTTGTTAATAATTGGTTAAAAAATTGAACTTCACCTGAGTATTTAGGCATAAAGTATTATTAATTTAGGTGAAATTATAAATTATAATGAATAAAAAATCAACTTCTAGTTTTATTTCAGGAACAATGACTTGGGGGAAATGGGGTATGAGTCTATCAACCCATGCGATGCAGGAACTTATTGAATATAATTTAGAAATAGGTATAAATTCATTTGATCATGCAGATATTTATGGGGGATATACCACCGAAACTGAGTTTGGAAACGCCCTAAGTCTTTCAAAAATTCCAAGAGAAAAAATAAAACTAATTACTAAATGTGGTATACAATATCCCTCA
>Ga0308004_10001513_pt1 | contig 10204 bp, 11 predicted proteins | sample Neamet38_FD_203156 | JGI IMG/M metagenome (GOLD analysis project Ga0308004, IMG submission 203156) | Marine microbial communities from water near the shore, Antarctic Ocean - #38 | ecosystem: Environmental > Aquatic > Marine > Unclassified | place: Southern Ocean | collected 2014-06-06 | reverse complement strand
CATTTGGCTTTTTATAATGAATAAATAACATAAATCATATTGGTTATTCTTTTTAATTATTTAAGATTATAACGATTTTTTAATAGTTATAACTGGCCAATACAAATGAAATCATAACCAAACCCTGCCAAACCCCTAATCAGGTGTCTAGGTGATGGAATGATGGTTAATGAGCACTCGGTTTTGAAGTCAGTATGAAGTCAGTTACTTTGTTAAAATTGCTTTGTATTAGCGCCAAGTCTATTTTAATAACTAAGTAAGTATAAGGGTTTTGGGACTGAAAGGGACTGAAAGGGATAGGTGGTTTTTTACTGTCACCCTCTGTGTCAAAGAGAAGTTTCGCAACTCTTATAAAGATATTCCTGATGATAAGTTTCAAGAAGTTGTTGATTACATTAACTTTTTGAAGAGCAACCCAAGTTAAACAAGAGAACATTCAAACACCATCCAGAAATGTTACTGGTTTGTTACTGGTCTATTCCAGATAATCCAACACCTGTTATTGATAGGTGTATCAACTGTACGGATCATGAAGAGGTCCAAGCTACAATTACAATAGAGTTTGGTGAGGCTAATTATAATACTAGGCCTATTGATAAAATATTAGATAGTTAAAATTTATGGTATTAATAAAGTATTAATAATTTTATGAATTTTAGAATCTTTAATTTCTCTATTGATAGTCAAAAGCAAGAATGGATAGAGATATGGAAAACATGGGCTGATAGAGAAGTATATGCTCATCCAGAATTTATTAAATTAGGTGCTGGTCCTGAAAATGAAGTTTTAGCATTTTATGCTGATGTATCTGATGGGGGTATATTATTTCCAGTTATTAAAAGAAATTTATCTTCTGAATTATGGTATAATGAAAGTAGATCTTACTATGATCTCATTACACCATATGGATATGGTGGAGCATTTTGCTGGGGGAAAGGAAATAATTTTAGAAATGAGTTTTGGAAAAATTTCAGTTCATGGTGTCAAAACAACGACGTTGTATCGACATTAATGCGTTTATCTTTATTTAAAGATCAAATATTAATACCAATAGGAGAGATTAGCAATCCTTATAATAATATTGTTAGGAGCTTAGAAATAAAAGAAGAGAATCTATGGTTCGATTATAAACCCTCAGTCAGAAACAAAATAAAAATTGCTATAAACTCAGATCTCAATATTGAAATTGATATAAATGGAAAAAAAATAAAAAATTTTTTAGAAATTTACTATTCCACAATGGATCGTGTTCAGGCTAAAAGTCAATATTATTTTTCTAAAAATTACTTTAAGAAATTAATTGAAAAGTTACCTCAGAATTTTATTTTTTTTCATGTTTTTTATAAGGAAAAAATGATATCTACAGAATTAGTTTTAGTTTCTAGTAATACTATCTATTCTTTTTTAAGTGGAACTATTCCAAAATATAATAAAATGGGACCAAATAACTTTTTAAAACATGAGATTGTTAAATGGGGATTAAAAAATGGAAAGAATAATTTTGTATTAGGTGGTGGTTATAAAAAAGATGATGGAATTTTTAAGTATAAAAAAGCAATAGCTCCAAATGGAGAGTATCCTTTTTATTTAGCTAAAGTCATTCATGATGAGGACAAGTATGAATTACTGGTTAAACAAAAATTAAAATGGAAAGAAAAAAATAAAAAAGATGATAGTGCACAAATTGAATTTTTTCCAAAGTATAGAGCTTAATTAAAAAAAATCACTATGACCATCACTTACAAAAAAGGGAGCCTGATGCTGTTCAGAATGTGATTTATCTGATTGTTGGTATTTTTTTATAGTTTCTTTACCTTTATTGGATTGATTATATTAACTTTTTGAAAGAGAACCCAAGTTAAGCAAGAGAACATTTTGTTCTAACTCGGTTTTGTGGTCTGTTTGTAGTCTGTTTTTAGATTTTAAGCTTTATATATATTAACTTTTATACAGTTTACTTGCATTTTCTTTTTTTACATATTCTCATTTCCTGTTTTATCTCCTCGATATAAGCAGACACATATAGTCTTATAAAATATTAATTTATTCTATAAAATTAAATATTTTATGAATATCGTAAACTTATATATTGAGTTATATAATACCTAATATGAAAACTTATAAAAAAATCTTTTTTAAATATGTTTTAATAATTTTTTTATTAATATTTTTAATAAATTCGTTATTTTCTGTTGCCCAACAATCTGTAAGAAAAATTATTGAGTCTGATCGTTTATTTGGGTTTTTAATGAAAAATATAATTTTTAATCTCAACAAACTTTCGGAATACAAACCAAATATTGAAGAGAAACGTGAATTCAATAATACGATAAAAAAAATAACTGAAAATTGGAAATTAGATAATGAGCCATAAAATAGGCAGATTTTTATCTAAATCAATTTTTACAAAAATTTTTTTTGTTATTTTATCCTTAATATCATTTTTTTTTTCCTTATATCAACTTAATCATCAATATGATGGACTTCATCATGGAATAGTTTTTTCTATATCTCAAGATTTTTTGAATGGAAAAATTCCTTTCAAAGAGTTCCTACCTGAATATGGAATATTTTTTATTTTTATTAATGCCATTTTTATCAAAATATTTTTTAATTCAATTTATGGAACATATTTCTTAATTGCATTGAGTAAAGGCTTTACTTTTTTGTTTTTTGGATTGATTTTAAAAAATATTTTTAATAATAAGGTTGCTGTTTCCATCACAACAATAATGTTCTTAGCACATCCCTTTGTTGATACACCTTTTCCAGATTATATATTTTTTTTATTAATCATAATTTCTTTTCATATATTAATTATTTCAAAAAATAATTTTCTATTTTTTTTATCAGGTTTTATTTATTCTTTAGCGGGTCTAAATAAAGAAAACTTTATACTCATATTATTTTTTTCTATTTTATTATTTTATGCGTGCTTATGTTTTTTAAAATTTATCAGAAAAAAAAAGATATATAATAATTTTATAAATATTTATTGGATCATTGGGTACATAACGCCATTAATACTATTTTTTTTATACTTAAATTATAATTCAGTTTTAGTAGAATATTTAGATCAATTTAGTACGGGTAAAATTATACTTGAAACTATATGCACCTCGACAACTGATATAATCTTTTTAAAAACATTAGACTGTGGATGGATTGCTATAAAAAGCCTTTTTTATAATTCAATAACTAAATTTTTTACAGAACCTTATTGGTTATTTTTTTTAATTATAATAATTGCAAACATCTGTTTCATTATAAATGTTATGTTTTTTGAAAAAAAATATTTTATTGATGAAACAAAGAAATTAATGATTTGGGTTAGTCTAATGTCTCTTCTTCTTTTCTCAGCCAATTTATATTATTTAACAATACAGAGATTATTTACAGGAGTGGGCATAGGCATAATTGTAGTAGTATATTTAATACAAAACTTAAAATCACCTAGCACAAAATATTTTTTACATTGCCTTTTTTTTGTTTTTTTAATTAATGGCATGCAATTTGCTAGGACAACAAATAATCCTATCTATCCAACATTTGTTGAAAAAAAACATAATTACAAAGAAGATATTAAATTTCTCAAGTTTAAAAAAATGTCAGATGAAGAGTGGCTTCAATTAAATGATTTTGTATTCACATCCAACTTAGTAAAAAAAAATTGTCCTTTTATAAATTATTCAACTAATTTGACTAACGATGTTTACTATAGAATTATTTTAAAAGAAAATTTTGAACTTTTAAACTTTACTCCATACGACGGCAAAAATTCATTTACCGAAAAGTGGTCCAAAAAATATGACCCACTTTTTGACAAAAATTTAAAAAATGAAATTATTAAAAAAAATATATTAATTGCGATTGATGACACCAATAAACTAAATAAAAAACTCAAAAATAATTCTAAACTTTATTTATTTAAATCAATTAAATATAATAATTATGGCTCAAAATTTATTAATATTTATTTACCAAATAATTGTAAGACACTATCATAAATCATTTTTTTCTAATTATGTTATTTTATGGAATGTCTCTAACTCTTAAATAATTATATTAAACAATAAATAAATATCGAATGAAACTTTATTTATTTGATTTAATTTAATCATATCTAGTGTTATATCAATTCATATTTAAGTGAAAAATTTAATTAAAAAATTAGAAGAACAAGTTACATTTCTTCAGCATGAAATATCTCAGATGAGTAATGAGCTTTATTTGCAGCAAAAGGAAATTAAGAGTTTGAACAAAGAAATTTCAAATTTTCAAAAAAGAATTGATGAATTGGATAATGGAATTGAATCATCGATTTCTAAAGATGATAAAAAACCACCACATTACTAATTTTTATTTTTAATTCATGATAGAAAAATATGATGTTATTATAATAGGTGCTGGAGCAGCAGGTTTAATGAGCGCTATTGAAGCTGGTAAAAGAGGAAGAAAAGTACTTTTAGTTGATCATGCAAAAAAAATAGGTGAAAAAATTCGTATATCAGGTGGTGGCAGATGTAATTTTACTAACACCGATACCCAACCAAATAAATTTATTTCAAAAAATCCTAAATTTGTAATATCTGCCTTGAACCAATATACCCAAAATGATTTTATTAATTTAATCAAGAAACATAATATTAAATTTCATGAAAAAAAATTAGGACAACTTTTTTGTGACGAAAGTGCACAACAAATTGTGGATATGCTTCTTTTAGAATGTCAAAGAGCAAACGTCATTTTAAAGACAGAGATAATTATTACAGGTATAAGTAAAATAGAGAAATATTATTTTATTGAAGTTGGTTCCGATAAGTATTCTTGTGAATCATTAATTATTGCCACTGGTGGCTTGTCAGTTCCTAAAATTGGAGCAAGTAAATTTGGGTATGATGTAGCAAAAAAATTTAATTTAAATACTATTGAAACATTACCAGCTCTAGTACCTTTAACCTTTAATGAAAAATTACTTGCCATGTGTAAGGATCTTAGTGGATTATCCTTAGAAGCAGTTGTTTTTCTTAATAAAACATTTTTTCATGAAGGAATGCTATTTACTCACAGAGGTTTAAGTGGACCTTCAATATTACAAATTTCATCTTACTGGAAATTAGGAAATGACATTAAGATTAATCTTTCACCAAAATTAGATATTTTTGAACTCTTGCAAAAAGAAAAAAAATTAAACCCTAAGCAAAATATAAACAATATAATTGCAGAGGTATTACCTAAAAGATTAGCTTTCACTATCTGCAAAGAAAATAATATTTCTGGGAATATTTCCGAATTATCAAATAAAATATTAAAACAGTTGAGTAATTCTATAAACTCCTGGGTTATCAATCCAACTGGGTCTGAAGGTTATAGAACAGCTGAGGTCACCTTAGGTGGTGTAGATACAAATGAAATTTCTTCAAAAACAATGATGTCTATAAAAAATCCAGGCTTATTTTTTATTGGAGAAGTGGTAGATGTAACAGGTCATTTAGGTGGTTATAATTTTCAATGGGCATGGTCATCAGGTTTTGTAGCTGGTCAATACGCATAAGTATAATAATTAGATTAAATTAATGTAAGTAGAATTAATAAATAATCTAATATATGGGTAAATTATGAAAATAAATTATCGGCCAGAAATTGATGGTTTAAGAGCCATAGCTGTGTTTTCAGTAATTTTCTACCATGCGCAAATAACATTATTGGACTATAAAATATTTGAAGGGGGCTTTGTAGGTGTAGATATTTTTTTTGTGATTTCGGGCTATTTGATATCTAAATTGATTTTAAAAGAATTAGAAGTTACTGGAAAATTTTCTTTTCGTTATTTTTATGAGAGAAGAGCTAGAAGAATACTACCAGCTCTAATTTTGGTGATAATGGTGTCACTACCGCTAGGTTGGGTTTATTTATTACCAGGAAGTTTTATCGAATTTATTAAATCAATATTATATTCTTTAGGTTTCACTTCTAATTTTTATTTTCATTTTTCTGGACTTCAATATGGTAGCGAAGATGGATTGCTTAAACCATTACTTCATACTTGGTCTCTATCTGTTGAAGAACAATTTTATATTTTTTTTCCTATTATCTTAATAGTTATTTATAATTTCTTTAGAAAATATCTTTTAACATTTCTACTATTAGGCTTTGTATCAAGTCTTTTAATAGCAGAATGGAGTTCAAGAAATTACCCTTCAGCAAGTTTTTATTTTTTACACACCAGAATTTGGGAATTAATAGCAGGTTCTCTGTTAGCTTATTTTGAAATTTCTGGAAAGAGACTTACTAACAACTATAGATTAAATTTCATATTACCATTTATAGGAATATTGCTTATAGGATATTCTGTTATTTTTTTTAATGACAGAATATTTCACCCTTCATTTTATACAGTGTTACCAGTTCTTGGAGTATGTTTGATTATTTGGTTTTCTAATAAAGATGAAATTATTACAAAAATTTTATCAACAAAAATTTTTGTTAGTATAGGTTTAATTTCGTACTCAATGTATTTATGGCATTATCCAATTTTTGCGTTTGCCAGAATTAAGAGTAATACTGTTTCACAATATGATAAATTTGAGTGGATAATACTAACAATTTTATTATCAATCATTAGTTATTTTTTTATAGAAAAATTTTTTAGGAATAAAAAAACTAATTTTTTGAAAATTTTCTCTATTTTTTTACTTATAATAATATTTTTTTTCTCTAGTATATTTATAGTATATAAAAGCAAACATTCATTTAAGATAACTACTATCATTAAAAAAAATATTAGTGAGAAAGGATTTTTTTTAAGGAATGATCACTACAAATTTAGAAAAGCTTATTCCCCAAGTAATTTTATGAATACACCAACTAAAACAAAAAAAGTTTTAGTTATAGGAAATTCAGCAGCTGAAGATTTATTTAAAATATTTTATTTAAACAAAGAATTATTTAATGAATATAATTTTGACTTGATATCTCCAAAAATTAGAGATCGAAACAGTGTTTATCAATTAAGCTGTTTAAAAGAATTAATTATAGAAGATATCACTAGATGCAAAGGTTATGAATTTACTGAAAATATATTAGAACAATTCACAAAATCTGAAATAATTATACTTTCAACTTTATGGACAGAAGAAGACATTCTCAGTCTTGAAAACTTAATACCATTAATAAAATTAAAAAATAAAAAAGTTATTCTGGTTAGCCAACAAATGTATATGAAAACATATACATCATATAAATTTAATCCATTAGATCATTATGTACATATAAATAAGAAATTTCCAAACAAAGAAGATTTAGAAAAAATTGAAAAAGATGTTTACAATAATTTGGATAAGATTTTAAACCAAAGACTTCTTGATATATCTAAACAATTGAGTGTCCCATATTTAGATATTGAAGAAATTCAGTGTAATCGCAATGAAGAATTGTGTGAATTGATAACACCAGAAGGTTATAAAATCTATTGGGACGCTATTCACATTACGGAAGGAGGAGCTAAATATTTAGGAAAAAAAATTAAACAACTTAATTGGTTTAATAATAATTAAAAAAAATTATCAGTTAATAAAAAATATTTAAAATAGCTATTTTTAAAGGCCTAAAAATTGTTTTTTTTAGTATAACCTGGATAAAAAATTTTTTGCAGATCTTCATTGGCTTTTTTTCTTAATATAACATTCTCTAAATTCATTAAGGAACTTGGTCTTTTAGTATGTTTATGATATTTAAAAGTATCAACTCCTCTTGCTTGTTGAACATACATTTTACCTAAGATTTGCTCTACATTACTCCCAATATAACTTTGAATTACAAACCCGATTCTTCTGTCGTTACTTTTATTTAATCCCGAGCCATGTACTATAGTTGGATGATGTAATGACATTTGTCCTGCTTTTAAAATTAAAGACTTTGTTTTATCTAAAGGAACATTTTTAATCGTCTGACCTCTAGTTAATAGATTACCCTCATTATATTTTTGTACATGATGGCGAACACCATTTTTATGGGAGCCAGACCACATTCTCATACACCCATTTTCTTCGTTAGCATCAGTTATTGCCAACCAAGCAGTTACCCACTTATGTGGTTCCAGCCCAATGTATGTTGCGTCTTGATGAAAACTTACAAAGCCCTTTTCATATGAATTTTTAATAAATAGCGTTGTTCCGCAAATAAGAATATTTTTTCCAATTATACTCTCAACAGCATCTAAAATTTTAGAATTATGACAAACTTCATCAAGTATGGGTGAAATCATATGTACATAATTTCTTCCAGCTCCCTTAAGTTCATTGGGCCATTTAGTTTCAATATTTTCTATTTCTTTTCTAATTTCGAAAGCTTCAGCTTTAGTTAAGACTTCTATTGGTGCCACAAAACCATTATCATTATATTCTTGAAGTTGATTTGAAGATAATTTAGGCATATTATTTAAAAAATATTATATGAGTGCAACTATTTCTTCAATAAATTATTGTCCAGTTAAATCTATATCATTTCAAAATATTGATAAGTGCCAAATTAAAAAAAATATTGGGATTGTGGGGGATAGAATTTTTGCATTTGCTAAAAACTTAGATACAGATAAAGCACAATTATTTGAAAAAAGCCCAGCAGAAAGAAAAGGTAAATGGAATAAAATTATAACCCTTAAAAATTCTCCAGTTTTAAATAAATACAATTTCTTATTTAAGGAAAATAAATTAACATTAATTTCTAAAGACAAAGAAATTTTAACAATCAATGTCAATGAATTAAGTGAACGTCAATTACTTTCAAATAAAATTATAGAATTAGAAAATTCTTTAAAGGAACCAATAATTTTAATGAAAAATGAAGAGTTTCCTTTTTTTGACACATCAATTTCAAACAAAGTTGATTTTATTAATTCAGTCTCACTTCTAAACATACAAAGCATTAATGATTTTCAACAAAAAATAGATAAAAAAATAGAAATATCTAGATTTAGAGGAAATATATATATTGACGGAATTAAGCCCTGGGAAGAGCGGAAATGGATAGGAAAAATTATCAAGATTAGTAATGTATCTTTTAGAGTCGAAAAAAATATCCCAAGATGTGTTGCAATTAATTTAAAACCAAAAACAGATGACAATTCTTTAAACTTACTTCAGTCATTAAAAAAAAATTATAATCATTTTGAAATGGGAATTTACTTGACTGCGCTTGATGGTGGTGAAATTAATTTAGGTGATAAGGTTGAGATAATTATTTAATACAATATTTTATTAAGCAACTTAAAGTTGTATTTACTTTTTTGGTGTACAAACAACTTCAATTTTGTTTTAATTATCAAAATAAATTTAAATAGAGGAAAAAATAATGAATAGATTTTTAAAATCGATTGGAGTTTTTCTTGTAATTCTTTTTAGTATTACTGCGGTTAGCGCTGAAACGTTGACTAGTAAATTAAAAGGTGGTGACAAGTTAAGACTTGGGTTTGGAACTGCAGTGCCGTGGGCTTATGCAGGAGATAACGGTCAAGCATTAGGATTTGTTAACATGATAGCTCTAACAGTTCTTGAAGAAATGGGAATTACAGAAGATCAAACTGAAACTAAAGTTTTTGAATGGTCTGGATTAATACCTGGATTAAATGCAAATCGTTCAGATATGGTTACTGGTGGTATGTATATTCTAAAAAGTAGATGTGCAAACATGAACTTTTCTGATCCTATAGGTGTTTTTGGTGATGCTATGATGGTTCCAAAAGGAAATCCTCAAGGAATTAACAATTATGCAGACGTTATTCGAACTGGCGCTAAACTTGTAACTGGCGCTGGATTTAACACTGTAGAAGCTGCTAAAAAGTATGGTGTTCCTGAAAGTCAAATGATGTTAGTTGAAGGTGAAGTTGGAATTCTTGCTGCAATGAAAGCTGGAAGAGCTGATGTCGCTGTTCAAACATTCTTTGGTGCAAAAGAGCATGAAGCAAAAAGTAACGGTATGTTTGAAGTGACTGACCCTAAATTAATGCCTAAAGAAACTTTAAATGTAGTTGGTATTGGTTTTAGAAAAAGTGATGTTGAGTTTAGAGATAATTTCAATACAGCTTTAGCAAAAGTTATGGCTAACCCAGCAAAAATGTTAGAGAGAGCTGGTGAGTATGGTTATGATAAAGCTCAACTACCACCTCCTTCAATGAGCACTGAGTGGGCTTGTTCAACTAAGTAAT
>Ga0308004_10001502_pt1 | contig 10258 bp, 12 predicted proteins | sample Neamet38_FD_203156 | JGI IMG/M metagenome (GOLD analysis project Ga0308004, IMG submission 203156) | Marine microbial communities from water near the shore, Antarctic Ocean - #38 | ecosystem: Environmental > Aquatic > Marine > Unclassified | place: Southern Ocean | collected 2014-06-06 | reverse complement strand
GCCAATTCCAAAGGTATTTTTATGGGAAAAATTATTAAAGAGCTTAATAATTTAAATATTAAACTTAATATTACTGCAATATATAGTGCTAAACAGACAGAAAAAATTCTTAAATTAGTCAACAAGAAAACTAAAGTTATAATTTCAATATTTGCAGGTAGAGCAGGTGATACTGGTAAAGACCCAGTTCCAGAATTTAAAAAGAGTATTGCAATGGCAAAAAAATTTAAGAATGTTGAAATACTCTGGGCTAGTGTCAGAGAACCTTATAATTATTTACAAGCAAAGCAATTAGGCTGTCATATTATTACTGTCCCACCAGCAACTATTGAAAAAATAGAAAACTTTGGAAAAACTTTTGATCAACTAACCAAAGAAACGGTTAAAGCTTTTTTAGTCGATAGTAAAAAATCCAGGTTTAAAATTTAGTTAAAATTGCTAAAGTAATTGAGTAAGTTCCTTGATACGTGTATTATTTATGAATGGGTAAAGTAGCAAAAGACAAGTGGGATAAGGTAATCGAATATTTAACACACGCAGACCGCGATCCTCAGAAAGTATTAAACTTATTAAAAGGTTGTGACCAAGGTAAAGAATCTAATTATGGTATTAACCGGGCGTCCTATTCATTAAACATCATAGCAATAATTACTCAGAAGAAGCTAGATTCACAGAATAAAGGCAAGACACTTACTCATATAATTAGACATTGGGTTAAATCAAAAGACTTCATTCAGTTTTATAATCTCATGAAAGGTGAAGAGAAAATCACTTGGGATAAAAGTAAAGTTGAAGATTACACAAAGCAACTACAGGATCTCTGGTACAGTAAAGCAGAATCTAAAAATAAAGAATATTTTAAAAGAACAGACGGATTTATAAAACTTGGAGTGGGCTTTAACAAAACAACTGGTGTAAATCTTTTAGAAAAAGATAGAAATGGAATAGAGGAATTAAGAACAAAAGCAAAAATAATTGAGAAAACTTTTGATCAAATAAAAAAGAATGAACGACGATCCCGTACAGTCGTCTCTTAACAGCAACCCCTCCATTAATTACATTTAATTAATCTTATCTGCTATAGATGATCAAATAAAAATCTTATAAAACTAACTAGCGACGATCCTGCATCTGGATATCCAATTTAAGATTTAGTAGAGTTTAATTATGGTTACATTAGATGGAGTGATTGAACCAATATATTTTTTGATTACTTCGATATCATTTATATTATTAAGTGTAATTCAATATAAGAAAGTTGGAAAAACTAGAGAAACAAAATATCTTGCCGGTTTGTCGGTTTTTTTCTTATGTAGTTATATTACTATAGTTTTAAAAGGTTAAAACTATAAACTAATAACAGCTCCAACACCTAGGCACCTAATTTTAGATTTGTTAGTCTGGATTATGAATCAGATAATACCTATAGCCTATATGATAGGAGTTCTCTTATTGGTCCTTCCTGCTTTTTTACAGTGTAATTCTAAATTAAAACAACTATTAACTAATCTTACTATTTGGATCATCATAGTCCTTATAGTTTTAACTTTTATTTATATATTTAAAGATTAATGAAAAAATTTTCAGGGATTGCGGTAAATTTTTGACTCCGCGTGTGGATATAGTGCGGATAGATTATTTTCTGAACGTTGCATAAATCAAAAAAGTGTTGCTTGGATTGGTTGCGGGGGACGGATTTGAACCGCCGACCTTCAGGTTATGAGCCTGACGAGCTACCAGACTGCTCCACCCCGCGGTATATCTAAATTCTATTCTTAAGTTTATTTAGCTTTTTAACTCTTTTAATATTTTCTTGAAGTATTCTTTTTTTCTTTTCAGAGGGCTTCTCATAAACACTCTTAAGTTTAACTACTTTAAAGAATCCATCACGTTGTAGTTTTCTTTTCAGAACCCTAAGCGCTTGTTCAATATTATTATCTTTAACTTCTATTTTCATAAATACTTCCAAAAAAGTGAGTAATTATCACTATAAAATTTTGATGTCTATTAAATTTATTCATTATTTGAAACTTCTCTTGTTCGTTTTGCTTTTTCTTTTTCTTTCTTTTCTTTTTTTATTCTTCTTTCTGCTTTTTCAATGGCTTCAATCAAATCCTTTTGTGTAAAAAGTCCTAATGCAACAGGATCTTTAGGGTTTAAATTATTGTAGTTCCAATAGCTCTTGTTCTTAATTGAAGTCACTGAACCCTTAGTTACACCAACTAATTTTGCTATTTGAGAGTCTTTTAATAATGAATGGTGTTTAATTAACCATAAAGCAGAATCTGGTTTGTCTTGTCTTTTTGATAATGGAATATATTTTTTAATTTTTTTATCTTCACTTGATATTTCAATATCAGTATTTTTAATTTGTATTTCTCTATTTTCATCTTTTGAAGATAGCTCAATTTCTTCTCTTGTAAGTTGGCCAGATATAATTGGATTATAGGCCATTATTCCTTTTGCAACCTCCCCATCAGCTATACCTTGAACTTCCACTTCATGTAAATTGCAGAATTTTGCAATTTGTTTAAATGTAATTGTTGTGTTTTCTACTAGCCAAACAGCAGTTGCCATAGGCATTAATGGTACGTTAGACATCTAATCCTTTTTTTCTGATCTAAAATTTTGAAATTTTTTATTAAATTTACTTACACGACCTTTATCCATCAATTTTTGCTTTCCACCAGTCCAGGCAGCATGAGATTTAGGATCAATCTCTAATTTTAAAATCTCACCTTCTTTCCCCCAAGTTGACCTTGTTTCAAATTGTGTACCATCGGTCATTTCGACTTTAATTGTATGATAGTTTGGATGTATGTCTTTTTTCATATCGAGACTTATAGCAAAAGAATTTTATAAAACAATTAAAAGTTCTTTAATTTATCAAGCATTTTATCATTAATAGCCATACTAGAGGCTCTTATTTGTATATTTTTATTTTTAGAAAGATCTATTTCATTAATCATGCCACCTGCCTCCTTTATAATTATTATACCTGCTGCTATATCCCATATGTTTAGACCATTTTGAAAATACCCATCAAATCTTCCAGCTGCAACGTAGGCTATATCTAGTGCAGCACTTCCAGACTTCCTTATAGGAAGATCGATTTCATTTTTTGACATTCCACCAGTTGCAAATAAACAGCTATTCAACTCTCTTTTTTTGGAAACCCTTATTCTTTGATTGTTAAAAAAAGCACCATTGTCTTTTTCAGCATAAAACATCTCATCTTTTATTGGATCGTAGATCAATCCGGAAACTATTTCATCACTTGATCTTAAGGCAATTGATATTGCAAAATGAGGAACGCCATGTAAAAAATTTGTTGTTCCATCTATAGGATCTATAATCCAGGTATTGTTTTTATCTTTATTTATTTCAGATCCATCCTCTTCACTGATAATAGAATAGTAAGGTCTTGCTTTCTTCAATTCTTCAATAATTATTTTTTCTGCTTTTAAATCAGCATTTGAAACAAAATCAGTTGGTCCTTTAATTGATACTTGTAGTTTTTCTATTTCTCCGAAATCTCTAATTAAAGCTCTTGAAGCTTTTTCAGCAGCTTTTATCATAATGTTTAGGTTAGCTGATATTGATTTCATATATCTTATATCTTTTTTATATATTCCATAGTTCTTGTATCAACTATAATCTTATCACCACTTTCAATAAAGGGAGGTACTTGAATATTTATTCCATTATTCAAAGATGCAGGCTTATAAGAGGAGGAAACAGTTTGACCTTTAAGAGCTACATCTGTTGTTTCAATTGTGGATGTAACCTGATTAGGCAATTCAACAGCTAAAGGTTTTTCATTATAAAAACTTATGCTTACTTCTAAATTTTCAGTTAATAATTTACCCTTTTCTCCAATAACTTCTTTTTTTATACTAATCTGTTCATAAGATTTAGGATTCATAAAGTGATAGTCATATTCATCATCATAAAGATAGCTAAACTTAGTTTCATCTAGCGAAGCTTTTTCTACAGATTCACTTGATCTGAATCGTTCATTCAATTTTGTATTTTTATTTACACTTTTCATTTCGACCTGTGCAAATGCACCGCCTTTACCAGGTTTCACATGTTGTGTTTTTAAGACTTGCCACAAGTCATTCTTGTATTCAATCAACATACCAACTCTAATTTCGCTTGCGTATAATTTCATTTTAATTTTTTAATAGCTTCTAATGGTTTGTATTTTTTATTATTCCAAATGTAGCCTGAAATAGCTAAAAAATTAGCTTTATTCAATAAGAGTTTTTTATAATTATTTAGCTTTATCCCACCAATCGCTACAATTGGTGTGGTCGTAATTTTTTTAGCCCTTTTCAGTATTCTTAAATTTGTTTTGTATTTAACTATTTTAGTTTTTGAGAAATAAAATGCTCCAAATGCCAAGTAGTCTGCACCGTCATTAATAGCTTTTTTAGCTAAATTAATTGAATTATGACAGGTAATACCAATAATTTTATTTTTTAATATTTTTCTAGCCTTAAGAATACTCATATCTTTTTGCCCCAGGTGGCAACCATCAGCATTAAGTCTTTTAGCAAGTCTTGGATCGTCATTAATCAATAATTTAACTTTATATTTTTTACAAATTTTCTGAATTTTCTTTCCAATTACTAGTATATTTTTATTTGTTTCTTTTTTAATTCTTAATTGAAAAAAACTTACTTTTTTTGTGCTTAATACCAATGCTAGATTAGTGTAGAAATCTTCATTTTCAATTTTATTTGGAGAAATTAAGTAAACAAATTTCTTATTTGTTTTATTTAGCTTCAAGTTCTGCTGACCATTTTCCTTGAGCTGCAAGTGTACACATATTGGCTCTGTGGTTGAAAATTTTTTGGGTACCACTAATATCCAGGATATCTTTTGACCAAAACTTAAGTGCACTTTGCTGTAGCGCTCTTCCGTATGAATAAGTCATTATAAAATCAGTGTCATTTATTTTATTAATTTCATTTAGATTTTGAGCTGCCTCAAATTCAGATTGTCCACCAGAAAGAAAAGCTATTCCAGGTACATCCTTAGGTACATTCTCTTTAAGACACTTTAAAGTGAATTTCGCAACTTCTTCACATGATATTTTTTCACTTGAAGTGGCTCCAGCCAAGATCATATTTGGTTTTAAAATTATTCCAGTTAAGTCAATATTGTGAAACACTAATTCCTCAAAGCATTTTTTAATAACCTTAGAAGTTTTGTTAAAACAGTCTTCTGCTGAATGACTTCCATCCATCAAAACTTCTGGCTCTACTATTGGAACCATTCCACACTCTTGAACAAGTGCAGAGTACCTTGCAAGAGCATGAGCATTTGAATGAATTGATAATTTACTTGGGTATTTATTTGAAATATTATAAACTCCTCTCCACTTTGTAAATCTAGCTCCAAGTTTGTAATATTCTTTTAGCCTTTCTCTTAAGTCATCTAGGCCTTCTGTAACTTTTTCTTCAGGAGAACCTGCTAAAACTTTTGCACCAGTATCTACTTTTATTCCAGGAACGGCTCCAGAAGAGGATATTAGTTCAGGTATAGTTTTATTTGAATTTGAGGTTTGTTTAATTGTTTCATCATACAAAATTACTCCACCAATATAATTTTTCATTCCCTCAGAAGAGAAAAGGGTTTCTCTAAATAAAAGCCTGTTTTCTGAAGATGATGGAACATTTATAGCCTCAAGTCTCTTAGTCATGGTTCCAGTGCTTTCATCAGCTGCAAGGATACCTTTACCATTCGACAAAATTTTTAAAGCAATTTTATTTAATTCAGACATATTAATTTAAAGCTTTTATACCAGGAAGTTCTTTTCCTTCAAGATATTCTAAAAAAGCCCCACCAGCAGTTGAAACAAAATTAAATTTATTAACCACACCCACACTATTCAATAAAGCGACGGTATCTCCACCACCTGCTATAGAATAAATGGTATTTGCTTTATTTTTTTCAATAATCTTTTTTGCAATTTCTATACTTCCTTTAGCAAAATTTGGGTTCTCAAAGTAACCAGCGGGACCATTCCACAGAATAGTGCTGCTTTCTTCAATGATACTATTAATATTCTTTATTGATTTAGGACCAATATCCAAAATTAATTCATCTTCCAAAACATCATCTAACCCTTTTATTTCTGGTAATCCATTTAAGTTTTTTCCTACAGTTACATCCTCAGGGTAAATTATCTTGCAACTTTTCTTTACGGAAAGTGAAAATATTTCTTCAATTATTTTATCACAATTATTTTCTCGTATAGATTTTCCAATATTATAACCCTTATATTTCAGTATATTATTGGCCATTCCACCAACAATTATAATATTATCAAATTTAGGAATTAGGTTTTTAATAATATTAATCTTTGTTGATATTTTAGAGCCACCAATGATGCAAGTTATAGGGTTTTTAATTTCTGATGTAATTTTAGTTAAAGCGTCAATTTCTAAATTTAGTTGAAGTCCCGCATATGAAGGAAGAAATTTTGTAATTTCATAAATTGAAGCATGCGCTCTATGCGAACACGAGAAAGCATCATTAACATAAATCTCAGCTAGACTTGCCAAATGTTTTGCAAATCCTTTATCATTTTTTTCTTCTTCTTCATAAAACCTAAGGTTTTCTAGCATTACAATTTTTTCATCTTGATTATTAAACAGATTAGTAGAATTTATTTCTTTAAGGTTTTTTGTAATTAGCCTTACATTCTTATTTAGTTTATTTTTTAAATTTTCACATATAGGTTTAAGAGAGAGGCTATCTATGATTTTACCCTTAGGTCTTCCCACGTGAGATAATATTATGATTTTGGCATCATTTTTTAATAGAAAATTTATAGTAGGAATAATTTTATCTATTCTTGTGGTATCAGTAATTTTTCCATTATCTAGCGGAACATTCAGATCAAGTCTCAGCAGTATTTTTTTTTTACTAAGATTGAGCTCATCTTTTACATTTCTCATTAAGAAATTTTATGAAGGTGTTCAGCGATATCACACATTCTATTTGAAAAACCCCATTCATTGTCGTACCAGGCAGAAATTTTACCCATATTGTCACCAACTACACTTGTTAAAGAGGCATCTAAAATTGCTGAAGCAGAGTTATGATTAAAATCAATTGACACTAATTTTTCCGTGGTAATTTCTAAAACTCTTTTAGATTGTTTTTTTGAAGCAGCAGTAAATGCTTCATTAATTTTTTCTTTTGTTATTTTTTTTTTTGTACAAAAAACAAGTTCTATTAGCGAAACATTGGGAGTTGGAACTCTCATAGCTACACCCTCAAGTTTTCCTTTTAAAGCAGGAATAATTTCACCTATAGCTTTTGAAGCACCTGTAGATGTTGGAACAATTGACTGGCTGGCAGACCTTGCTCTTCTCGGATCTTTATGTGAGTTATCCAAAATTCTCTGGTCGCTAGTAAAAGCATGAATAGTAGTCATAAATCCTTTTTCAATTTCAAAACTTTCATTTAAAACGTGGGCAACAGGTGCTAGACAATTAGTTGTGCACGAAGCTGCTGAAACTATTTGATCATTTTTAGACAAGATATTTTCATTTACACCATATACAATTGTTTTGTCTGCATTTTTACATGGTGCTGATACAATAACCTTTTTTGCTCCATTTTTAATGTGTGCTAATAATTTTTCTTTAGAATTAAATTTTCCAGTACATTCAAAAACATAATCAACATCAAATTTTTTCCAATTTATATCTTCAATTTTAGATTCTTGAGAAAAGGTAATTTTATTTTTATTTATAATTAAATGATTTTTATCAAAACCTAACTCTGCATTAAATTTTCCATGAATAGAATCGTATTTTATTAAGGCGCAGCTTGCCTCAGAATTAGATCGGTTATTAATGTGTTTAATTTCTACATTCTTATTTTGGCTTTCGATAATTGCTCGAATTACCATTCTGCCAATTCTTCCCATTCCATTAATTCCAACTTTTATAGTCATATTTAACCTCTTATTAGATTCTTAGATTTTTTGGAAATATTTTCGGCTGTTAATCCAAAATGTTTATAAATTTCTTTATAAGGTGCACTTTTACCAAATGTATCAATACCAAAAGTTAAACCTTCTGTTCCAACATATTTTTTCCAGCAATCTGTTGATGCCGCTTCTATTGATATTTTAAACCTCGTTTCACCAAGAATCTTTCGTTTATATAATTTTGATTGTGTATCAAAAAGATCTTGGCACGGAACAGATATAACTTTACTATAAATATTATCTTTGGCTAATTTATGGCTAGCTTCAATTGCTAGATTAACCTCAGAACCACTAGCCAATATAGTTAAGGTAACTTTTTTATTAGTTCTTAAAACCTCATAGGCTCCAAAAGAGCATTTATTTACATCTGAATATTTTTTTCGGATGGGGTCAAGGTTTTGTCTGGTTAAAGATAAAACACTTGGTGTTCCTGAATTTTTTAATGCCAGTTCCCAACATTCAATAGTTTCCATTCTATCTGCTGGTCTAAAAACATTTAAGTTTGGAATAGATCTTAATCCAGATAGCTGCTCTATAGGTTGGTGTGTTGGTCCATCTTCACCTAAACCAATTGAATCGTGCGTCATTACATAAACAACTCTCAGCTTCATTAATGCTGATAAACGAATTGAAGGCTTGCAATAATCTGTGAATATTAAGAAAGTTCCACCATAAGGAATAAATTTACTATGCAGTGCAAGACCATTCATTATTCCAGACATTGCGTGCTCTCTTACACCGTAATGAATATAGTCCCCATTAAAATCTGAAGGTTTGATTATATTATGATACTTTGTTTTAGTGTTGTTAGATCCAGCTAAGTCAGCCGAACCACCAATTAAAGTATTATTTTCTTTAGTGAGTGCATTTAGTGTTAATTCAGAGGATTTTCGTGTAGCTAAACTTTTAATTTCTTTAATAGAATTTTGTTTTTCTAATCTTAGTGCTTTGGAAAAATTATTTTTTAATATTTTGTCTATTCTTTTTTTTTTTCTTTTATAAAATTTATTCCAGTTCTTTTCAAGTTTAGCGCCTTTGCTACCGATTTTATTCCATTCATTTAAAATTTTTTTTGGAATTTCAAAAGGGATGTGCTTCCAATCTAATACTTTTCGAACAAGTTCAATTTCATCTGTACCAAGAGGACTTCCGTGTGAAGAGGCTTTACCTGATTTATTAGGCGAACCATAACCAATTTTTGTTTTACACGAAATAACAGTAGGTCTTTTTGCATTTTGAACTTTTTTTAATGCTTTAAAAATTTCTTTTTCATTGTGACCATTAATTAGAATATAATCCCAGCCATAACTTTCAAATCTTTTTTTGAAATTATCTGAAACTGCTAAATTAGTTGGTCCATCTATAGATATTGAGTTATTATCAAAAAGCATTACTAAGTTTTTTAATTTTAAATGGCCAGCCAAACTCATCGCTTCATGACTGATACCCTCCATTAAACACCCATCTCCAGCTAAAACATAAGTTTTATGATTTATTATTTCTTTACCTAGTTTTTTTTTTAAAATTTCTTCCGCAATAGCAAATCCGACAGAGTTAGCAATTCCCTGCCCAAGTGGACCAGTAGTAGTTTCAATTCCAGTGCCAGGATGATATTCGGGATGTCCAGCACAAACTGAATCTAATTGCCTAAAATTTTTAATATCTTTTAATAAAATACTTTTATATCCAGTTAAGTGTAATAGAGAATAAAGAAGCATTGATCCGTGTCCTGCTGATAAAACAAATCTGTCTCTATTAAGCCAATTTGGATTTTTTGGATTAAATTTAAGAAAATTTTTAAATAAAACTGTTGCTACATCAGCCATTCCCATAGGCATACCAGGGTGCCCTGAATTTGCTTTTTGGACAGCATCTATCGATAAAAACCTTATTGCGTTTGATAAATCTTTATGTAATTTGTTCAAAAATATCCTATCTAGACTTAAAAGGCTGAATTTAATAATATAAATATATATATATGAAAACAGACAGTGAAAAAGAAAAAAAACTTAGTTTTGCTCTTAATAGATTAAAGAGTTTGAATTTACAAAATCCGACCTTAAAGAGCAATCTAGAAAATTTAAACTCTCAAAAAAATCAATTAGAAATTGAAAAAAAACAAATAGAAGAGAAGTATCAAAATTTAATAAGTGAACACAAAGCACTTAATCAAAAATTAGAGGATATTAATCAGAAAAAAACAGATGAACAAAAGAAAGAGACAGAATTTTCAGAAAAAATAGA
>Ga0308004_10001501_pt1 | contig 10261 bp, 12 predicted proteins | sample Neamet38_FD_203156 | JGI IMG/M metagenome (GOLD analysis project Ga0308004, IMG submission 203156) | Marine microbial communities from water near the shore, Antarctic Ocean - #38 | ecosystem: Environmental > Aquatic > Marine > Unclassified | place: Southern Ocean | collected 2014-06-06 | reverse complement strand
GGTCGGGTTCAAGCAGTATCCACCTCTAGCCTCCAAAACTATTATAACAGTAATGTTTTCTATTCTACAAGAAAAGTTTCTAAGTTATTTTTCTCTAAACTTGTCAGCCTCAAAAACACCCAGTACGTGAAAATCTTGGCAATGAAGCCCTAATTCTTCTAAAGATTTTTGTACTTTTGAATTTTCAATATGACCCTCAAGCTCACATAAAAAAAAGTATGACTCAAATGAATTTTTTTCTGGATAACTTTGAAGCTTTGTAAGGTTAATTCCATTTATCGCAAAGCCACCTAATGATTGATACAAAGCTGCAGGCTTACTTTTCAGTTTAAACAGAAAAGAGGTTATGTATTTCTTTTTACCAAAATCAGGTTGTAAAACTTCACTACCCATTACCAGAAACCTAGTAACATTGCCTTTTTCATTCTCAATATTTTTTGAAAGTATTTTTAGATCATAAATTTTTGCACTTAAAGTAGAGGCAATTGCTGCTTCAGTTTTAATTTTAGTTTTTGAAATTGTCTCAGCTGAACCAGCAGTGTCAGCACGAATATGCTCAACTAAATCATTTTTTTTAATAAATTTAGAGCACTGTGATAAAGCTTGAGTGTGAGAATAAACATCTTTTATATCACTTAAATTGCTATCTAGTTGTCCTAATAAATTATGTTCAATTTTCTGAAAATGTTCTGCATAAATATTTGGCCTATACTTGAAAATAAGATATTCAATTCCTATATTTCCTGTAATTCGATTTGATTCTGGAATTACCATTCTCGAATTTTTATTTTGAGATGTTTTTAAAAAACATTCATCAAATGTTTTACATGGTATTATCTCTGCTTTTGGATTTATCTCTAGCGCTGCTAAATGTGAATAGGCACCGAATGTTCCCTGAAAATAAATTTTGCTCATTTTAAGGTTTATATTGCATAATTTTTTTTATAGCCAGATAATCTTCTTTTGTATCTACACCTATAGGAGAAAAATTTGCCAAAGCAACACCGATTTTCAAATTATTATCTAATGCTCTCAACTGTTCTAATCTATTTTTTTTTTCATTTAACGTTTGATCCAGACTAACAAATTTTTTTAATATACTTATTTTGTATGAATAGATTCCAATATGATGATAAATATTTTGATTATTTTTTGAAAAACTGTCTCTGGTAAAATTTAATGCTATTGGAAAATTATCTTTTTCTAATTTTTCTTCTGTAACAACCTTAACTACGTTTAGATCACTTAACATTTTATTACTTTTAATTTCTGCTGCTAGCGTTCCAATTTCAGAATTACTGTTAATCATAGAGTTATTTAAATTTATAATATCATTTTTATCAATATTTGGCTCATCCCCTTGAAGATTTAATATAAAATCAATGTCTTTAATATTAAGCTTTTCATAAGCCTCGAAAATTCTATCTGTACCCGTCTTGTGAGTGTTACTCGTCAAAATAGCTCTGCCACCATTTTTCTTAACATCATCAAGTATTTCTTTATCTTCAGTTGCTACTACGACTTCACCAATATTTGCTTCCTCTGCCTTTTTAAAAACATGAGAAATTATTGATAAATTATTAATTTTTAAAAGTGGTTTACCTGGCAATCTAGTTGCTGACATTCTTGAGGGAATTAATATTAATGTTTTAGCCATTATAAGTTTACCAATTTGTGCGTCTAACAGACGCAAAATTAAAAATTAAAAATTAAGTATTTTTTTAATTATCATGTTATATCTGCAAAATAATAAAATTTATATGGATTCGTTCGAGCTTAATAAAATTATTGCAGCAATTTTAATGGTTGCTCTACTTATAATTGGTTTAGGGAAAATTGCTGATGGTATTTTTCATGTTAATAAACCAGAAAATCCAGGATATCAAGTTGAAGTAGAAGAAAAACTGGCTTCCTCAACATCTCAAGTTGTTGAAGTTGAAGAAAAAGTAGATATCGCTGCTATAATGGCAATAGGCGATGTTACTTCTGGTGAGAAAATTTTTAAAAAATGCGCAGCATGCCACTCTATAAATAAAGGTGGAAAGAATAAGATTGGTCCTGCATTATACAATGTTGTTGGAAGAACAGTTGGTGGTGTAGGTGATTACAAATATTCTAAAGCTTTAGCATCATATGGTAAAGAATGGACGTTTGAGGAACTAAATGGTTTCCTGACAAAGCCTTCCTCTTACTTAAAAGGCACTAAAATGTCTTATGCTGGTTTAAGAAAAGAAAAAGACAGGGCTTCAGTAATTAAATACTTAAACCAAAATAGTGACACTCCTAAACTGTTACCTTAACTTACCGAAGCAATATAATAAGATACTCTTTTGAACGTGCACTCTATTAAGTGCTTGTAGCCATACCTTAGAATTTTTTCCTAAAAATACTTCACTCGATACTTCTAAGCCCCTTGGTAAACAATGCAAAAATGTTGCATCTTTTTTAGCAAAACTCATTAATTTAGAATTAATTTTAAAGTTTTTAAAATCTTTAACTTTTTTAGATTTATTAACTTTATCATTTAGAGAAATAACTTTATCTGAAAAAATAACATCTGCATTCTTAGCAGCTTTTTTAGCATCATTATAAATATTAATTTTTCCTTTATTTTTTTTTACCCAATCTAGTACAAATTTTTTAGGTTCATAGTTTTTTGGACAACCAATACTTAATCTAAAAGAAAACTTAACTGATGCAGCAATTAAACTATTAAGGACGTTGTTTGAATCTCCAATCCAACAAATATTCAATTTTGAAATAGACTTTTTTTTAATCTCTTCAACTGTAAAAATATCCGATAGCACTTGAGTTGGATGAGATGATGGGCTTAAACCATTTATTACAGGTATCGTTAAATATTTACTAAATTCTTCTATTTTTTTGTCACTATCAGTTCTCAACATAAAACCATCACCATAAGTTGATAAGATTCTTGCTGTATCAGCTAAACTCTCGCCTTCTCTTCCAAGATGCAGTTCGTTTGCTCTAAGTGTTATGGTTCCACCTCCAAGCTGCTTTATTGCAAGATAAAAACTCAGTCTTGTTCTGAGACTTGATTTTTCAAACATTTGAATAAGTAACTTCCCTTTTAAAGGTTTATCTTTATCAATCTCAAGGGTACTAAATTTTTTTCTTTTATCTTTTCTTTTTTTTGCATCAGTTACAATTTGTCTAAGATCTATCGCTGGTATGTCTTTAAGGGTGATAAAATGTTTCATTTTTAATTTTGAATTAAGCAAACTTTTCTAATTATTTTTATAGCTATATCTATTTCTTCTTTTTTAACATTAAGTGGAGGGAGTATTCTAATAACATTTTCTGCAGCTCTAATTGTCAATAATTTATGATCCATTAATTTTTGAATAAATTTTGTTTGATTATTTTGTAACTGTAATCCAATCAACAAGCCAACTCCTCTGACTTCTTTAATTACTTTTGGAAACTCTTTTTTTAATTTACTTAACTCAGAATGAAAGTATTTAGATAATTTTTTAACATTTGAAAGAAAGCCTTTTTTTAATATTTGATCCAATACAGCATTTCCAACAGACATGGCCAGCGGATTACCACCAAATGTTGACCCATGAGTTCCAGCTATCATTCCTGATGCTACTTTTTTATTCATTAAAACTGCACCGAGTGGAAAACCTCCTCCAATACCTTTTGCTATTGGTACAATATCAGGTTTAATCTTTGCACTTTCAAATGCAAAAAAATTTCCACTTCTTCCAATTCCACACTGGACCTCATCTAAAATTAATAAAATTTTTTTTTTATCACATATTTTTCTTAATCCTTTTAAACACCAATTGGGAATAGTTTTAATTCCCCCTTCTCCCATCACAGTTTCAACCATAATTGCGGCTGTTTTTTTTGTTATTTTTTTTTTAAAATCTTTGTGGTCTCCAAATTCAAAATGATCAAATCCATCAACTTTTGGTCCAAAGCCTTCGGTCATCTTCTTTGATCCACTAGCATAAATTGTAGCTAACGTTCTTCCATGAAATGAATTTTTAACGCAAAGAATTCTATTTTTTGAAGGTTGTCCTATTGAATAGAAATATCTTCTAGCAACTTTAATTGCAGCTTCTGTAGCTTCTGCTCCACTATTTTGAAAAATAATAAAATCTGCAAAAGTTTTTTTTGCTAACCTTTTAGCTAGTTTTTCTCCCTCTGGAATTATAAATGCATTAGAAACATGCCAAAGCTTTTTAGATTGTTTATTAACCGCTTTTACTAAATATGGGTTTGCATGTCCCAAGGAATTAACTGCTATTCCCTGAACAAAGTCTAAATATTTTTTTCCATTAGTAGAATATAAAAAGCTTCCCTTTCCATACTTAAAAGAGATTTTTCTTCTATTGTAATTTTTTGCTAAAGCACTCATTAATTAAGATTTAATTTTATAACCTTTCTTGTAAAGAAAAAAAGCAACATACCACATAATAATACTTAATATAATTAGATAGATTAAACCTATTGTTATCGATCCATCTGATTTTCCTAAGAAGCCATATCTAAACCCATCAATCATATAAAAAAATGGATTTATGTGACTAATCTTTTGAAATAACTCTGGCAGTCTATCTATTGAATAAAATACACCTGACAAAAAGCTTAATGGAGTTATTATAAAATTTGTTACAGTTGCTGTATGATCAAATTTTTCAGCCCAGAGCCCAGTTATAAAGCCAAGACTTCCAAGTATAAATGCACCTAAAAACCCAAATATGAAAATATAAAAAATATTATAAATTGTGATATCAACTATTAATGAAAAAACAGCTATTGAAATTATAGCTATTAAAAAACTTCTTGTTAGGGCCGCTAGTATTATTGCCATCGACACCTCAAGGGCTGAAAGTGGTGCATAAAGCATGTCAACAATGTTACCTTGAATTTTTCCTATCATTAGTGAAGAAACTGAATGACTAAATGATTGTGTTAAAATACTCATTGCGATTAAGCCAGGTGCTAAAAAATTTATAAAAGAATAACCAAGTACATCTCCTCTGTTATTGCCTAATGCTAGGGATAAAACTGATAAAAATAATAAACTTGAAACAAGTGGAGATAGTAAAGTTTGTTGCCAGACTGCCATAAACCTGCCGCACTCTTTAAACCATAGACTTTTAAAGCCAATCCAATTTACAAAGCCAAACTTTTTAACTCTAATATTATATTTTTTCTTTAATTCAACCATAGGTAATCATATATAAATTTAAAAAAAAAATGTGAATAAAACGGAAAAATCTATTGTCTTTTTTTTAATCCTATGTGATCTGTATATAGTTATGAAAATTAATTTACATACTAAATATAGATTATGAGCTGGAACGAAGAAAAAGTAGAAAAGCTAAAAGAACTTTGGGGCAAAGGAAGTACTGCAAGCCAAATCGCTGAAATAATCGGCGGTATTAGTAGAAATGCAGTAATTGGCAAGGCTCATAGGTTAAATTTATCATCAAAAATTAAAACTAGAAATGCATCCTCAAGTCAAATTTTTGATAATAGTTCAGAAGAAAATTCTTCTAAACAAAGAAGAGGCAGAAAAAGCAAGTTTCAGTCCTTAATTATTGAAAAAGATTTTGAACCAGAAAATCCAAAGAAATTGGAGGAACTAGATGAGAGTTCTTGCAAATGGCCTATCGGGCATCCTGAAGAAGCGTTATTTTATTTTTGTGGACGATCATCTCTGAAAGATTTTTCATATTGCAAACTTCATTTGCTATATGCCTATCAGCCAAAAGGAAAAAGAGAGGAGCCTGTAGCTGAAAAAGATGAAGAGGCACCACAGTATATTGATAAAAAAATTAATACTGCTTAATAATTTTTAAATTTAATCTATCTCATTTCTTTTTCTTTCCATTAAACCCTCTAATCAGAGATTTTATAATTAGATAAATTAGGAAAGAGAAAATTGAGAATATTAAAAAATAAATAATATTAATCATCATAAATAATTATACAATTTTAGTACAAAATTCTATTAAGAATTAGTGGGACTATATTTTTTTGTAGAAAATTTCCCACCTTCTCTCCACATATAGCTATATTTTTCTACTTCATTATCAAATGCTCTCGTACTTGGAACTCCAATATCAGCATTGGTTTGATATTTACCTGAGGAGACATTGTCATATTTTAAAAGTGTAAGCTGATCTATTGTTAGAAGTGGCTTTGGAAATAATTGAAATACTTTAGCAGACATAGTTGCTGCAAAAAGAGGCAATGGAACTAATAATCTTTTTTTACCTATTAAATATAATAGTTTTTTCAAAATTTCTTTTAAAGATAAAACATCAGGCCCAACACACTCTACAATTTTAGAGTAAATATTTTTAGAGATAACATGATAAATAGTATCCGTTAAATCTGAACAGTGTATTGGAGTAAATTTAGTCGATCCATTATAATAAAGTGGAAAGAACGGAAGCCTACCTAGTAAAGTCATAAAGGTCGTAGTAAAATTATCATCAACTGAATAAACTACAGAAGGCCTTAATATTGTTGCCAAAGGAAAGTTTTTTTGAATGCTAAGTTCACCATCTAATTTACTTTTTGAGTATTCTGAATCTATTGCATTATTTATTCCTAACGCTGATAAATGAATAAATTGCTGAACTTTATATTCTTTACAAAGTTTAGCTAAAATAGACGGAAAAATAGAGTGAATATTTTTGAAAGTATTACCCTTGCCACTTTCATATAAAATACCAATTAAATTAATACAAATATCAGTTTGAGAGAAAAGCTTTCTAATTTTTTTTTCATCAAAAATATTGGCTTCAACAATATCTATGTAGCCTGCATTAGCTTGGGTTTTTATTGCATATCCTTTTTGATGAAGGTTTCTAGTAACCACGGTTACTTTATAATTATTTTTAGTAAGCTTTCTTATTAAATGACGACCTATTTGGCCGCTACCGCCAAAAATTAGACAATTTTTTGCTTTCATATATATATAATTAAAAATGAATATTGATATTAAACTTCACAAGAGTGATCTACCAGAAGATTTGGATTTAGGCAATATTATAGCTGTTGATGGAGAGTTTATGGGTCTCAATGTTAAGCGTGATCCTTTATGTCTTATTCAAATATCGACTGGTAATTCTGATGCTCATATTGTTCAGCTTGATAGAAAAAAATATGACGCTCCGAACTTAAATAAAGTTCTTTCTAACGAATCGATTACAAAAATATTTCACTATGGTAGGGCAGACATGGCTCACATAAAACATTACCTGAAGACAGAAACCAATAACATTCTTGATACAAAAATTGCTTCAAAATTAGCTAGATCCTATTCAGATAGTCACTCGCTAAAAACGTTAATTAAAGAATTTATGAACGTAGATGTAAGTAAACAATTTCAAAGTTCAGATTTTGGAGGAGAGCTATCTCCAGCACAATTAAAATATTGTGCCAATGATGTTATTTATTTGCATAAAATTCATGAAGAATTAAATAAAATTCTCGTAAGAGAAAAACGAGTTGATTTATATAAGAGCTGTTTAACATTTTTAAAAACTAGAGTTGATCTTGATTTAGCTTTATTTAAAGACGATATATGGTCTCATTAAATGAAAAAAAGAAATTATAAAAAAATTGCAAAAAGTGTAATAGATCTTGAAATCAAAGCTCTAAAAAAATTAAAAAATTCAATTAATAATTCCTTTAATGAAGCAGTAGATTCTTTAGCAAACTGTCAATCTAAAGTGATATTATGTGGTGTTGGCAAAAGTGGATTAATAGCAGCAAAAATTTCAGCAACACTTTCTTCTGTTGGAACACCCTCATTTTCACTATCTGCAAACGACTGTTCTCATGGTGATCTTGGTAGCATTTCAAAAAAAGATATTTTAATTTTAATAAGTTATTCTGGCTCCACAGAAGAGCTAAAAAATATTATAAAATATGCAAATCGAAATAAAATTACTCTAATAGGAATAATGTCTAAAAAAAATTCGATATTATACAAAGCTTCTGATATCAGGCTTCTTATTCCAGAGGTAACTGAGGCAGGTCTTGGTATCGTTCCAACTTCAAGCACAATTAATCAGTTAAGCATAGGCGATGCGTTAGCAGTTGCTGTGTTGAGTAAAAAAAATATTAATAAAAAAGATTTTAAAAAGTTTCATCCTTCTGGAAATCTTGGTGCACAGCTTAGAACTGCTGAAGAATTAATGATCACAGGAAGCAAAATTCCATTCATAAATGAGAACTTAAATATGAAAAAAGCTTTACAAATTATTTCAAAAAAAAAACTTGGTACTTTAATTGTTCAAAATAGCAAGAAAATCACCACAGGAATAATTACAGATGGTCAAATTAGAAGGTTCAATGGAATAAGCAATAATCTCCAAGATTTATCTGTCAAAAAAGTTATGACTAAAAACCCAGTTAGCATTAATCAAGACACTCTTGCTGAAAAAGCTTTATCTATAATGAATACAAAAAAAATTACTTCACTATGCGTACACAAAGATAAAAATAAAAATAAAACTATTGGAATTTTACATATTCACAGTTTGCTGCAGTCAAACATTCATTAAATGAATAAAAAGACAGGATTGCAAATTTTAATGATCTTTGTAATAATCATCATATCTTTATGGTTTTACTTTAAATACTTCACTGAAAAATTTGAAGATGTAAATAAAACTTTAGTCACAGAAAAAATTGATAAAAATCAAAATAATACCTCAACTTATATAAATGATATAGATTATGTCTCTACAGATACTAGAGGTAATAAATATCAAATAATCGCAAAAAGAGCTGAAATTAAAATTGAAAATTCTAATATAATGTTTTTAAGTGATGTTATGGCTTTTATATTCACAAAAGATTCTGATAAAATTAAAATCACATCTGGTTTTAGTAAATATAATTCAAGAAATTATGATACTATTTTTTCTGGAAATGTAATAGTTACTTACCCAGGACATAAAATAACTGGAGAATATCTAGATTTTTCTTTTTTAAGTAATCTTGGAACTTTTACTACAAATGTTATTTATACTGGAGAAAAAACAAATTTACTTGCTGATAAAATTGAGATGAATCTTACCACCAAAGATACCAAAATTTTTATGATTAATTCTGAAAAAAAAGTTTCAATTAAAGGAACCAAATAGCATGGGTATAATTAAAAAATTTAGAATTAAATCTTTTAAAAAATCAAAACCTCTGATCTCACTAGAAAATATATCATTATCATTTGGCAAAAGAAAAATTTTAGACAATGTAAGCTTTAAAATAGGTCGTTCTGAGGTGATGGGAATGTTGGGACCTAACGGAGTTGGAAAATCAACAATTTTTAATTTGATCACGGGACTGATTAAACCTGACTATGGTAAAATTAAAATTGATGGCACGGACGTAGCTGACTATCCAATATATTTGAGAACAACAAAATTTAAGATTGGTTATGTTCCACAATATGGAGGTTTTTTTAGTGATCTTACTTTATTAGAAAATCTAAAAGCAATAGCTGAAATTACAATTAAAAATAAAAATTTAATTTACCATAAAATTAACCAACTAATTGCTAAATTTGAATTAGATGCTGTCAGGGATATAAAAGCAAAGTTTCTTTCTGGTGGACAAAAAAAAAAGTTGGTAATTGCTCTTGCTTTATTAAGTGACCCAAAAGTACTTTTACTTGATGAATGTTTTGCTGCACTAGACGTTCTAACTATTAAAATGCTACAAGAAGTTATTCTTAATTTACAATCAGAAAACAACATTACTATTTGTATTTGTGATCATCAAGCACGTGATCTACTTTCTTGTGTAGATGTTGCAATTATTTTATCAAACTGTAAAATAATAGCACAAGGATCTCCTAATGAATTGGTTAAAAACAAAAAAGCTAAGAATGCATACTTTGGTGACTCCTTTAAATTCAATTAAAGCATGCAGAAAACACTCATAATTAAAAATAAAATAAAAAGATTTAATAAACAGATACAAGTTAGTGGAGACAAGAGTTTAAGCATAAGATGGGTTCTTTTGGCATCTCAAGCAATTGGAAAATCCAAAGGTTACAATCTTTTAATGTCAGAAGATGTATTAGCTGCAATTGATAGCATCAAAAAACTTGGCATAAAAGTGAGGATGCAAAAAAATTACTGCGAAATAGTTGGTAACGGAATTAATGGCTTTAAATATAAAAAAAACTTAACAATAGATGCTAAAAATTCTGGAACACTTGGCAGATTAATTCTAGGTCTTTTAATTAAATCTCCTA
>Ga0308004_10001500_pt1 | contig 10267 bp, 9 predicted proteins | sample Neamet38_FD_203156 | JGI IMG/M metagenome (GOLD analysis project Ga0308004, IMG submission 203156) | Marine microbial communities from water near the shore, Antarctic Ocean - #38 | ecosystem: Environmental > Aquatic > Marine > Unclassified | place: Southern Ocean | collected 2014-06-06 | reverse complement strand
TGTTGATATCTAAAATTTTAATATTTCCTTTAGAAAAAAAAATACTAGTTAAAATTGAATAGTCAAACATATCAACAAAAATTTTATTACCATCTAAGTCAGTAATTTGAGTTTTGTAATTTGAATATATTTTCTTACTCTTGTTGTCTAAAAAAACATTACTACTTAAAATTTCATAACCACCAGAAGTTATGATTTTTGTCTCTCCATTTGTTTCAAATAAATTTATAACTTTGTTGTATTTTGCATACTCTGAAAAAAGTTGATTTCCTTTTTTATCTTCTGAACGTACATTACCTTCAAAAGTTGTAATTTTATTGGCATTATTATATTGTATTTTAGATGAGTTAACTTCCAACTCATCAGCAGATAAAGTTATAAAAAAAAGGAAAAAAAATGTAAAAAAAAGATAAAAGATATTATTTTTCATTTATTTGTATAACTCCAATTGAACAAAATAGACCTACTACAATTATAGGCATCCAAACAGACAAGCCTAAACTAATTTTTTCAGTTTGCCCCAGCGCGATAGATAAATCTTTAAAATAGTAAATAAAAACAGATATAAATACAGAGACTATAATATAATAAAAATTTGGTTTAACATTTAAAGATCCAATAGTAAATATACCTGCTAAAACCACCATTAAAAATAAAAAAATTGGTAGAGAGATGAACCTATTAATTTTCTCATTTAGTATCTTTTTTGAATAACCTTTTTCATTTAACTTTGAGTAATTAACAACCAGATTAATAAAAGAGATAGTATTTAGATTTCTATACAAAGAGTTAATTTTATCTAATACGTTATCAGTTTTAAAATCGAAATTATCAAGACTAGTTTTTGTAACACCTTCCTTGAGGTCATAAATTGTAACATTCTTCATTTTCCAGGGATTATTTGTAATTATTGCTGTATCAGATTCAATTCTTTTCACCATTTTGTTTTCTGTGTCGAAGACATAGACAGAAACTTTATCTAAATTATTGTTTTTAAGTTTCTGGGCATTTATAATTGCATATCCTGAATCGTTAATTTCTTTTATCCAAACACCGTTTTTATTAATTGAAATTAAATGATCAACATCTCTAGAATGTAGAGCTTTTTCAACCTCATAAAATTTAATAAGGACAGAAGTAATAGGATTAACAACAAGTAGAACAAAAACACCAAATAGAAAGGCAAAAGAAGATAGAATTAATATAATACGCACATTAGAAAACCCAAAAATTTTTATTGAAAGCAGATCTTTGTTAGATTTTAAATGTAAAAAAAAAAACATTGAAGATAAAAAGATTATAAACGGAAGTAACTCTAGAATTAAAGTTGGTGCATATGATAGTGATAAAATAAATGGTAGCGATACTGATGCATTTAAATTTTTAAAAAATTCAATTTCTTCAAATAAATTTAATAAAATTCCTAATGCCAAAAAAATTAAAATAGTATTAAAAACTATTTTAAAAAAATTAATAACTAAATATCTATTAATTATATTGCTCACTAAAGTCTTCTCTCATAAAAAATATTTTTTATAAGAAAAAAATATAAAATAACAAACAACACTATTGGAAATGAAAAATATAAAATAAAATTTCTCAATGAGAAACCAGTATATTTTAAAAACATTTCAGCTAAAACTAAAATTGTAAATCCAATTAAAAATATGAAATATTTTTTTAAAAAAATATTTTTTTTCTCTTTTTTATAAATTAATAAAAAAGAAGATATTATTGAAATTAAAGGCAAGTACAAAGGTAGCCCTAAACGCCTCGAGAGAGTATTTACCACTTCTTCATTACTATTTTTAAATGGACAATTTTCTAAATATTGCTTTTTATTTTTTTTCATCAAGCATTTCATTAGTTTTAAGGAAGAAGTTTCTTGTAATTTTGGTATCACTATTGTCCTGGTAAGAAAATTAGCGACACTTAATTCTGTCTTCTTAAAATTAAAATTTTTAATTTGTTTTTCCTGATTCATTGTTTGAATTGTACCATTGAATAAAATTAACTTTTTACCTATCGCGTAACCAGTTTCTGCAATTATAATTGAATCATTTGATTTTGCACTATTATTAGTAAAAGAACTTAAGGTGCCGTTTACATCCTTGATAAATATATTTTCCATCACATTCTGTGAATTTTTTCCTTTTACGTAAAAAGTTACACCCTCAAAAGTGTCTGTAAAATCATTTGTTTTAATCACAGAACTAATTTTTGATAATTGTGTCTCTTTTAACAAAAATCTAGATTTATTTAATAGGTATGGATTTATAATTAATGACAGCAAAATCTGTAACAAAGCTAAAAAAATAGATATTAGTAAAAAAATATTTGCAACTTTTATTTTATTCAGCCCTGATGTCCACAAAATTAATAGTTCCTTTTGTCTTTCAAACTTTAAAATAGAAATAACTAAAGATAATAAAAATGAAAGGGGGATAAATTTAGACGCAATACTGCTTATATTTAAAAATGTATATTTGAAATATATGTTGGAAGCATAACCGTCTTCGACCATTAAATCTAGAAAATTGACCGCCCTAACAGTCCATGCCACTACAGTAAAAGTTAATAAAATAATAAAAAAATTTCTGAGAACTTCTTGCGCTAGGTACTTATAAATTTTGTTTTTAAGCATTAAAATCTGATGTATATCTAAAGCAACTTCAATTAAAACTCAATCTACAGTTGATCTAAATGATTAATTTTTCCATTGAAATCGGATATATTTGGACATATATACCATTCAAATTCCATTGAGTGTATTAATAAATTTATGCCTGTTAAAATTAACTATTCAAATAAAGTAAGTAGCAAATCTCCAGCCAATCTGGTTCTTTTTGCTGATGAAAAATATAATATCATCGGTCTAAAAAAATATCTTACAAATTTAGAATTTTCTTACATAAATGACTTATTAAAAACCAACGACTTTAAAAAAAACTTATTTGTTTTTGAAGTTAATTCTAAAAAAAAAATAGTCTTAATTTCTATCAAAAAAGAGTTAAAGAGCTTTGATATAGAAAATTTAGGTGCTGAATTTTATGGACGCATAAACTATGGGAAAAATAGTGAATACTTTATAAACTCTGATAGCATAGTTAGTAAACATGAAAATTTTATTGGCCTTTTTCTTCATGGACTAAAATTAAGATCTTATGAATTCAATAAATATAAAACAAAAAAAGATACAAGACTTATCTCTATAAATGTACTGGGAAATAAAAATAAACCTTCATTTCAAAATCAATTAAAATTCAAAGCTTTGGAAGAAGGAACTTTTTATGCAAAAGATTTAGTTTCCGAGCCAGGGAATGTTCTTCATCCAGATGAATACGCAAAAAGATTAAATTCTCTTAGAAAAGATGGTTTAAAAGTAAATATATATGATGAAAAAAAATTAAAAAAATTAGGTATGAATGCTTTACTTGGTGTAGGGCGGGGAAGTACCAAAGGATCATATCTTGTGACAATGGAATGGAATGGTGCAAAAAACAATTCGAAGCCATTAGCATTTGTTGGAAAAGGAGTTACATTTGATACAGGTGGTTATTCATTAAAACCAGCAAAATTTATGGAAGACATGACCTATGATATGGCAGGCTCTGCTGCTGTAGTTGGCTTAATGAAAAACTTGGCATTAAGAAAAGCAAAAATTAATGCTGTTGGTGTTGTAGGGCTTGTAGAAAATATGGTAAGCGGAGACGCTCAAAGACCTGGAGATATTGTTAAATCTTATAGCGGCAAAACTATAGAAGTATTAAATACAGATGCAGAAGGTCGATTAGTTTTAGCTGACGCATTAACTTTTACGGAAAAAAAATTTAGACCAAAATTCATGGTTGATTTGGCGACCCTAACAGGTGCAATAATAGTATCACTGGGATCAGAATATGCTGGACTTTTTTCAAACGATGATAAGCTATCTAAAGAAATTTTAAATGCAGGTGAAAAAGTTGAGGAGAAACTATGGAGAATGCCTCTTCATAAAAATTATGATAAACTTATGAATTCTAAAAATGCTGATATGCAAAATATAAATTATGTTGGTGGAGCAGGATCAACAACAGCAGCTCAATTTTTACAAAGATTTATTTTAAACAAAACTCCATGGGCTCATTTAGATATTGCCGGCATGGCTTTTTCAAAATATGGTGGTGCTTTAAATTCAGGAGGTGCAACTGGATTTGGAGTAAGATTATTAAATAAATTGATCGAGGAAAATTATGAATAATATAGAACAGACATTATCAATTATTAAACCAGATGCTGTTGAACGCAATCTTGTGGATGATATAAAAAATATTTTTATTAAAAATAGTTTAAAAATTACAAATAATAAGAAAATACATATTTCAAAAGAAGAAGCAGCTGAATTTTATAAGGTTCATCAATCTAAGCCCTTTTATGATGATTTATGTACATACCTCTCTTCTGGACCCTTATTTGTCATGGTGCTGGAAGGTGTGGAAGCCGTAGCACTAAACAGAAAGCTGATGGGGGCCACAAACCCTAAAGATGCAGAACCCGATACAATTAGAAAACTTTATGGAATATCTATAGACAAAAACTCAGTTCATGGATCTGATTCTGTCGAAAATGCAAAAATTGAAATAGATTTTTTTTTTAAAAATTAAATTATTTTAAAAATAGCTTCTGCATAAGCTTTGTATTCTTTTTTTTGTACTCTATTCCTTAGAGTCATTTTGGTATCATTTGATTTAATTAAAATTTTTTTCTGAATAATAATTTTTCCAGAGTCAAGTTTGCTGTTAACGTGATGCACCGTGCAACCTGTAAATTGGTCTTTTGATTTTAATACCCTAGCATAAGTATTGAGCCCTTTATACTTCGGTAAAATAGATGGATGGATATTAATAATTTTATATTTAAATCTACTGATAAAATCTTTTCTTATGACCTTCATATAACCAGCAAGGCAAATTAAAAAAATTTTTTTTTTTTTTAATTCTCTTAAGGCAAACTCAAATTCAAGGCGATGATTAAAATTTATGACGTGGTAAGGAATTTTATGAATTTTAGCAAAATCTAAACCTTTAGCTTTATTGGTACTGCTAATAACATAGCTAATATCAATTGGAAAATTATATTCTCTAGAGTTTTTTATTAATGCTTTTAAATTAGTTCCTGAACCAGAAATAAAAATACAGGCTTTTTTTTTTACCATTTAATATTATTATAGATGTTCACTTTTTTTTTATCTTTTGAGATGTAGCCAATTTTATATGGCATATAATCTTTTGAAAAATATTTTTTTATCTTACCTACGTTTACCTTATCAACAATTAAGCAAAACCCCACGCCACAGTTAAAAGTGCTAAGCATCTCATGGTCACTAATATTATTTAATTTTACCCACCTGAATATCTCTTGAACTTTTATTTTAGAAAGGTCTAGATTTAGAGAAAGATGATCTGGGATTGATCTTTTAATATTATCGACTAAACCACCTCCGGTTATATGTGCCGCACTGTGAATTAAATTATTTTTTGTTAAATTCAAAATTTCTTTAGTATAAATTTTAGTGGGTTCAATAAGTTGTTTCTTAAGTTTATTTGTAATTATTTTATTTTTTAAAATTGATCTTATCAAAGAATAGCCATTAGAATGTATTCCGCTTGAAGGGATAGCTAAAACAATATCGCCATTAACCACTTTCTTTTTATGAAGAATTTTTTTTTTGGAAACAATTCCAACTGAAAAACCAGCTAGATCAAATTTATCCTTGTCATATATGCCTGGCATTTCAGCTGTCTCACCTCCAACCAAACTGCACTCGGATAGTTCGCACCCTCTAATAATTCCATTAACAATTTTTTTCATTTTATTTAGATTTATTTTTCCAACCGCAATGTAGTCCAAAAAAAACAATGGTGTTGCCCCTTGAACAATTAAATCGTTTACACACATTGCCACTAGATTTTAATTTTACTGATATCAAAAGTGGATCCAAATGCTCCAATATTATCTTTATTTAAGTATTTTCTCTTTTTTTGGACATTTTTTTTTGAAACTTTTGCAATGTAATTAACAAATTGATCTGCTAATTTAATGTTAACTCCGCTTTTTTTATAAGTATTTTTTGTTTTTTGCATTGATTAAATGATAACTACATAAAATGAATAAATTATTTTGTACAGTCCTCATAATAGTCTTTCTTTTTAAAACTCAAACTGTTTTTTCAAATAATCTAATTTATGATGTTAACAATATTCAAGTAACTGGCAAAATAAACAACGATTTAGATAGTAGAAAATTAATCGAAATAGCTTTTCAAAAAGCTTTTATAGTTTTTGTTGATAAAACATTATTGAGTGAAGACGCAATAGGTTTGTACAAAATAAAAACACAAACAATAAAAGACTTAATATTTACGTATCAAATAGTTAAAATTGAAAGAAACAAAAGAAAAGAGAGTATATTAACTTTAAATATTAAATTTGACCGTAAAAAAATAAATAATTTTTTCTCCACCCAAGGAATTTCATATGCTGATATTTCTAATATTTCTTTAACAGTTTTACCAATACTCATTAAAGAAAAAAATATTTACATATATTCAGATAATTTTTTTTATAACAATTGGAAAAAAAAAAAAACTGGTAAAGAAATCTTAAATCTTAATTTGATTGATTACAATCTTGCTTTAGAAAATATTGAAGATCTTCAGTATATAAATAACAATAAAGAAAATTTAGAATTAATTGATGTTAAAAAAATAATATCGCTCAATGAAGAGAAAAACTATGTTTTTTTAATAATTTATTTTAGTGAAGGTAAGTTTCGAGCTTATATCAAATCATTTATCGATAATAAAAAAATTGATAAAAAAATAAATTTAAAAGTTTATTCAGATGACAAAATAAAATCATACAATGAAGCAATAATATTATTAAAAGACGAGATTAATCAAATTTGGAAAAGAAACAATCTGATCGATGTTAGCACACCCTCTTTCTTAGATTTGCTTCTGGAAGTTTCAAAACCCCATGATTATTTGAAACTTATTTCTTCTTTAGACTCTATGGAATTAATCGAAAACTATTCTGTTTTAGAGATGACAAACAAATATATAAAAATAAGAATTAAATACAGAGGTAAGGTAAATAGAATTAAAGACAAGCTTTTAAATAAAAAAATCAATATACAAATTGCTGACAATGTGTGGAAAATTAAATTAATTAAATGAATCAATTAACCTTTCAATTTCCGTTTAAAATAAATTATTTTGAAGAAGATTTTTATGTTTCATCTAATAATTTTGAAGCATATAAATTAATTGAAAGTTGGCCCAAGTGGACAAGCAGATATGTAAATATTTATGGTCCATCTGGATGTGGTAAAACACATTTAGCAAATATTTTTAATAAAAAAATTAATTCCTTTTTTGTAGATGCCTCAGAATTGAGAGATAATTCTCTTCCTTCGATTAAATTACGAGATTGTATAATTATCGATGACTACAAGAGTAATATTGAAGAAAAATTATTTTACTCATTGTTAAACCAAAGCCATCAGTCTAATCAATATGTTATTGTCAATTCCCTAGAGCCTATTAAAGAATCAAAAGTAGTGCTAAATGACCTGAAGTCAAGATTTGATAATTTTGTATATGTAGGTATTAATTTGCCAACTGATGATTTAATTAGAGTAATTCTAACAAAGAATTTTTCCGATAAACAGGTTAAAATAGAAGCTAAATTATTAGAGTATATTTTAAAGAATATTAACAGAACTTACGAAGATATATTTGATTTAATTGATAAAGTAGATTCTCTTTCTTTATCTACTGGAAAATCAATAAATATTAATCTAATAAAAAAAGTATTAAATAAATAATGAACAAATATAGATCACATAATTGCTCTGAGTTAACAGAATCTGACTCTGGAAAAAAAACTCTTCTATCTGGTTGGCTACACAGGAAAAGAGATCATGGAAATTTACTTTTTATAGATTTAAGAGACCACTATGGAATAACACAGTGTGTTATTGAAAATAATAGTAAATATTTTAAAGTGCTAGAAAATCTTAAGCCTGAATCAGTAATTAGTGTTTCGGGCAAAGTTGTAAACAGAGAAAAAGGAACTGAAAATAAAGATCTCAAAACAGGTAAGATTGAAGTTAATGTTGAAAGTATCGACATTTTATCAGAAGCTAAAGAACTCCCCATGCCTGTTTTTGGAGAACAAGAATATCCTGAAGACATTAGACTTAAGTATAGATTCCTAGATCTTAGAAGAATGCAGATGCATGAAAACATCATTTTAAGATCTAAAGTAATTTCATTTATAAGAAGTGAAATGTCAAACCTTGGTTTTTTAGACTTTCAAACACCAATTTTAACATCTTCGAGTCCAGAAGGTGCAAGAGATTTTTTAGTACCGAGCAGATTAAATCCAGGTAAATTTTATGCACTACCTCAAGCTCCACAACAATTTAAGCAATTAATTATGGTATCTGGATTTGATAAATATTTTCAGATCGCACCGTGTTTTAGAGATGAGGATGCAAGAGCAGACAGGAGTCCTGGTGAATTTTACCAACTCGATATAGAAATGTCTTTTGTTGAACAAGAAAATATATTTGAGGTTGTTGAAAAGCTAATGATCAATTTATTCAAAAAATTTTCTACCAAAAAAATGATGTACGAAAAATTCCCAAGAATTCCATATGAAGAGGCCATGCTCAAATATGGCTCAGATAAACCAGATTTAAGAAACCCTTTGTTGATAAATGATTTAACATACATTTTTCAAAGAGAAGATGTTTCTTTTGAAATTTTCAAAAAATTAGTTAAATCAGGATCGAAAGTAAGATGCATTGTAACCAAGAATACAAGAGATAAGCCAAGAAGTTTTTTCGATAATATAGATAAGTGGGCTAAAGAGCAGGGTGCATCAGGTCTTGCTTATTTTACCTTAGAAAAAGAAAAATTAATTTCTGCTAAAGGACCTGTAGGTAAATTTTTTAAAGAAGATGCTTTAAAAGAAATAATGAAAACTACATCAGCCGAAATTGGAGACAGTATATTTTTTACTTGTGGTAAAGAGAGTGAGGTAGAAAAAATTTCTGCATTAGCAAGAGAGAAAATTGCCAAAGATTTAAATCTCATAGATGATAGTAAGTTCGCATTTTGTTGGATAGTTGATTATCCAATGTTTGAAATAGACGAGTTATCAAAAAAAATTCAATTTAGTCACAATCCTTTTTCAATGCCCCAGGGTATCGTTGAAAAAATAAATTTTGATAAGCCCTTAGAAATTAAAGCATTTCAATACGACATTGTATGTAACGGTATAGAGCTTTCGTCTGGTGCTATAAGAAATCATACCCCAGAATTAATGTATAAATTATTTTCGATCGCTGGATACAACAAAAAACAAGTTGAGGAAAAATTTAGCGGGATGATAAACGCGCTTAGCTACGGTGCACCTCCGCATGGTGGTATCGCACCTGGCATAGATAGAATAGTTATGTTACTTGCAAATGAAAAAAATATTAGAGAGGTAACTCTTTTTCCTCTAAATCAAAATGCTCAAGATCTTTTAATGGGGGCTCCATCAGAGGTGGACGATAAGCAATTAAAAGAATTAGGTGTCAAAATAGATAAAAAAATTAACTCTTAGTTTTTAAATTTATTCTAATATCGCTTAAATCTACAAGCTTTTCTTCATAATTACTCCTAACAAAACCCTTTGAAGTAATATTCTTTACTATTTTTAAAAACTTATCGTCAGTATCACCATCACTAATATCTGCTGTGCTGGCAATAGAAGGAGTATGTGCCAACTCTTCTCTGCCCAAATATGAAATGGCAAGCTCTCTAAAGACGTAATCAAGTATAGAAGTAGCACTTAAAATTCTATCATTACCATCAACATTACCCGATGGTTCGAATTTAGTGTCAATAAATGCGTCGACATATTCATCCAACGGCACGCCGTACTGTAAGCCCAAAGATATTGCTATTGCAAAATTATTCATCATTGCTTTTACTAATTCACCCTCTTTATTAGTATCAATAAAAATTTCACCGATCTTTCCGTCGTTATATTCACCTGTATGTAAATAAACCTTATGGTTGCCAATCTGCGCTTTTTGGATATAACCTTTTCTTCTATCGGGCATTCTAAATCTTTTTTCAACCAGGCCTTTAACTTTTCCATTTAAATTAACATCATTAACAGAAGAATTTTTTAAACCTATTGCTTGGTTCGATATAATTTTTGAAATTTCA
>Ga0308004_10001499_pt1 | contig 10269 bp, 7 predicted proteins | sample Neamet38_FD_203156 | JGI IMG/M metagenome (GOLD analysis project Ga0308004, IMG submission 203156) | Marine microbial communities from water near the shore, Antarctic Ocean - #38 | ecosystem: Environmental > Aquatic > Marine > Unclassified | place: Southern Ocean | collected 2014-06-06 | reverse complement strand
GAACAAATTACCCTCTATTATACAATAGAGATTTGCAACCTAAATTAGCTAGAAAAGCAATTTTAGAAGCGGTACAACAAACAGATTACTTTCGGTAATTTAGAATCAATAAAATTGAAAAATAGATGTATGAAATTAATCTCTCCTGAAAATTTTAAATATACTTTAAATAACGAATCAATTGAGTTATTTACTTTAAAGAATAAAAACGGAATTGTATCTCAAATAACAAATTACGGAGGTAGAATTGTAAATCTATTTGTGCCTGATAAAGAAGGTGTTTTTAAAGACATTGTACTGGGTTTTGATACAGCAAAAGAATATTTAGAGAAACCAGATCATTTTTTTGGCGCTATTATTGGCAGATATGGAAACAGAATAGCAAATAGTAAATTTACTATAGATGATAAAGAATATATTCTAGCTAATAATGAAGGGAAACATCAGTTGCATGGAGGTAAAAACGGATTTCATACTGTTATTTGGAAAGCAAACCAATTATCGGAATCATCTATAGAGTTAACACATACTTCAAAACATTTAGATCAGGGATTTCCTGGTAATTTAGAAGTAAAAGTTACCTATACTTTAACAGAAAAAAACGAACTCGAAATAAATTATTTCGCAACTTCTGATGCCAAAACAGTAATCAACTTAACAAATCATTCTTATTTTAATTTATCAGGAGATTTTACTAAATCTATTGAAAATCACATTTTACAGATAAACGCAGATTGTATTTTACCCGTAAATGATGAAATGATTCCTATTGGTAATTTAGAAAGCGTTGCAAACACGCCATTCGATTTTAGAGCGCCTAAAAAAATTAAACAAGATATTTTTCAAAAGGATAAACAATTAGAACTTGCATTGGGTTATGATCATAATTTTGTTTTAAATGATACAGCTTTAGGTTATGCCGCAAAAGTTATAGACGAATCCTCAAAAAGAGTTATGGAAGTCTATACAACAGAACCAGGAATTCAGTTTTATTCAGGAAATCATTTAGATAATTTAAAAGGCAAGCAGGATATTGTTTATAATAAAAGAGGTGCATTTTGTTTAGAAACCCAGCATTTTCCAAACAGCCCAAATCAGAAAAAATTTCCTTCAACATTATTATTACCAGATGAAGTTTATACTTCAACAACAATATATAGGTTTGGAGTAAAATAATGATCAGTTTTATTTATGGAGTATAAAAACATTTATAAGTAAATTATTGCAACATTTGTAGTACTAAAGACATTATTTGTTTTAAAAAAATCAATAGATTACAATTATTTTAGAGTTGATATTAAAAATACAACACTTTAAGATATTGGAAAGAAAACTTTTTATAAAACAACTTTTGGCGGGTTCTGCAGGTGTAACCTTATTTGCATCGCAAATGCAAATGTTACAGAGTTGTACAACTTCAGATAAAACTAAAAAATTAGGCGTAGCTTTAGTTGGTTTAGGCTCTTATTCTGAAAATCAATTAGCGCCAGCTTTGTTAGAAACAAAACACTCCTATTTATCTGCAATTGTTACTGGCACTATAGAGAAAGAAGAAATTTGGTCCAATAAATACAATATCAAAAAAGAAAATATTTACAATTATACTAATTTTGATAAAATTGTAAATAACGATGAAATAGATATCGTATATATAGTTTTACCAAATAGTATGCACGCAGAATTTACCATTAGAGCAGCACAAGCAGGAAAACACGTTATTTGCGAAAAACCGATGGCAACTTCTGTGGAAGATTGTCAAAAAATGATTGCCGGTTGTAACAAAGCAAATGTAAAATTATCCATAGGCTATAGGTTGCATTTCGATCCTATCAATGGTTATTTAATGGAACTTGGGCAAAATAAAGTGTTTGGTAATATGGATGTCGAAGCTGGTTTTGCAGTAGTTAAAAAAAATCCTGATGAATGGAGATTGCAAAAACCGTTAGCAGGTGGAGGACCTTTAATGGATTTAGGAATTTATGCATTGCAAGCTGCAATTTATATGTTTGGTGAATTGCCAACTTCTTTATGGGCAAAAAACACAACCAAAGACACAACTTTTTTTAACAAGCAAAATATAGAAGGAAGTTTAGAATGGGAAATGACATTTCCATCAGGCAAGGCATTATGTAAAACATCTTACGAAGAAGATTTTTATTGTTATATAACAGCAATCACAGAAAAAGGAGAAATAGAATTAAATCCTTCATTTACTTATGGTGGATTGCAAGGGAAAACTCCAAATGGTCCCATAGAAATTGAAAATGTAAATCAACAGGCGCTTCAAATTGATGCTTTTGCTTTAAATATTTTAAATGATACCAAAAGTATAGTTCCTGGTGAAATGGGATTACGTGATATGTATATCATTGAAAAGATTTATGAATCAGCTAATGCAAGTAGTAAGGAAGTTTTTTTAGATGAAATTCCTAATATTTTAGATTTAAGAAAAAGAGGTAATTAGAATTTCATTAAAAATTGATTCATTTTGAAGATAAAAAATAAATTTTACTTTTTAATATTTTTATTTAGTTTTTGTACGATTTTTTCTCAAAACGAACCACCAATTTTAACAGCAAATTCAAGACAAATATTTTGTCCTGAAACTCAAATAAAAATTGCTCCAAATTTCACTATTTCAGATAGTGATGATACTAGTATAGCTCTTTTATTTGTTCAAATATCTTCTGGATATCAAATTAATTTTGATGAATTATCTTTAGAAGGTAATCACCCAACAATAACAACAAGTTGGAATGCTTCAGAAGGAAAACTAACGCTATCTGGAATTGGGTCGAATGAAATTTTATTTACTAATTTACAAAGCGCTGTTAGAGATATTGTTTTTAAGACTACTGCCACGCCTATAAATGAAGAAAAGTTTTTTTCTTTTACTATAAGTGAAGCAAATTATTTGCCATCTACCAATCATTTTTACGAATATGTTGCAGAAGATGGAATTACTTGGAGTAATGCAAGAATGGAAGCGCAAAATAAAACTTTTTATGGACTAAAAGGATATTTGGCAACTTTAGCAACAGAAGAAGAGGCTATATTAGCTGGCGAACAAGCAATAGGTACTGGTTGGATTGGGGCAACAGATGAAGATGTGGAAGGTGTTTGGAAATGGGTTACTGGACCTGAACCAGAAAGTGTTTTTTGGAATGGAAACATAAATGGAAGTACCCCAAATTATGCAAACTGGAATAATCATGAACCAAATAACGATTTAGGAGATGAAAATTATGCACATATTACAGATCCAAGTATAGGAATACGTGGTGCGTGGAACGATTTGCCAAATATTGGAGGTGTTGGTGCTTATGTGCCAAAGGGTTATATTGTAGAATATGGTGGTTCTGTTGGTGACCCAATTTTACAAATTTTTACAAGCACTAGTATTTATTTACCAAAAATAAATGCAACAACTGATGCAGTTATTTGTGAATCGGGAACTGCAACTTTAACTGCAACACCAAGTGAAGGAACTATTTTATGTTACGATGCATTAAATAATGGTAATTTATTACAAACTGGTAATTCTTTCACAACTCCTACAATTAATACAACAACAACAACGTATTATGCAACAATTTCTATAAATGGTTGTACAAGTTTTAATAGAACTCCAATAACGGTTACCGTAAATCAAAAACCTACAATTAGTCTTAATTTAGAGTATAATATCTGTATAAATACAGCTGTAAGTATAAATGCATCTGCCTCTGCAGGTTCCATTTTTTGGTATGAGTCACAAACAAGTACAACTCCCTTGTTTGAAGGTAATATTTTTACTACACCAATACTATCTACCGATACAACATACTATTTAGAAGCAAAAATTGCTGATTGTAGTTCAGTTACAAGAACAGCTGTAAATATTTCTGTAAGTAATCACATTCCAGAATTTGATTTGGTAAAAGAAACGTATTTTTTTTGTTTAAATAGTAACTCCGTAACTTTAGAAACAGAAAATTCTCGAGGAAATTATACGTATCAATGGAAAAAAGACAACACTATAATTACAGGAAATTCAGCTTCAATTATGGTAAGTAGTTCAGGAAATTATAGTGTGAAAGCAATTTCAAATGCAGGTTGTGAGTCTTTAGAAAAAAGTATTTTAGTTGTTAATTCTGAAATTGCAAATGTTACAAAAGAATCTATTGTAATTCAAGATGATTCAAGTAATAATAGCCTTCAAATTATAACAGATAACTTAGGTATTGGCGATTATGAATTTTCTTTAGATGATGAATTTGGAGTTTATCAAACCTCATCAATTTTTGAAAATATAGAGACAGGAACGCATACTTTATTTGTTAAAAATAAACAAGGTTGTGGAACTGTAAAATATGTTTTCTCTATTTTAAAATATCCTAGATTTTTTACTCCAAACGAAGACGGAATTAATGATTTTTGGCATATAACAGGTTTTAATAAAAATGTATACACTGTTTCAGACATAACAATTTATAATAGATTTGGGGCTTTACTCTATAAAATAGATAATCAGAGTTTAGGTTGGGATGGAAGATATCAAGGCAAAAAAATGCCTTCCAATTCGTATTGGTTTCGAGCAACGCTAACAGATGCAAATGGATTTTCTACAAAAAAAATAGGAAATTTTAGATTGATTAGATAACAATACAGTATCCACAAAAAATTAAAAAGCATTTTTTCAGTCTGTATAACATTGTAATGTTTTTGCATTCTTGCTAAACTGACACACTTTCTATAATTTTTATTACTATTCCATTAATTATAACTTATTGCAACAATTGTTTTACTCAAAGCACTATTTGTTTTACCTCTTTTTTTTTAATAAAACTAATTTTAAAATCTTTATAAATTAAATCAAGACTTTTGAAATACTTATTAAAATTACTGTTTATTTTTTTACTAATTTCTTGTAACACCCAATCTAAATGGAGTGTCATTGATGTAAAAAAAAGTTGTACAGCAAGACACGAATGTGGTTTTGTAGCACATAATAATGCCTTGTATTTAATTGGTGGTAGAGGAGATAAACCCGTAGAGAAGTTTAATGTTGATACTGAAACTTGGTCTCCATTAAACCATCTTCCTTTAGAAATGAATCATATAACACCTATTTCATTTGGTGATGCTATTTATATTGTTTCTGGTTTTACAGGTGAGTATCCATTAGAAAAACCTTTGGAATACATTTATAAATTCAATACTGAAAAAGATACTTGGGAAACCATTTTTGAGATCCCTTTAGATAGAAGAAGAGGTGCAGCAGGTGTAACTATTTACAATCATAAAATTTATATTGTAAACGGAATAAAAAACGGACACACAAGTGGAACCACATCTTTCTTTGATGTGTATGATCCAGTAAATAATACTTGGAAAATATTACCAAATTCACCTACAAAAAGAGATCACAGTGCAAGTGCAATTTTAGATAATAAATTAATAGCTTTAGGAGGACGAAGATCTGAATATCACGAACCAGATAACTTTCAAGCCTTTTTTAAAACAGCGATGGATAACGTAGATTATTTCGATTTTGAAACAGAAAAATGGAACACTTTTGAAGCAAAATTGCCAAATCCTGCTGCAGGAAGTGGTGCTGTTGTTTTAAATGATGAACTATATTATTTTGGTGGTGAAACAGGAAACATAGCAACCAACAAAACAATGTATAGTTTTAATATAAATACCAAAACTTGGTCTCAAAAATCCTCTTTAAATACAGGAAGACATGGTACTAATGCAACTATTTTAAATAATAAAATTTACATAGCTGCAGGAAGTGGAAATCAAGGTGGCAGTCCAGAACTAACCTCAATAGAAGTATATAAATAATAATTATGATCAAACAACTAAAATCAGTTTTAATTTGCGCATCAGTTTGTTTTTTAAGCTGTAAAGAAGCAAAAAAAGAAGTTGCACAAGAAAAAGAAGAAATTAAAGTTTCATTAAAAAGCACATTTAATGGCGACTTTTTAATAGGTGCAGCTATAAATACAAATCATATAAAAGAAACAGATTCTGTTGGTGTTGCTTTAATAAATAGAGAGTTTAATTCCATCACTCCAGAAAATGACATGAAATGGGAAGGAATTCATCCGAAGGAAAATGAATACTTTTTCGATATTGCAGATGAGTACGTAGCTTTTGGTCAAAAAAATAATTTGAATATTGTTGGTCACACTTTATTGTGGCATAGTCAATTAGCACCTTATGTTAGTGAGATAACTAAAAAAGAAGATTTAGAAAATCACATTAAAACACACATACAAACAATTGCTGGCAGATATAAAGGCAAAATTGATACTTGGGATGTTGTAAATGAGGCTTTAAATGAAGATGGTTCTCCTAGAACATCTCATTTTCATAAAGTTTTTGATGGCGAAAGTTATTTAGAATTGGCTTTTAAAACAGCTTCTGAAGCTGCTCCAGATGCAAAATTAGTGTATAATGACTATAATCTTTGGAAACCAGAAAAAAGAAAAGGAGTTATTAGAGTTGTAAAAAACTTACAAGAAAAAGGCATTAAAATAGATGGTGTTGGTATGCAAGCGCATTGGAGTTTAGAAGGTCCAAGTATAGAAGATATAGAGAATAGTATTTTAGCTTATGCAGCATTGGGCGTAAAAGTTTCTTTTACTGAATTAGACGTTACAGTTTTACCAAATCCTTGGGAATTAAATGGTGCAGCTGTAGAACAAAATTATGATCGTTACGAAAATGATCCTAAATTTAATCTTTATAAAGATGGATTAACAGAAGAAGCGAAACAAAAAATTGCTACTCGTTATGAGGCTATATTTAACCTATTTTTAAAACATAAAGATAAAATTGAAAGAGTTACTTTTTGGGGTGTTAATGATGGCAATTCTTGGTTAAATAATTGGCCTATAAAAGGTAGAACAAACTATCCTTTATTGTTTGATAGAAATAATCAACCTAAAGATGTCTATCAAAATATTATCTCACTAAAAAAATAAATCAATTTTTACATTATGAAGTCAATTTCCAAGAAATTATCAGTAAAAGAAAAAATTGGTTACAGTTTAGGTGATTTAGCTGCCAATTTAGTGTTTCAAACGCTAGTAACATATTTGGCATTTTTTTACACAGACATTTATGGATTAGAAGCAAACCACGCTTCAGCTATTATGTTAACTGTAGGTCTTATTGCTGCCTTCGGATTTAATCCTATTATAGGTGCAATTGCAGACAGAACAAATTCTAAATGGGGAAAATTTAGACCTTGGATTTTGTGGACAGCAGTTCCACTTGGCATAGTTGCACTTTTAGCATTTAGTACACCAGATTTCGATTATAAAGGAAAAGTAATTTATGCAATAGTAACATATACATTATTACTATTATTATATGCTGCAAACAATTTACCATATTCTGCATTAAGTGGAGTAATTACTGGTGATATGGGAGAACGTAATAGTATTTCTGCCTATCGTTTTGTGGCAGTAATGTTTGCACAATTCTTTGTACAAGTGTTTATGTTGCCAATTATTGAATCTGTAGGAGAAGGTGATAAAGCTGTAGGTATAGAAATTGTGATGACTTGGTTAGCTATTATTGGTACTGTAATGTTACTGATAACATTTTTTACTACAAGAGAACGTATTGTACCAAAACCAGAACAAAAATCTAGTGTAAAAGAAGATTTAGCAGATTTATTTAAGAATAAACCTTGGGTAATTACGCTGATAGTTACAACATTAGTTTTTGTAACACTTGCTATGAAAGGTGGTTCTTATGTATATTATTTTAAAAACTATGTAGATAAGGATAGATTGACAAATTTTATAAGTCCTATTTTAGACTTTTTATCGAGTATTGGTGTTAATTTCTTTGGTGAAGATCCTGTATCTGCTGGGTTTGGATTATTTAATGCAGGTGGAATTATTTTTATGATAGTTGGTATTGGTTTATCCAAACGATTAGCAGATAAATATGGAAAAAGAGATATTTTTAAAGCCTTCTTATTTGTATCAACATTATTCATCATATTCTTTTATTTTTTCTCGCCAACATCTGTAGAACTCATATTTGGGTCACAAATATTACATGGTTTTTTCTATGGAATTACAATACCATTACTTTGGGCAATGATTGCTGATGTTGCCGATTTTTCTGAATGGAAAACAAATCGTAGAGCAACTGCAATTATTTTTTCTGCTATGATGGTTGGCTTAAAAGGAGGTTTAAGTATAGGTAGTGCATTATTAACTTGGATTTTGGGACTTTATAATTATGTACCACAAAGTGAAACAGTACAATCAGAAAGTGCAATTCTAGGCACAAAAATGTTAGTGAGTATCTACCCAGCAATTCCTTTTTTAATAGCTGTAGGACTACTTTTTTTCTATGAAATAGATAAGAAAATGGAAGTTAAATTAGAAGCGGAATTAAAAGAAAGAAGAGCAAATTAAAATAACAAAAAAAAATATTATGCCAGAAGAAAGTATTGAACATATTGATTTTAATGATTTAAATAAGCGCGCTATTTCACAACCTTTGGTTAGCCATATTTACACAGCAGATCCATCTGCACATTATTTTAATGGTAAAATTTATATTTATCCATCTCATGATGTTGATGCAGGAGAAGCTTTTGACGATTTAGGAAGCCATTTTGCGATGGAAGATTATCACGTAATTTCTATGGATTCTATTGATAGTTTGGCTGTTGATAATGGAGTAGCTTTACATGTAGATGATGTTCCTTGGGCAAAACAACAAATGTGGGCTCCAGATGCAAATGAAAAAGATGGGATTTACTATTTATTTTTCCCTGCAAAAGCACACGATGATATTTTTAGAATAGGAGTTGCAACAAGTACATCTCCAACAGGACCTTTTAAGGCAGAACCAGAAGCAATAAAAGGTAGTTTTTCTATAGATCCTGCTGTTTTTAAAGATGATGATGGAAGTTACTATATGTATTTTGGAGGTCTTTGGGGTGGACAATTACAACGTTGGCAAAATGGAGAATTTAATGCAGCAGAACCAGACAGTCCTACAGCATTTATTCCAGAAGATAAAGAACCTGCATTGTTGCCTTATGTTGCAAAAATGACCGATAATTTATTAGAGTTTGATGAAAAACCAAAAGAAATAGAAATTTTGGATGAAAATGGAAATCTATTATTAGCTGGAGACATTGACAGACGATTTTTTGAAGCAGCTTGGTTGCACAAACATAATGGAAAGTATTACTTCTCTTATTCCACAGGTGATTCTCATTTTATCTGTTATGCCATTGGAGATTCTCCTTATGGACCTTTTACGTATTCAGGAAGAATATTAGAACCAGTTGTAGGTTGGACTTCGCATCACTCTGTTTGTAAAGTTGATGAAAAATGGTATCTATTTTATCACGACTCAAGTTTATCTAAAGGAGTTACACATTTACGCTCTGTAAAAGTTGCAGAAATTATGCATAAAGAAGATGGTAGCATAGAAACTTTAGAACCTTACAGTAAAATATAATTAATTCATAAAACTATGAAAACTTTAAAACCACTATTTTTAGTAGCATTTTGTACCTTATTTTTATTTTCTTGTACTTCTGAATCTAGCAACAAAAGATTAAAGTAAAACCGAAAACCATATTATTAATTAGTATTGCATTTTTAAAAAGGCTTAAATACAGCTAAAAAATAAAAAAAATTGCAACCTATTTATACACCTCTAAATTCTTATTATGGTAGTAAAATTGAATAGGTCTTACAGTTATGCCAACTTTTATTAAAAAACATAATTCAAAACCAATAAATAAGAATAATTTAAAGATCTAATCAATCTCATTTTCTTTCACTAATTATGAAAATATTATTGTTTAAGTGATTCGATAATTCCTTAAACATTCGTATCTTTGTGTAAAATGTAATTATTATGGCGCGCAAGAAAAACATCAGTAAAGACAACCTAATTTCTTGGTACATGGAGTTTGTACTAGAACACAATCACCATCCTAGATCTGTATTTAGTTTCGCTAAAGAAAACAATTTTGAAGAAGCAGACTTTTATAAATTCTATGGTTCATTTGAAGCGATAGAGCAATCTGTTTTTAGTGAATTCTTTAATAATACAATAAAGATGCTTGCTAAAAGTGAAGACTATCCAAATTACGATGCTCGAAACAAACTATTGAGCTTCTATTTTACATTTTTTGAGATGCTAACGGCAAACAGAAGCTACGTTGTGTATGCTCTAAAGGGTAATGAAAATGTTATAAAATTAAAATCTTTAAAATTATTAAAAGAT
>Ga0308004_10001496_pt1 | contig 10286 bp, 9 predicted proteins | sample Neamet38_FD_203156 | JGI IMG/M metagenome (GOLD analysis project Ga0308004, IMG submission 203156) | Marine microbial communities from water near the shore, Antarctic Ocean - #38 | ecosystem: Environmental > Aquatic > Marine > Unclassified | place: Southern Ocean | collected 2014-06-06 | reverse complement strand
CTTTTCAATATTTGCTTTTATGGTGGGGTTATTTTTTATTTTTCTTAGAGAAAAGCTTGTTGAAAATCCTAAAACAATTTCAGATATCATTAAAAATATTTCAGGGATTGTGATTGGTTTTATCTCAGTGCCCCTTGGTATTGGTGGCGGATCTTTAATGGTACCATTTATGAGAACCTTTGGTTATGATATTAGAAAATCTATTGGCACAGCTGCTGCAGTTGGTTTTTTAATTTCACTTAGTGGAACGATCACAATGATTATGGGTGGAAAAATAATTGATAATATCAACACACCTTTTAGTGTTGGGTATATTAATTTATTAGGTTTTGTAGTTTTTGTACCAGTGACTATGATCATGGCAAGATTAGGTGCTAAAGCTGTTTATAAAATAAATAAAAAACTATTAAGTAAAATTTTTGGCACTTTTTTACTCATGGTATCCATAAGATCTTTCGTGGAATACTTAAGTATTATATAGTACATCATGTTTAATTTTAAAGAGATAATTTCATCTATTGCTGATGCAGGTCAAAAACTTTTTAATATAAAAAATATTAAAAAAAATAATTTAGAATCTATCATATCTTTATGTGATGATTTGATTTCACATAAGGGTGCAGCATTTGGCATTACTGTTGCTAGAGACATTACTGAACTATATCAATCTTTATCCCCAGAAAATAAATTATTATTTTTTAAAAAAATTAACGATAAATATAAGCCCAGCTTTACAAAAGTTAACGATGCAATTGATAATTATAAGAAATCTCAAAATGAAAAAACTTTGTCTAATTTATTTAATGCTTCCGAAGGCAAGAGAAGAGAACTTTTTAGAAGAATGAATATGGCTCCTAATGGAACTGCGATTATAGTTGCATTAAGAGAGGATTTGTTAAAAATATTAAATGACAATAACGAACTTTCATCATTAGATAATGATCTTAGGCATTTATTTAGAGCTTGGTTTAACCCAGGATTTCTTAAACTTACAAAAATCACATGGGATACAAAAGCCGCAGTTTTAGAAAAAATAATTAAATATGAAAGAGTTCATCAAATAAAAGATATGAATGAATTGAAGAGAAGATTAGGTGAGGATAGAAGGTTTTTTTCTTATTTTCATCCGGCACTTGAAGATGAGCCTATTATTTTTGTCCAAGTAGCTCTTACAAAAGGATTGGGTAAATCCATACAAGAGTTAATGAAGCAATCTAGCAATGATCAAAAAAAATATGATACAGCAACTTTTTACTCAATTAGTAATTGCCAAGAAGGACTATCGAGAGTTACGTTGGGTAATTTTCTAATCAAAAGAGTTGTGTATGAAATACAAGAAGAGCTACCTCATATAAAAAATTTTGGAACATTATCCCCAATACCGGGATTTGCTGACTGGTTTTCATATTTAGAAGAAAGTAAAATTAAAAATATTTTAGGAAATTTAACAGATCAAACTATGTCTTTTTTAAAATCACAGGATATGAAAATTGGTGATAGTAGAATTATTAAAAATAAAGAAGAAATAATAAAATTAGTTGCTCATTATATTGTTAATGAAAAAAATGAAAAAGGACTTCCAATAAATGATGTTAGTAGATTTCACTTAGGTAATGGAGCAATTGTTGAAGATATAGTTGTTAATGCAAATATTTCTGAAACTGGTTTTAAAAGATCATACGGTGTGATGGTCAATTATCTTTATGAACTTAAAAATATAGAAAAAAACCATGAAGATTATATGAACAACAATAAAGTAATTGTCTCTGATAAAATAAAGAAATATTTATAATAATATTTTGATATGCCAAATAAAGTAAATAAAAACTTTTTAAAAGATTCTCATTTCATAACCAACTTAAAGTTGTGCAGTATTCGTTTAATCGACAATAGTAAATTTCCCTGGATTATTCTAATTCCTAATAGAAAAAATATTACTGATTTCACAGAACTTAAATCTAAAGATCAAATATTAATGATGAAAGAAATTGTTCATTGTAGCAAATTGATGAAGAAAATATTTAAAACTAAGAAACTTAATGTTGAAAAAATTGGTAATATTGTTCCTCAATTACACATTCATGTCATTGCACGTTCTAAAAAAGATTGTACATGGCCTTTATCTGTTTGGGTTACTAAAGGAAAACCTTATTTAAAAAACTCATTAAAAAAGGTTATTTGGCAGTTAAAAAAAGATTTTTAAAATTGGGGTCGGGGTGGTTTCAGTCTCCCTACGCCACCCTTATATTACTTCTATGCGATTCTCTATAAATACTTACACACTTAATAATTGAAAGTAGACTTTATCAACTGCTTGCTTTAATAGTTTGTTAAATAATTTTTTAACATTAAGCATAACTAGATAAATATCTGAAAAAAATAAAACCTCATTCACAAGTAGCATCAAAAGCAATTCTAGGTATTGTAAACTCTTTTAGATTTAATTCACAAAATTACATTCCGAAAGAAGGAGTATCTTTTTCATTATTCAAAATTGAAATTTTGGCAGGATTAACTGTAGCTTTAGCTTTAGTTCCTGAAGCTATTGCCTTTGCTTTTGTTGCTGGTGTTGCACCTTTATCAGGACTTTATGCGGCATTTATAGTTGGTTTGATTACAGCTTTAATTGGAGGACGCCCAGGAATGATTTCTGGAGCTACAGGGGCCTTAGCAGTTGTTATGGTTGCTCTTGTCATGGATCATGGTGCTGAATATCTTTTTGCAACCGTTGTTTTAATGGGGATATTACAACTAATTGCAGGTGTATTTAAGCTTGGTAAGTTTATTAGGATGGTTCCAGAACCTGTAATGTTAGGTTTTGTTAATGGGTTAGCAATAGTAATTGGTATTTCTCAACTTAGTCAGTTCAAAACAGTAAACTCTCTTGGAGATTTAGTCTGGATTTCAGGTGATACATTACTTTATTCAATCATATTTGTTTTTTTTACAATGGCTATTATTTGGTTTTTGCCTAAAATAACAAAGGCACTACCATCCACACTGGTAGCAATTTTATTTACAACTATTTTAACTTTAACTTTAAAAATTGACATACCTAATGTTGGCGACCTTGCTAGTGTTAAAGGAGGTCTTCCAGATTTTTCCATACCAAGCGTTCCTCTTAATATTGAAACATTAAAGATTATTTTTCCATATGCTTTCATACTGGCATCAATAGGATTAATAGAAAGTCTGTTAACTTTAAATTTGGTGGGAGAAATAACCAATAAAAGAGGTGGTGCTAGCCAAGAATGTTTAGCACAAGGATTAGCTAATACGGTTACAGGTTTTTTTGGGGGAATGGGTGGTTGTGCAATGATTGGGCAATCAATGATTAATGTTAGGTCGGGTGGAAGAACACGTATTGCTGGAATAGCAGCTGCTTTATTTTTGTTAATCTTTATTTTATATACTTCGACGTATATTGAAATGATACCTATTGCTGCTTTGGTAGGTGTTATGTTTATGGTTGTAATAGGAACATTTGCCTGGAACTCACTAAAGATATTATTCTTTGTACCTAAGAGTGATGCATTGGTCACAATACTTGTAACTGTTGTGACTGTTTTAGAGGATTTAGCTGTTGCTGTAATAGTAGGGGTGATTGTTTCTGCATTAGTTTTTGCATGGAAATCTGCCTCAAAAATTAGAGCAACTGAAAGACCATCTAAAACAGAAAAAGGTGCAAAGGTTTACGAAATAGAAGGACCACTTTTTTTTAGTTCTACCAATAGTTTTTTAGAACTTTTTAATCCATCTAAAGATCCAGATATAATTATCATTGATTTTGTGAGATCGAAAGTTATTGATCAATCTGCATTAAAGGCAATCGAAGATATTGCTGATAAATATAATAGCTTTGGGAAAAAAGTTAAACTTAGACATTTAACTCGTGATTGTCATAAATTATTAAGTAGAGCAGGACAGCTTGTTGTTGATAGTGATGACGATCCCGACTATGGAGTGGCAGTTGATTACGATGTTAAATTGGGTATTTTTGGAAAATAATATGAGTAATGAGATAAAAGCTGATGACGTTATCTTTAATTTTTTTAAGCAAATTTGTGATGAGAAGAATGACGATAAGTGTACTGAGCTTGGCTATAGTTGGATCAATGCAATGAAAACTAATCTTACTAATATGGAAAAAAATTTAGAAGAGACTGACAAAATTAAGTATCAAGAAAATATTGATAGCAACATGAATCATCTTAATAATTTGAAGGATAAATCAGCTAAAGAATGGCGTGAATACGCAACTCAGTGTATGGTGGAGATCCTAGATCACAAAAGCAAATCTTGAATTTATTTAAAAGATTATTTTCAAGCAGCAATTTAGAATTACAAATTAATGATGGGGGCAGATCTGCAGCTGGGTACAAAGGTAAAACTGGAGATTGTGTTGTTAGATCTATAGCAATTGTGTCGGGTCTTTCTTATCAAAAAATTTATGAAGATCTTTATAAAGCAAACGAAGAATTTAGGAAAACATCACGAACTAAACTTGCAAAAAGTTTAAAACAAAAAAATGACAGCCCAAGATTAGGTACCCATAGAGTGGTTGTTAAAAAATATCTTGAAAAATTAGGATGGATCTGGACACCAACAATGTTTATTGGACAAGGTTGCAAGGTTCATTTAAAAAAAAATGAACTTCCAGCTGGTACTTTAATAGTATCTTGCTCAAAACACATAACCGTTGTTAAAGATGGTGTACTTCATGACACTTATGATTGTTCGAGACGTGGTACACGATGTGTTTATGGATATTGGACTAAGCCTAATTAGATTTAATTTTTTGATTTATAACAAGTACTGCACCTATTAATAAAATAGGCAGTCCAATAATTAAATCAATCTGCCATTCCAGATTCTCAAATACTGTTGATATTAATAAAGCGAGTACTGGCATAACAACACCAACATATCCAGCTCTACCAGGACCAACTTTTTCTAATAATCTTAAATAAAAAATGAAAGCAAAGATAGAACCAATTATAGAAAGATAAGCTAAAGATGCTATATAGCTGAAAGTAAATTCAAATAATAAATCAGTACCTTTTATTTGTGTAATCAATAATGTTACTAAAGATCCATACAGCATTGCAAAAGCAATTGTTTCAATTAAGGGAAAATTATTGTTTAAATTTCTTTGATGAACCATATTACCTGTAGATGCACAAAAAGTTCCAAGTAAAGCCAGCAAAAGACCTATATGTTTATAGTTGTCAAAACTAAAACTAAAAATTTCGTCATTGAATATAATAATAATTCCAATCATACCAATTGTCACCCCAACTAAAGTTTTAATGGAAGGTTTTTTTTTGAAATAAAACCTTTCACCTAAAATATTCATTATTACAACTGTTGAAAAAACTATTGCGGGAAATGCACTAATTAAATAAGTATTAGATAAATAAAAGAATGCATAATTTATAGAATAAAGACAAGTTCCAAAAATTAAAAACCAGATATGTTGATTAAAAGAAAATTTTAAGCTTTTTTTTTTAATTACTAGATAGAGAAAAATGATTAGTGAGGCAATAATAAATCTATAAAAAACAGAAACTAGTGGATCAACAAACCCTAGTTGAAATTTTATAATATACCAAGTGGGTGACCAGCAAAAAAGTGTAACTGTAAATAAAATTAAATTATTCATCTTTAATTTTTTGATATTCTTAAAAATATAAACGATATAGAAAATTCACAGATACCACAGTTAAAACGATAACGAGTAAATATAAAGAAATGTAATCACGTGGTGTTAGCATGGTTATTTAATTACCCTTATTATTAGCTATTTACTAGCTTCTTTATTTATTTTTTTCACATTCTATTGTTGCAAATTCAGTGGCTTTCTCAATTTCTTCAGGTTTCATTTTGAAGAGTAGATCTATTTCTTCATCTGAAAATCTTTGACTTAGTTTATTAATTGTGCACGTGCAGTAGGTTTTTGCCCCGTTGGCTCCTAAGTATTGTTTAGAATTTCCGTAACACCCAATGTATAATTCTTTTTCAGATTCAGGTGTTAAAGCATGAACTTTTGAGCTTACAAGGAAGATAAATACTACTAAGAATTTATATTTTTTGATCGTATTCACCAATTTTTCCAGTTTTTTGAAGCAAAGTATCAATAAAATCAAAGATCTTTTTTTTTCTCTCATCTGATGTTGGACTTTCAGTTACAACAACTAAAGAAGGTTTATTAGATGAGGCTCTAATTAACCCCCATGAACCATCCTCAAAAGAAAATCTTATGCCATTAATCGTTAATACTTCTGTGATTTCTTGGTTGTCAATTTTAGTTTTATTGTCTTTAATATTACTCACTTGTTTTACCAAATCTTCAACGACTTGATATTTTTCTTCATCTTTACAAAAAGGAGCCATTGTAGGTGTTTGAAATGTATTAGGTAACTCATTTATTATTGTATTCATTGTTTTATTTTGATTATCTAGGAGATGACACACATGAATTGCTGAATTAATTCCATCATCGTAACCAAACCCTAATGGTTGATTAAAGAAGAAGTGACCACTTTTTTCAAATCCTGCCAAAGCTTTTTCTGTATTAACTTTTCTTTTAATGTGTGAGTGACCTGTCTTCCAATAAATAGTTTCACAATTATTATCAGCCAAAATCTTATCAGTTGCATATAAACCTGTGGATTTAACATCAACTATGAACTTAGAACCTTTGTGAGTATTTGATAAATTTCTTGCAATCAATAGTCCAATTTTATCTGAAAATATTTCATCACCAGTGTTATCAATTACACCAACCCTATCTCCATCACCATCGAAACCAAAACCAATATCTGCTTTATTGTCTTTTACAGCTTTTGCTATTGCATGTAACATTTCTAGATCTTCAGGATTAGGATTATATTTTGGAAAAGTCCAGTCTAAGTCACAATCTAATTCTATAACCTCACAACCAATACCTCTTAAAATTTCAGGAGCAAATATACCAGCTGTTCCATTGCCACAAGCAACAACTGCTTTAATCTTTTTTTTAATTTTATTTTTATTTATTAAATCATCTTTATAAATTTGTTGAAAACCATCTATTTGTTTTTCACTTCCTAGTCCTTCAATAAAATTTTGATTTAATGTAATTTTTTTTAATTCTTTCATTTCTTCTGGTGCGTGAGTTAAACCTTTTTTGATTCCCATTTTAACACCAGTCCAACCATTTTCATTGTGACTAGCAGTAACCATTGCAACAGCATCAGCATTTAAATTAAATTGTGCAAAATAAACGGTAGGCGATAAGGACAAACCTATATCCTCAATATTACATCCTGTTGAAAGTAGTCCTTTTTTCAGCGCAGCTTTAATTTCTTCACTGTAAGATCTATAATCGTGACCAACAATTACTCTTGGATTATTTTTTTTTGTATGTTTTATAATTTGGGTTCCCAAACCTTTGCCGAGATTCTCTATTCCTAGTAGGTTTATGTCTTTCCCATATAGCCATCTTGCGTCGTACTCTCTAAAACCGTAGGGGTCTATTTTTAATTTTGTTAACATTACTTATGTTTCTTACATTTATTTTAATTATTTTATTGTTTTTTTTTATAATGTTCTATATATGTTCTGTTGATTTATGATTTATATGGTGTATCAACAATAGTATCATACAACATGTAGTTGTTTTATGTAAATTAACTAAAAAAATAACAAGCTTTATGAACAAAATTCTATCACAGGCCCTCAAGAAAGCTGTCTCCGAATATAGCCCTGACAACTCTGAATTAACTAAAGAAAAAAGACCAGATTTGTTCTCGTTAAGTAATGAAACGGAATTATTTCAGAATGAAAAAGGGATCATTATTAAGATCGACAGATCTAGAGATGCAAACTTAACTGACTTTGGTAAAGCTACTTTAAAGGATAGGTATTTAGGTCATAACGAATCTTTTCAAGATTTGTTTGCACGTGTTGCAAGTTCATATGCCGATGACAATTTACATGCTCAAAGAATTTATAACTACATCAGCAACCTATGGTTTATGCCGGCAACTCCAGTTTTATCTAACGGTGGAACGAAAAGAGGATTACCGATTTCATGTTTTTTAAATGAAGCTTCGGATAGCTTAAATGGAATACTTGATCTATGGAGTGAAAATGTTTGGTTAGCAGCAAAAGGCGGTGGTATAGGAAGCTACTGGGGCAACCTTAGATCTATAGGAGAAAAAATTGGTAAAGTTGGAAAGACATCAGGGATAATTCCATTTATTAAAGTTATGGACTCTTTAACAATGGCAATTAGCCAAGGCTCATTAAGAAGAGGATCTGCCGCATGTTACCTTCCAATTGACCATCCAGAAATTGAAGAATTTATTGAAATGAGAAGACCAACTGGGGGTGATCCAAATAGAAAAGCATTAAACCTTCATCATGGTGTACTAGTATCTGATGCTTTTATGAGAGCAGTTGAAACAGATGAACAGTGGGCATTAAAGAGCCCTGCTGATGGAACTGTACAACAAACTATATCTGCTAGAAATTTATGGATCAGATTGTTAACTGCAAGAATTGAAACAGGTGAACCTTATATTATTTATATCGATACGGTTAATAGACAAATTCCTCAACATCACAAACTTGCAAACCTAACTGTCAAAACATCTAATCTTTGTAGTGAAATAACTTTACCTACAGGAATAGATAAAAATGGAAGAGACAGAACTGCTGTTTGCTGCTTATCATCATTAAACTTAGAAAAATATGATGAGTGGAAAGACGACAAGGTTATGATTAATGATGTTATGAGATTTTTAGATAACGTTTTAACAGATTTTATTGACAGAGCTCCTGAACAATTTGATGATGCGAAATACTCTGCTGAAAAAGAAAGAAGTGTTGGCTTGGGTGTTATGGGCTTCCATTCTTACTTGCAAAAAAATAGTATTCCACTTGAGTCAGTGATGAGTAAAGTTTGGAATAAAAAGATATTTAAACACATCCAAGAAAATGTAGACCAAGCATCTAAAGATTTAGCCGATGAAAGAGGAGCATGTCCCGATGCTGCAGATTATGGTTTTAATGAAAGATTTTCTAACAAAACAGCTATTGCACCAACAGCTTCAATTTCTATTATATGTGGTGGAGCTTCACCAGGAGTAGAGCCAGTAGCAGCTAATAGCTACACACACAAAACTCTTTCTGGATCTTTTAACGTTAGAAATAGATATGTAGTTGAATTATTAGAAAAACATGGAAAAAATACAGAAGAAGTGTGGTCTGGAATTACAACAAACCAAGGTTCTGTTTCTCATCTAGATTTTTTAACCGACTTAGAAAAAGATGTTTTTAAAACAGCATTTGAATTGGACCAAAAATGGATTATTGAATTAAGTGGAGATAGAACACCCTATATATCTCAAGCTCAATCAATTAACTTATTTGTACCGGCGGATATTCATAAAAGAGAACTACACAAAATTCATTTTGATGCTTGGAAAAAAGGTTTAAAGAGTCTTTATTATTGTCGATCAAAATCAATTCAACGTGCAGAAAATGTTAATGATACCAAAGCAACAGACGTTACTGCTAATGTATATAAATCAAAACCAAAAACAACCGAACAACCAGAATACGAGGAGTGTCTATCATGTCAGTAGAAAAAATGGAGCCTAAGATTATTCAACCTGAAAAAAAAGAAATAGTTCAACCACAAAAAATGGGATTATTAGTTGAAAATCCTGTTTATAAACCATTTAGATATCCATGGTGTTACGATGCATGGTTAACACAACAAAGAATTCACTGGCTACCAGAAGAGGTGCCACTTGGTGACGATGTTAGAGATTGGCAAAAAAACTTAACTCAGTCTGAGAAAAATTTATTAACTCAAATTTTCAGATTTTTTACTCAAGCTGATGTGGAAGTGCAAAATTGCTATCTAAGACATTATACAACTGTATTTAAACCAACAGAAGTACTGATGATGATGACAGCTTTTGCTTCAATGGAAACAGTTCATATTGCGGCATACTCACATCTGCTAGATACAATTGGAATGCCTGAGTCAGAATATTCAGCTTTTATGAAATATAAAGAGATGAAAGATAAATATGATTACATGCAAAATTTTGACATGAGTTCAAAAAAAGATATTGCATTAACTGTAGCCGTGTTTAGTGCCTTCACTGAAGGACTACAATTGTTTGCGAGTTTTGCAATCTTACTTAATTTCCCAAGACATAATAAAATGAAGGGAATGGGCCAGATTGTTACTTGGTCTGTAAGAGATGAAACTCTTCATTGTAATTCTA
>Ga0308004_10001493_pt1 | contig 10294 bp, 9 predicted proteins | sample Neamet38_FD_203156 | JGI IMG/M metagenome (GOLD analysis project Ga0308004, IMG submission 203156) | Marine microbial communities from water near the shore, Antarctic Ocean - #38 | ecosystem: Environmental > Aquatic > Marine > Unclassified | place: Southern Ocean | collected 2014-06-06 | reverse complement strand
GGCGGCGACGCGGCCGCTACATTTACACTTCCGGCGGCAACGGGCAGTGGAGCAGTATTCAAATTTGTTGTTGGGGTTGTTAACACATCCAACTACATTATCAAGGTAGCTGATGCAACTGACACAATCGACGGCATGGTTATTGTACAGAATGACTCAACAGCTGGTGGTACTGCATCTCTAATTGCATGGCCAACAGTGGCGGCTTCGGACACAATCACACTCGACGGAACTACAACAGGTGGTGTTCAGATAGGTGATTATATCCTACTTACTGACATGATTGCTAACCAATACGTTGTGAGCGGTATGCTTAATGCGAGTGGTACGGAAGCAACACCATTTAGTGCAACAGTTAGTTAATAGTTAATAACACACTATAACACACACGGTAAATCGTTGATACTCTTATAAATAGTTATAAACATAGTATAAAGAAGATAGTTAAAGGATAAACATGGCACTAACAAAAGCAACACTCATAGACTTAAATTCAAATGAATTGATACTTGATTTAGACGCTGATACTAGTATCACGGCTGATACAGACGATACAATTCACTTTAAAATTGCAGGCGCTGATGAGTTAGTAATGACTGGTACTGCCCTTACCCCAGCTGTGGCTGATGGGTCGGCACTAGGTTCAACCGCCCTCGAATGGTCAGACATATTTCTTGCAGATAGTGCTACGATTCAGTTTGGTGCTGACCAAGATGTAACATTGACTCATGTTTCAGATAGTGGTCTTGCTTTAAAATCAACTGCAACAGGTGACGATAAACCAGTTACTCTAGTATTACAAACTGGTGAAACTGATATCGCTGCTAATGATGTATTAGGGGTACTTAACTTTCAGGCACCAGACGAAGGAACAGGCACAGACGCAGTTCTAGTTGCTGCTGGTATCGCTGCTATATCCGAAGGTGATTTTAGTTCCTCTGCTAATGCAACAAAATTAAGTTTTAGAACGGCTGTTTCAGCTGCTGCTTCTGAGACAATGAGTTTAACATCTAATGGTGATTTATTCTTGGCTGGTGGTCTTATCGACCTGAAAAATGATGGTAATGCTGTTTCACAAATAAAATTTTATTGCGAGAGTTCAAACGCTCACGCACAGACACTTATAGGGGCTCCACATGCTGAAAGTGGTTCAAACACTCTTACATTACCAAGTAGTGGTGGAAATGCTCGTTTAGTTTCAACAGCTTCAACAGCAACACTTACAAATAAAACATTAACAACTCCAATAATTGCTGAGATAGATTCGGGTTCAACAATCACACTTGACGCAACAACTGATATCATATTAGACGCTGACGGTGGAGATATATTCTTTAAAGATGGCGGCACTACATTTGGTAGTGCAACAAACACATCTGGTAATTTAATTATTAAATCAGGAACAACAACTGCTGCTACTTTTAGTGGCGCAAATGTTACTCTTGCGGGAACAGTTCAAGGTACAACAATTACTGCTACGACAGCATTTGTTCCAGATGCTTCAGACGGTGCAGCTTTGGGTACAACAGCATTAGAATTTTCAGACTTATTCCTGGCAGACGCTAGTACAATTCAATTTGGCGCTGACCAAGATGTAACTTTAACTCATGTTGCTGATACCGGTTTACTATTAAATGCTGCAATGAAAATTCAGTTCCGTGATTCTGCAATTCACATTAGTTCAACTGCCGATGGCGATTTAGCTATTGCTGCTGATGATGAAATAGACATTACTTCAACTCTAATAGATATTAATGGTAATGTAGAAATATCAGGAACAGCTGTTACGACAGGTGTACATACATTCACTGCCGTACCTGTTTTCCCAAATAACACAGTAGAAAGTGCTGATATTCAAGCAGACGCTATAACAGGTGCAAAAATAGCAGATGATGCTATCAATAGTGAACACTATACAGATGGTTCAATTGATACAGCACATATCGCTGATAATCAAGTTACTCTTGCTAAAATGGCTGGAGGTACTGACGGTAATCTTATTACTTATGATGCTTCTGGTGACCCAGCTTATGTTGCTACAGGTTCAGATGGACAAGTTTTGACTTCAACTGGTGCTGGTTCAGCTCCAGCTTTTGAAGCACTACCATCAAGTGGTAAAATTTTACAAGTACTGAGTCAAGTAGTTACAACAAAGTTTGCTACTACTTCTTCAAGTTTTACAGATACTGGACTTACTCGAGCTATAACTCCTTCTGCTTCAAATAGTAAAGTTTTAGTTACAGTAGCAGGATTGTTTGGAACAGGTGAGGGGGGAGCAAATAATTTTGTTCAAGTCCTTAGAGGAAGTACACAATTAGGTGCTCAAGTATCTATTAAACAAGCACTAAATGATGGAGCTGGTATTATTCGAACTATAGTTTTCTTAGATTCACCAAATACTACAAGTGGAGTTACTTATAAAGTGCAGATGAAAGTAGCTAGTAATGAAGGATTTATGAATAGAGATAATAGTGATAATGCAATAGGTTTTAGTACCATTACAGTACAGGAGGTAGGTGCATAATGAAGGCAATATATACATTATATTCAAATGTAGTAACAATTAGAGAAGAAGTAGATGGTTCTGTATTAGCATTTGATAAAGATAACAACGCCGTAGAAATAAATATGACTGATGTAAACAATTGGGTAGACCCAAATGCTTACATACAAAAAAGATTAGATGAATACCCAGCATGGGGCGCACAACTAGATAAAATATATCACAACGGTATTGATGCTTGGAAAGCAGATATTAAAAAAATAAAAGATAAATATCCAAAGCCTGAATAATAATATAAATATAAGAAAAGGAATTAAATAGAAAATGGCATATATCGGAAAAGCACCAGTTAACGGATTTCACAGTAAACAGACACTTTCTACTGATGGAAGTACAACTACTTTCACACTAGACTTTACTGTTGCTGATGAGACCTCATTAATTGTATCCGTTGGCGGTGTATTACAGGAACCAAAAGTTGCATACAACTTAGCGGGCGGCGGTACTAGTATAGTATTCACAGCGGCTCCTGCAGCTACTGATACTGCTTATATACAATATCTTGGACAGGCAATTGTTCAAAACCTTTTAGATACAAATGGTGCGGCTCTAATTTTAGATGCTGATGGTGATACAACAATAACAGCAGATACAGATGACCAGATTGATATTGCAATCGCAGGTGCTGATGACTTTCAATTCACAGCAAATAAATTTAGTGTACTAACAGGAAGTAATCAATCTTTTGCTGATAGTGCAAAAGGATTATTTGGTACTGGTGATGATTTAGAAGTCTATCACGATGGTACTAATTCATATATTGCAAACAAAACAGGTGCTTTAAAAATTGCAACTGAAACATCAGGTATTGCATTAACAATAGGACATACTACAAGTGAAACAACGGTTGCTGATAACTTAACAGTTACAGGTAATTTAACTGTTGGTGGCGCTACAAGTTTTGGTGATTTTGATATTACAAATGTTGGTAGTATTGCTCTTGATACAATTACAAATGACGGCACAGATATTACTTTAGATTCTTCTGCCGATATTGTCGTAGATGCTGCTGGTGGTAATGTAGAATTTAAAGACGCAGGTACTTTACAACTTACTTTAGATATGGACGGCACCGCAGGTGCTCAAGTTATTCAACTTGGTGTTGACTCAGACGATTTAATTTTCAAACAGTATGACGGAACAACTGTTCTAACTTTAGATGATGATACAACTGTTAAAGTTGCAACAGACTTAACAATTGGTGATGACGCAAGTCTAATTTCAGATGCAGCTGTTTTAAATTTTGGTGCTAACTCTGAAATAAAATTAACTCATGTACATGACACAGGATTATTATTAAACGCTGCTAGTGTTCTTCAATTTAGAGATTCTGCTATCAATATCGGTTCGCCAGCAGATGGTGATTTAGACATTAATGCTGATGACGAAATAGAATTAAACTCAACTTTAATCGACATTAATGGTAATGTAGAGATTAGTGGAACAGCTGTTACAACAGGCGTTCACACATTTACGGCAGTTCCTGTATTCCCTAATAACACAGTAGAATCTGCTGATATTCAAGCAGACGCTATAACAGGCGCTAAAATTGCTGATAACGCTATCGATAGTGAACACTATACAGATGCAAGTATTGACTTAGCACATATGAGTGCTAACTCAATAGACACTAACCAATATGTAGATGGTAGTATTGATTTAATACATCTATCAGACAATAGTGTAGATAGTAGATGCTATGTTGATTCAAGTATTGATGCAGCTCACATAGGAAGTAATTCAGTAACAACAGCAAAGATTAATGCTGATGCTGTAACAGGCGCTAAGATAGCAGATGATGCTATTAATTCAGAACACTACACAGACGGTTCAATTGACACAGCCCACATTGCTGATGGTCAAGTTACAATTGGTAAATTAGCAACTGCTGTATTAACAGGTGCAACTGATATTGGTGCTGCTTTAGTAGACGCTGATTTAATGTTAGTTGACGATGGTGCTGGCGGCACATTAAGAAAAAGTGCTATGTCAAGAATTAAAACATACATTGGTGGTACTGGAAAAGTCGCACAGGTAGTACAAGTGTTTAAAACATCTGTATTTTCAACTACTTCATCTTCTCTTGTTGATGTTACAGGACTAACTGTTGCTATTACTCCTACAGCATCAAATAGTAAAGTGCTTGTCATAGTTAATACTACTGGTTCAGCAACTGACAATTCAGCTCAAGTATTATTAAGAGGCTCTACAGTTATTGGAGGTGGAGCAGCTGCGAGTAATAGAACGCAATCTTATGGTGGTAGTATGTTGAACTTTGGGCAACCTGCTCAAGCACCTTATGGTATAACAGTTTTAGATTCTCCAGCCACAACCGATGCAGTTACTTATAAAATTCAAGCAGGAGCTGTTGGTGGGGGAACTACTTACTTCGGTAGAGACACAGCAGATAATGACAATGCACAACATGCTAGAACACCACAACAAATAACATTAATGGAGATATTAGCATAATGGCAGATTTACACAAAGCAATAAGAGCGATACACGATACAACAGTTTCTATAGACGGAGGTACTAAGGCCGATATTACAGCATTAGATAGTTCTGGAAATGAAATTTCTATAAATTGGTCAGACGTAGAAGCTTGGACAGACCCAAATGGTTACAAATTAGATAGAGCAATAGCATATCCAAATGTGGACGTTTTTATGGAAGCATATACAGAAAAGGAAATAGGTGGTAGTTCTACAAAGTGGAATGCATATGTAACTGCTTATAACAAAGTTAGAAGTGATAATGCTAAACCTGAATAAGTAGTCTATCCGTCTCTTTTCTTAAATTATAAATAGTACTACAATAAGATAGGAATGATTAATGGCAACAATACAGAATATTACTATCGACCAAGATTGTGATTATACTGAAACACTAACAGTAAAAGACTCAACAGGAACAGTAGTTGATTTATCAAATGAAACGATAACTGCTACATTGAGGAAAACACACCTCGCTACCACATCAACATCTTTTACCACAGCAAAAGTAAGTGCAACTGATGGCACTTGTTCAATCACATTAACAGACGCTGTAACAGGTGCTCTTTCAATAGGTCGATATGTTTGGGATTTAACTACAACGGATTCATCTGGTTTAGTTACTAGAAGAATAGAGGGAAGAGCAACGATAACGCCAAGCGTAAGTAGATAATTATGATAGATATTGATCCAGATATAGAAAAACAAATCTCACTCATTCAAGAAGAAAAATTAAATTCTAAACTCAAAGAAGATATAAAAAAAGTTGTCAAGGTCGCAGAACAACCAACAGAAAAATTAGTAGATTTTTTCTCTGTAATTGCTGATGAAAAAAAACAAACAAAAGAAAGAGTTGCTAAATCAGAAAAGAAAATAGCTAATATAGAAGAATTATTTTCTTCTTTAAAAAAAGAGAAAAAGAAAGCAGAACCAAAAAAACAAAAAGAATTATTACTAGAACCTGAAGAAGAAGTAAAAGAACAAAAAGTTAGTGAAGTTCTACAAGATGAGTTAGAACCAATAGAATCAGATACAAGCATAATTGGGCAAGTAACTAAAAAACTTTCAGAAATGAAAGTTGCTAATGAACTAGATAAAGAAAAATTAAAAACTTTAGATAGAATAACCTCTTTAGATGAAATGAAAAAAGAGTTTGTTAGATTTAAAGAAGTTGTTACTAAACAAATGGGTTCAATTGGTGGTGGCGGTGAAGTTAATTTAGCAAGATTAGATGATGTTGATACTGATACTGCTCTAATAGATAAAAGAGTTTTACAATACGACGGCGCAACTGGTAAGTTTGTAGGTACAACTTTAGAAACTGAAGATTTAATTTTAGATGGTACAGACGCAAGTGGTTCAAATGCTGGCGATAGATTAGTTATGGATGGCACAGATTCATCATCTTCAAACGCAGGTGATGGTGTAGATTTACAAGATGGTACTTTTGGCGCCCCAGCACTAGATTTAAGTGCTGTAGACCAAGACGTTTTACCAGATACAACCGATTCAAGAAATTTAGGTAGTGCATCAAAAAGATGGAATGATTTATTTCTTTCTGGTGATACAATTGACCTTGCAGGCGCAACAATAAGTGCTGATGGCACAGGGACAATTGCAATATCAGCCACAGGTGCAACATTACCCGCTGGTTCAAAAGCAGGAATAAATGAATTAGCCGTTTTATCATCTAGTGGTGAAACTTTACAGCCTTCAAGAGTAGTACCTTTCTTTACTGCTTCTGGTGGACTAAATACTAAAAATACAGAATTTGAGTTTAATTCATCTATTGATACTCGAACAACATTTACAGGAACAAAAACATTTACATTGGCAAATGGTTCAGCACTAACTGATAGTGATACAACCATTTTTCAATTTTAGGAATAAATTATGGCAAATAAAACACCAATAAGAGCAGTATTCAATGACGCTGGTACGGCAACAGGTCTTGCTGAATTTCAGACAGGCGATTCAGTACCTCTATCACATGGTGGTATTGGGGCCGCATTATCAATAGGTAGTGCAGGTCAAGTTTTAAAAGTTAATTCACAAGCAAGTGCTTTAGAGTTTGGTGTTGTAGAAGCAATTGTAAATATTGATAATGCAACTAACTTAACAAGTAACACATTAGTAGCAAGTGATTTACTTTTATTATCTGACGGTGGTACTGAAGGTAGAGTAGCACTATCACAAGTAGATACTTTATTTAAAGGTACGACACAAACCCTCACAAATAAATCAATTGATTTAGACGCTAATACACTTACAGGAACTTTAACAGAATTTAATAGTGCATTACAGAGTGAGAGTTTTGCTGGTCTTGCAGCTACTCAAACATTAACAAATAAAACAATAGATTTAGGCGCAAACACACTTACAGGAACTTTAGCAGAATTTAATAGTGCTTTACAAAGTGAAAGTTTTGTTGGTCTTGCGGCTGCACAAACTCTTACAAATAAATCTTTAACAGCACCAACAATAACTGGCGTAGTAACAGCAACAGGTGCTGTCTTTGCAGGTGCTAGTCCACTTGTATTTGAAGGTGCAACTGCAAACGCTTTTGAAACAACTTTTGCAATTACAGACCCAACAGCAGATAGAACAGTTACAATTCAAGACGCTTCTGGTACAGTTGCATATCTAACAGATATTACAGGCGGTGGTGCGTCAGAGTTCTCAACTGTTAAAGTTAATACAAGTGTTATATTTGAAGGCGCAACTGATGACGCACATGAAACAACTTTAGCTGCTGTTGACCCAACAGGAGATAGAACAGTATCATTACCAAATGCTACTGATACACTAGTAGGTAAAGCAACAACTGATACACTTACTAATAAGAGTATTGATAGTGATAATAACACAATTACAAATATTGTTAATGCAGATATTAAATCAGCAGCTGCAATTGCATTTAGTAAAATGGCAGACTTAACTGCTTCAAGAGCATTAGTTTCTGATGGCAATGGTGATGTATCTGTGAGTGCTGTAACATCAACTGAAATAGGATATCTTGATGGAGTTACTAGTGCTATACAAACACAATTAGATAACAAATCAAGTAAAGCCTTTGCAATCGCTCAAGCAGTCGCATTAGGATAGTTATAAATAGTTATAAAGGAAGAATAATATATGGCAGTCCCAAGTACAAAAGCATCACTAAAAGAATACTGTCTACGAGCATTAGGTAAGCCTGTAATTGATATAAATGTTGATGACGACCAAGTAGATGATAGAATAGACGAGGCAGTACAATATTTCTGTCAATATCATACAGACGGTGTTGAGAGAATGTATCTAAAATATGAAGTGACGGCAGCCGATATAACTCGTATGACTACTGATACATCTGAATCGGTTACAGAGAATAGTGTTACCACTACATGGAAACAAGGAAATAACTTTCTTATAGTTCCTGAAACTGTTATCTCAGTTGTCAATGTATTTCCTTTATCTGATAGAGCAAACTTAAATATGTTTGATGTTAGATATCAATTAAGATTAAACGACCTATACGATTTCTCATCTACAAGTATTGTACATTATCAGATGACAATGCAACATTTAGACTTTCTTGACCATATATTAGTAGGAGAGAAACCTATGAGATTTAATCATCTATCAAATAAATTATTTCTTGATATGGACTGGAACAATGATATTACAGCAGGTGAATTTTTAATCTTTGAGGTTTTTAGAAGATTAGACCCTGCAACAAGTACAGATATGTTTGATGACCTTTATTTAAAAAGATATACAACCACTTTAATTAAAAAACAATGGGGACAAAATCTTTCAAAATTTTCAGGTACTGCTATGTTAGGTGGGGTTACTCTAAATGGACCTGAATTATTCTCTACAGCAATTCAAGAACAAAGACAGTTAGAGGAAGAAATTAGAAGTAACTATGAAGAACCTGCCCACATGCAACAAGGATAATTAAATGCCAACTAATGTCTATTTTGACACAGGCACAACATCTGAGCAAAGACTATACGAAGATTTAATTATAGAACAGCTCAAGATTTACGGCCAAGATGTCTTTTACTTACCAAGAAAGATTGCTAATAAAGATACAATCCTTGGTGAGGATCCTGCAAGCTCATTTGATGACTCATACATCATTGAAATGTATGTGGACAATACTGATGGATATATGGGCGAACAAGAGATTATTAAAAAGTTTGGTTTAGAATTAAGAGATGATATTACTTTTACTTTATCTAAATTGAGATGGGAAACTCTAGTAGGTAATAATTCAGATTTAGTTGCTGATAGACCACAAGAGGGGGATTTAGTTTATTTCCCTACAACAAAATCATTCTTTGAAATACAGTTTGTAGAACATGAACAACCGTTCTATCAACAAGGCGCTTTACCAACATACAAGTTATCTTGTACTCGATTTGAATACAGTTCAGAAAGAATTGATACTGGTATTGCTCAGATTGATAGTGTTGAAGATAGTCTATCAACTGATACAATGAATTTCCAATTTAGTTTAGAAAATGAAACTGGTTCTTTTGTTTTAGAAAATAGTATTGGTGCAATAGATTATATAATTAATGAAAGTTTCACAATGGCAACACAATCACCTACTGACCAAGGCCAGGCATTTGAAACGGCTGCAGGAACAAATACTTCATCAACGGCTGATGATATATTAGACTTCAGCGAAAGAAATCCATTTGGGGAGGTTGACGAATACTAATGTTTGGAGAACACTTTTACCACAAGAAAATTCGTAATACTGTTATTGCGTTTGGTACAATATTTAATAATATAAATATTAAGAGATTAGATTCTAGCGGAAATCCTTTACAAAATATTAAAGTACCTTTATCATATTCACCAAAAGAAAAGTTTTTAGCCAGATTAGATGCACAACAGGACCTAAATGGGGACGATTCATCTGTGGCAATCACTCTACCTCGATTGTCATTTGAAGTTACTGGATATAGTTACGATGGCGGTCGTAAGTTAAATAAGAATCAAAAGATAACTAAAGTAACAACAAATGCCGACACCTCTAAACTGAATAGTCAATACACACCTGTGCCTTATAATGTTGAATTTGCTTTAAGTGTTTATGTTGCTAATTCAGATGACGGATTACAGATAATAGAACAAATACTTCCATACTTTCAACCCGATTATACTGTTACTATGATTGAAGATAGAACAATGGATACAAAAAGTGATATACCAATCGTGTTAAACAATGTAGATTTTC
>Ga0308004_10001490_pt1 | contig 10305 bp, 12 predicted proteins | sample Neamet38_FD_203156 | JGI IMG/M metagenome (GOLD analysis project Ga0308004, IMG submission 203156) | Marine microbial communities from water near the shore, Antarctic Ocean - #38 | ecosystem: Environmental > Aquatic > Marine > Unclassified | place: Southern Ocean | collected 2014-06-06 | reverse complement strand
TTTTCTTTAGGTATTGGTTCTGACCACATTTTTTCAAGATCGTAAAATTCTCTCTTTTCAGGATGAAAAATATGTATTATTATATCTATTGCGTCAACAAGCTTCCAGTCACTGCTATCTCTTCCTTCCATTCTACAGTTATAAATACCCATTTTTTTTAATTCTGTAATTAGATTTTCAGATAAAGACTGTAAGTGTCTAGAAGAAGTTCCCGAAGCTATGATCATGTAGTCTGCTATATAAGATTTTTTTGTAAGGTCAATCGAAACAATATGTTTAGCTTTATTATTATCTAAAATTTTTTCAATTTTATTTTTAATTTCCGATATCTCCATTAAATTTTTTTATATTTTTTTCGGATTTGAGTAGATGAAATATTTATATGTTTATTTTTAATAAATGTTATTTTTTTCACTTGTCTCATCATAACAGATTTTTTTGCTTTTTTGTCGTAGTCCTTTCGAGAAAATACCACAATATTAGTTAATTCTGCCAATAGTTTCCATTTCTTCCATTTATGAAAACTAACTAAGTTATCTGAGCCAATAATTAAAAAAAAGGTGTTTTTTTTATTCTTTGTTTTTAAATATTTTATTAGATCTACGGTGTTAACTGACTTAATTGTATCTTCAAAAAATTTTATTTTAATTTTTTTTACTTTATTTGTAATAAACTTACTTTTTTTAATTCTTTCAGCAAGGGAGAAAAAAGGTTTATTTTTAAGCGGATTTTTTTTTGTTATAAACCAATACACATGATCTAAAGATAATTCCTTTATTGCAAGTTTTGATATCTCTAAGTGACCACGGTGAGGAGGGTCAAAACTTCCACCAAAAAGTCCAATTTTTTTCTTCTTGAAACCAATCATATAGAAGAGCCTAATTTTATAACTATTTTTTTTACTTTATTTATTTGCATTCTTTAGCAATATTTTTCTTAAATTAATCAAGTTTTTGTCTGCTACAACTGAAATTATTTCATATTTTTTTTTAATCTTTTCTTTAAAAGTTTTTAATTTTTTTTCTATTTCTTTTTTTTCAACTAAATCAGACTTATTAAATACAATAATTTCTTTTTTCTTTGTTAAAATTTTATCATATTTAGATAATTCATTTCTTACTTTTAAATAACTCTCAGCAAGTTTATCCTCTGAAAGATCTATTAAATGTAATAATATTTTACACCTTTCAATATGGCGAAGAAATTTATCACCCAGTCCAGTACCTTCGTGTGCCCCTTCTATTATGCCAGGTATGTCGGCTAGTGTAACTTCTTTGTCATCGTAATAAGAAACTCCAAGATTAGGGTCAAGAGTAGTAAAAGGATAATTTGCTATTTTAGGTCGCGCTCGCGTTACAGCTGCAAGTAAACTTGATTTCCCAGCATTTGGCATTCCTATTATTCCTACATCTGCAATAACTTTTAATTGCAACCATACCCAAAATTCTTCTCCTACCTTTCCATTTGTTTTTTTTGTTGGTGTTCTATTAGTTGAACTTTTGAATCTAACATTGCCTAAACCATGATTGCCACCTGCAGCTACTAAATATCTTTCTTTATTTTCTATAAAATCATAAATTAACGTATTGTTATCTTCTTCATAAATTTGTGTTCCTACTGGTACTTTAATTATTAAGTCTTTTCCACCTGCACCAGTTCTTTTTCTTTTTGTTCCTATGTAGCCATTTTCTGCCCTAAAGTGTTGTGCATATCTAAAATCGATTAATGTATTGAGATTTCTTTCTGCTTCAAAAATTACTGACCCGCCATTCCCTCCATCACCTCCATCAGGACCTCCATACTCAACAAACTTTTCTCTTCTAAAGCTTGCAGATCCAGAACCACCATTACCAGCTTTGATATAGATTTTAGCTTGATCTAAAAATTTCATTGTAAATTTTTAAAATAAATAACCTTAGTTATTTATATGCTTAATTGGGAATAACAGAAACAAAAGTTCTGTTTAATTTTGATTTTTTAAATTTAACCTTACCTTTTATCAACGAAAATAAAGTGTGATCTGTACCCATGCCAACATTTTCTCCCGGATGAATACGTGTGCCTCTTTGTCTTACTATAATATTTCCAGGTATAACTACCTGGTCGCCATATTTTTTAACACCAAGTCTTCTACCTGCACTATCTCGCCCATTACGTGATGATCCACCAGCTTTTTTTGTTGCCATTTAATTTCCTATTTCTTTAAATTTTTTTTAGAGGTTTTATTTCTTTTTTTATTTTTTTAGTCTCAGTAATCTTCTTTTCTTTTTTTGTTTTTTTAGCCTCTATAGTTTTTTTTTCTTTAAGTATAATCGGCTTAGCTTCAGCTATAATTTTACCGTCTTTTGAAAGTATTTTTGTAATTTGAATTTTTGAGTGTCTTTGTCGATGTCCGTTTGTTTTTCTTGAGTGTTTTCTTCTTCTTTTATGAAAGATCAAAACTGTTCTATCTTTAACATTCTCTAGTAATTTAGCCTCAACAACAGCTCCGGTAATATTTGGACTTCCGATTTCAGTAGTTTCACTATCATTTAATAATAGAACATTTTTGAACTGAATTGTCTTACCAACTTCAGCATCTAACTTTTCTATTTCTATTATTTTACTAGCAGATGCCTTGTATTGTTTTCCACCAGTTTCAAATATTGCAAATGACATAAATATATTTTTTTTAAAATTACAGCAATATAACTTGAAAGAACTTCAAGTCAAGGTGATAGAAGCTAAAAAACATCCTTTAAATCACGAAGTTTTTTAAATACTTCTAATTCAGTTGCATTCTCCATTCTAAGAGATTTTTTTACCTCAGAATTATCACAGCGTAGAAAAATATTTGTATCCAGTTCCTCCATAACAGTTACAGGGATGGTTGGTCTTTTTTGATTTAACCTTGATATTATCCACTTTTTTTTTTCTTCTAGTCTATTATTATTAACCTCATACTTGGCGCAAAAAGCTAAATTTTTTTGAGTATATTCATGCCCACAATAAATTTGAGTATCTACTGGTAATTTTTTTATTAGATTAAGTGATCTCAACATTTCTAAGTGTGTGCCCTCAAAAATTCTACCACAACCTAGTGAAAATAACGTATCACCAGTAAAAATAATTTTTTCACTTTTGGAATAAAAACAAACATGACCATTGGTATGACCTGGTACGAAAAAAATTTTAAAATCTGTATTTCCTAATTTAAAATTTTCATTGTTGGATAGTTTTATATTTATGCCTGGAATTCTTTTTTCATCTTTCTTTGAACCAATAATTTTAGCATTGTATTTTTTTTGTAGACCTAAGTTTCCTCCGGTATGGTCAAAATGGTGGTGGGTATTAAGTATATAATCAATTTTTCTAAATCTTTTTTCGATAAAATTATTAATAGACTTAAATTCTGATGGATCAATTACTGAAATTGTATTTGTTTCCTCTTCATGAATTATAAAACTATAATTATCTTGTAGGCAGGGTACGATATTAATATTTAACATTTAACTAATCAAAAATATGCCAACCTCAGATAGAAGGTTTTTCATTTCTAAATTAATTCGGTTTATAGAAGATATTTTTTCATTATTAATACCAATAATTTTATCCATCTTAATTTTTTTCTTATCACAAAACTGATAAAAATCTTTTATAGAACACATGTGTAAGTTAGGAGTATTATACCAAGAATCTGGAAGAGATTTGGTGACAGGCATTTTTCCAAAAAACAATAAACTAGTCCTAACCTGCCAGTAACCAAAGTTGGGTATGGAAATTATTACTTTTTTCCCTATTCTCAATAATTCATCTAAGACATTTTCTGGTTGGTAAAAAGCCTGAAGTGTTTGACTCAAAATTACAAAGTCAAAAGCTTTATTAGGAAATTGATCAAGTTCAGTTTCAGCATTTCCTTGAATCACAGACAAACCTTTAGATATGCACTGCTTAACTTTATTTTCTTCTAATTCTATGCCTCTTGCGTCAATACCTTTTTCCTTAATAAGAGCTTCGATTAAGACTCCATCACCACAACCAACATCTAATACTCTAGATTGGACAGGAAGCAAATTAGTAATTATCTTAAATTCATTTTTCATTTTTAAATGTTTCGAAATTAGAATCCAAGAAACCTTTAAGAGTTTCTAAAAATTCTGGCTCATTAACTAAAAAAGAGTCATGACCTTTGTCTGTTTTTATTTCAGCAAAAGCAACGTTGGTACCAGATGCGTTTAAAGCAATTACAATATCTTTACTATTTTTTGTGGGATAAAGCCAATCCGACGAAAAAGATATAATTAAAAATCTAGTTTTATGATTCTGAAACGCTCCAACCAAACCATTTTTAAATTGTTTTGATAAATCAAAATAGTCCATAGCTCTTGAAATATACAAATATGAATTTGCGTCAAATCTATCTACAAATACATTACCTTGGTGCCTTAAATAGCTTTCTATTTGAAAGTCAGCATCAAATGTAAATTTATAATCTTTTTTTTCTTGTAGTTTTCTTCCGAATCTTTCTTGTAGACCTTTATCTGACATATAAGTAATGTGAGCAGCCATTCTTGCAACAGCTAAGCCATTTTTAGGAATTTTTTTGTCACGGTAGTAATTTCCTTTATTCCATAACGGATCTGACATTATTGCTTGTCTAGCTAGCTCATTCAAAGCTATTTGTTGTGCATTATGGCTTGCAGTGGATGCTATAGGTACTGCTGAAAAAGTTTTATCAGGATATAAAGCACAAAATTGTAGTAATTGCATGCCCCCCATTGAACCACCTAAAACACTTAGGAGTTTGTCTATGTTAAAGTGCTCAAGTAAAGATTTTTGAGCCCTAACCATATCTCTTATTGTAATTACTGGAAATTTTAAACCATAAGGTTCTCCATCTGCAGTATTAAGACTTTTAGGCCCAAAAGAACCCATACAGCCACCCAAAACATTTGCACAAATAATAAAATATTTTTCTGTGTCAACAGCTTTTCCCGGACCTACAGCTGTGTTCCACCAACCATCTTTATCAGTAACAGGATTAGTTCCTGCAACAAATTGATCACCCGAGAGAGCATGAAAAATTAGAATTGCATTATTTTTATTATTATTAAGCTTACCATAAGTCTCATAAGCTATAGGAAAATTTTCTATAATCTGACCACAATCTAGCTTAAGTGATGTTTGAACATTTATTTGTTTTATATTTTCAATTTTATAGTTCATATAAAAAAAAACCCAGCTAAACTGGGCAGGACCCTATTTAGCGAATTTATTATGCGCTCGCAATTTGGTTAAATCAGCGCCTTAAACTTGTACTAAATCGGTAGAAAATTGTCAATTTTATAAGAAATTAAAATGAATATAGAAATAATAAAGTTTATTAGATAAGACTTAAATAATTTATGAAATTACCCAAAGCTAAAAAACTTAACGTAGAAAAATATGTTGCTGGATTAAGCTTATTTAAGCAAAAATTTGCTAAAATAAAATTATCGGCAAATGAGTCTGCATTAGGTCCTAGTCCAAAAGCTGTAAAAGAATACATTAAAGTGTCGAAAGACTTCAAAAGATATCCAGACTCAGATGGAACTTTTCTAAGAAAAAATATAGCTAAAAAATTTAAATTAGATCAAAGTAGAATAATTCTAGGCAATGGTTCAGATCAAATCTTTGAACTTATATGTAAAGCTTTTCTTTATAAAAATGACGAAGTTATTGTGCCACAATTTAGTTTTATTATATATAGAATTTACAGTAAAATTAATTTTGCTAAAGTAGTTTTCGCACGTGATAGTAATTTCACATCTTCAGTAGATAATATACTTTCATGCGTAACAAGAAAAACAAAAGTTATTTTTATCGCAAATCCCAATAACCCCACAGGTACTTATATTGATAAAAAAGAAATATTGAGATTAAGAAAAAAATTAAGAAGTGATATTCTTTTAGTCGTAGATGACGCATACTTTGAATATATGAATTTTAAAGATTACGAAAGTGGATTAAAACTATTCTCTAAATTTAAGAATGTTGTTGTAACTAGAACATTTTCAAAAATATATGGCTTAGCAGGATTAAGGATAGGTTGGGGCTACGCATCAAGAAATATAATTGACTCATTGTATAAAATCAAACCCCCTTTCAATGTTAGTCGCCCAGCACTATTTGCTGCCACAGAAGCGATAAAAGATACGAACTGGTTAAATAAAGAAATAGTGCACGTGAAAAAATGGTCTAAAAGATTTTATGATATTTTTAAAGAACTAAATATTAACACAAATAGAACTAGTGTGAATTTTTCATTAATTAATTTTGATAAAGTCAAAAAAACATCAAAACAAGTTTTTTATGCTTTGGCTAAAAAAGGAATTCTATTAAGACAAATGGATGTATACTCTTTAAAAAACTCTTTAAGAGTTACGATTGGAAATAATAAAGAAAATTTAAAACTAATAACTGAATTAAAAAAAATTCTTCATGTTTGATAGCATATCTATAATTGGTTGTGGCTTAATAGGATCTTCAATTTTAAGAGCTATTAAGAGTAAAAATCTAGCAAAAGAAATTAAGATATTTGATCACTCAAAGGAAGTTAATGCATATTTAAAAAAAGAAAATATATGTACGATTGTGTCAAATGATATTCGTCAATGTGTAGCTCAATCTGATTTGGTAATTATTGCAACGCCACTTAGTAGTTATAAAGAAATCATTCTATCTATAAAAAGTAGTTTAAAGAGAAATGTAATCTTAACAGACACAGGGTCTGTCAAAAAAGAAGTCATGAAGATAATTCATAATATTAATTTAACAGACGTTAACTGGATACCTTCACACCCAATTGCTGGAACAGAACAAAGTGGGCCGAGAGCAGGTAAAGCTGAAATGTTTGAAAACCGTTGGTGCATAATTTCTCCGCCTAAAAACTGTGCAGAACAACCGATAAGAAGTTTAAAAACTTTTTGGGAAATAATTGGTTGTAAGGTTAAAATTATGACGCCAGAGGAGCACGATAAAATTTTATCTTTGACTAGCCATCTACCTCATATGATTGCTTATAATATCGTTAGAACAGTAATGGGCGTAGAAGATAAATTAAAACAAGAAGTGATTCAGTATAGTGCAGGTGGTTTAAGAGATTTCACGAGAATAGCCGCTTCTAATCCCTTAATGTGGAGGGATATTTTTTTAGATAATAGTGAAAATGTTTCTAAAGGTATTGATAGTTTTATTGAAAAACTTAATGAATTAAAAAAAGCAGTAAACTCAAAAAATGGAGACAAACTCTACAAAATTTTTAATTCTACCAAGGAAATAAGAAAAGAAATAATCAAAGCAGGTCAAGATACGGATAAACCTGATTTTGGAAGAAAAAAAAATTAAGAATATTTTTCAATTTCTAAGAAAATTTTTTGTTCTAAAACTTTAAGAAAAATATTTTTTTCTAAACCAGGGGCAATTGGTTCCAAGAAAGAAATATGAATATCACCCGGATATTTCATGAAACTATTTTTTGGCCATATTTTTCCAGAGTTTAAAGCAACAGGAATACACGGTAGTTTAAGAGAGTCATAAATTCTACCTACTCCTTTTTTAAAAGGACTTCTATCATCAAACTTAACCCTAGTACCTTGAGGGAATATTAAGAGAGGTCGGTTATATTTTTGAATAGCATTTTTAATTTTATCAAAAAAATTCAAATTTTCTTTTGTTGTTGTCTCTCTAATTATTTCAATCGATCCAATCTTTTTTAAATACCAACCAAATAAAGGTATTTTTAAAAGTTCCTTCTTTAAAATAAAAATAGGAAAGTTCAAGGGCGCCTGCAGAACAAAAGTTTCAAACATTGATTGATGTGCTGAAGCTACAAAAAACTTTTCTACTTTTTTTAGATTTTCAAGTCCATGGAATATAACTTTGGTATTTAAAAATAATTTTAATATTAGAATTATATAATGTGCTAAAAATTTTCCACAATATAAAGTGTATTTAGTAGGTAAAATTAAAGTTGGAATAGCTAGAATAAAAACTAAGATTATACCAACATATAAAAAAATATTAAAAAATAACGATTTGATAAATTGCATTAAGAGTTTATCAATTTTAATAAATCTTGCTTCTTTTTAATAATCTTAAACTTATTTCTGATAGCTAAAATCTCTGCAATAAGAGGTTTAGTGTTATAATTAGAGGATAAAGAGGAACCATAAGCACCAACATTAGTTATAGCTACGAAATCACCTTCTTTTAGCTTTTGATATTTTTTATATTTTATAAATTTACACGATGACTCACAGATTGGACCAACAAACTCTATAGGTTCTTTGCTATTTTTGCTTGTTCTAATAATGGGCACAATATCATGGCTAGCGTCGTATAAGGCAGTTCTCATAAAATCATTCATACCAGCATCTATGATGATAAAGTTTTTATTTAAACCCTTTTTTATATACTGAATTTTACTTACTAAAATTCCTGTATTTCCAATCAAAGATCTGCCAGGTTCAAAAATAATATTACAGTTTAATTTTTTTTTAAAATCATACACAAATTTTGCATAATTATTTAAATTAACTTGTTTATCTTTTTTATTGTACTTAATTCCAAAACCACCACCTAAGTCGACATATTTAAGTTTTATATTTAGTTCTCTTATAACCTTTAAAAGAACATCTAATGTTTTTTTATAAGGAGTGTCAGATAGAATTTGGCTTCCTATATGAACACTTATTGCATCAATTCTTAAATTTTTAAATAATTCAATATTTTTAAAGAAAGAAGAAAAATTTTTTATAGATACTCCAAATTTATTTTCAGCTTTGCCTGTTGAAATTTTTTTGTGAGTTTTGGCATCAACATTAGGGTTTATTCTAAAACCAATAGGTATTACCTTATTAATTTTTTTACCTATTTTATTTATTAATATTGCCTCACTCTCTGATTCAACATTTATCAACAATATTTTTTTTCTTATAGCTAGTTTTAGCTCTTCTTCTGTTTTGCCTACACCTGAAAAAACAATCTTATTTGGTCTTATTCCAGCTTTTAGAGCCTTTAGTAGCTCTCCACCAGAGACTACGTCTACCCCCGAACCTAGTTTGCCCAACATTCTCATGATTGTTAAATTCGTATTAGCTTTAGCAGCAAAGCATATAAGGGGATCTATATATCGAAAGGTTTTAGCAAAATTTACATAATTTTCTTTTATTTGCTTCTCAGAATAAAGATAAAAAGGGGTTTTATTTTTTTTAACAATATTTAATACAGAGATATTTTCTATAAATAATTTATCTTCAAAATATTTAAAATGAGGCATATATTTTATAAGATCACTCTCATCTTATATTCAACTTTACCTTGATATTCTGGGTTAGATTTTTTTCCACAACTTTCTAGAATTAATATACTTAGAATTAAAAAAAAAAATATTTTCATTTAGTTTCCTTTTTGTACTTTTTAATCATTTTTTTAACATTGCTTGAAGAAGTTCCACCATAAGAATTTTTTGAATTCATAGAGTGCTGTACATCAAAAACTTTCAAAACATTTTTATCTAAATCTTTATAAAATTTTTTCAATTCATCTAAAGAAATTTGATTTAAAGTTTTATTCTCTCTTTCTGCAAAATTTACTAATTGAGATGAAATATTATACGATTCCCTAAAAGTTAAATTCTTTTTTTTTACTAAATAGTCAGCAAAATCAGTTGCTGTGGTGAATCCTTCGTTTGCCATCTTATACATCCTTTCCTTTGAAACTTTTAGATTATCAATTAATTCAAAAGACATTGTTAAAGTATCTTTCAGTGTATCGTAACCTTCAAAAACCAAAGCTTTATCATCTTGCAAATCTTTAAAATAAGACATGGGCAAACCTTTCATTATTGTTAAAATTGAATTTAACTTTCCATAGTTGATTCCAACTCTTCCTCTAATTAATTCTGCCGGATCTGGGTTTTTTTTCTGTGGCATTATTGAAGATCCAGTTAATACACTATCGTTAAAATGAATTAATTTAAAAGCATCAGAATTTAAAATAATAAAATCTTCTGCTAGTCTTGATAAGTGCATCGCACAAACAGCGGAGGCATATAAAAAATCAATTGCAAAATCTCTATCAGCTACCGAGTCTATTGAGTTGTTGGTAGGTTTTTTAAAACCAAGTTTTTTTGAAGTATAACTCCTGTCTATAGCATATGAAGTCCCTGACAAAGCAGCTGAACCTAATGGAGACTCATCTAAAAGATCTAAATTATTCAGAAATCTTTTTTTATCTCTATTTAGCATTTCGTAGTAAGCTAAAAGATAATGTGCAAATGAAATA
>Ga0308004_10001484_pt1 | contig 10318 bp, 4 predicted proteins | sample Neamet38_FD_203156 | JGI IMG/M metagenome (GOLD analysis project Ga0308004, IMG submission 203156) | Marine microbial communities from water near the shore, Antarctic Ocean - #38 | ecosystem: Environmental > Aquatic > Marine > Unclassified | place: Southern Ocean | collected 2014-06-06 | reverse complement strand
CTTAGCTTTAATGACCTTACTTTTTGTTCTTTAGATTGACCAGAATCTTTAAGTAACTTCTTAACGGTAGCTTTGTACAATGTCTTAGCATCCTTAGTGAAGTCTAAATCATTCAATCCATCAAATAAAACTTGATTTGAAGTGTCAGCTCTAAACCGTTCCTTTCCACAATGATTGCAATGGTAATAATAGTGTCTATCACCAGAGCGACTTCTAGAACCAGAACCCGTTAGCATCTTTTTTTAATCCTTTAGGTATAGAATGTATCTTGACTTTGCAATTATAAAAAACTAAATTTACACCTAATTACTTAATGACTAGATTTTAAGGCTTAAGATATAGTGATTTAATAAATAACTCAATTATTATGAAAAAGATACTTTTAATACTACTAGTGCTTCCCCTTTTTGTTTGTGGGCAAGCACAAACACCCCAAGGTATAAACTACCAAGCTGTAGCATATGATGTAAATGGCTTTGAACTCGTCAACCAAGAGATTTCTATTCGCTTAGGAATACTCCTAGAAACTGCAGATGTAGAAAGTTCTTACTCCGAAACCCACCAAATAACCACCAACGACTTTGGTTTGTTCTCTTTGGTGATTTCAGATGGAACTACTACAGACAATTTCTCAGCTTTAAACTGGGGAAATGGCGCTTTCCTAAAAGTAGAATTGGATGCCAATTTAGATGGAAATTATACCCTAATGGGAACTAACTCCTTTAGTTCGGTTCCTTATTCTCTCCATTCCACTTTTGCAGAGAATATACCAACGTATTATTCCGAAGAGATAGAAGGATTAGTTTCTGAAATAGGAGGACTAAATAATGAAATAGACAGCCTAGAAAACATAGTAGAGATGGTATCTCAATATTTTGGCTGTAAAGACCACGATGCCTGTAATTACAATGCCACAGCCACCATGTCCGACAACAGTTGTACGTACGCCTTAGATGGTTATGCTTGCGATGGCATTTGTATTGATACCGACGGAGATGAAATTTGCGATATAGATGAGGTAGAAGGTTGTACCGATGCAACTGCTTGTAATTATATAGTAGGAGCCACAAACGAAGACGGAAGCTGCCAATATAACCAGCAGTATTATAACTGTCAAGGGGCTTGTGAAAACGACGACGATGGTGATGGAACCTGTGATGAGTTAGAAGAGGGTTGTACAGATGAAAGCGCAGACAATTACAACCCTCAAGCATTAAACAGTACAAACTGTATTTATTTGGGCTGTATGGACAATACCTCAGGAAACTATAATCCTATGGCTACCCAAGACGATGGCTCTTGTATCCCAGCTGAGGCCTGTACTTACCCAGAGTATTTAGAATATAGCCCTGATGCAATTAGTTATAATGCCAATTTATGTATTAACATTATTGTGGAAGGTTGTACTGATAATATTGCTTTAAATTATAATTCTGATGCGAATATTAATGACAATTCTTGTGAGTTTATTTATGGATGTATTGACCAAGAAGCAGATAATTACAATACTGACGCTACCACCGATGATGGTTCTTGCATTTATTATGGGTGTATGGACCCTACAGCAGGAAATTATGATGAGTCGGCTAATACATATGATGGCAGTTGTTTAATTGGGGGTTGTGTTATCGAAATTGCTGAAAATTATAATTCTGAAGCCCAAATAAATGATGGTTCATGTATTGTTTATGGTTGCTTATTGGAAGATTTTCCAAATTATAACGAGTGGGCAAATGTTGATGATGGCTCATGTGATATGAATTCATTAGATATCTTTGGTTGTACAGATGAATCAACTTTGAACTATCAGGATTTTGCAAATATTGACAATGGAAGTTGTTATTATGGTCCTTTACCAGAAATTGGAGATTTAATTCTAGGCGGAATTGTCTTCTATATTGATGAAACAGGTCAGCACGGTTTGGTTGCAGCACTTGAAGATATAGGTCAATTTGAGTGGGGATGCCATGGAACGAGTATATCAGGAGCAGATGGTCAAGCTATAGGTACAGGTTATCAGAACACCTTAGATATAGTATCAGGATGCTCAGAAACACCCATAGCCGCAAGTGAAGCATTAGCTCACGGGCCAGAGGGCTACAGCGACTGGTACTTACCTTCTAAAGATGAACTTGTAGAAATGTACAACACTATAGGAAACGGAGGCCCAGAGGGCAATATAGGTGGGTTTTCGAATACTTCGTATTGGTCTTCCTCGGAGAGCAATAGTACCGGCGCGTGGTTCGTCTATTTCAGTTATGATCTCACGAACGCCGGCAGTAAGACCGGTACACGCAAGGTTCGTGTTATTCGCGCTTTTTAACACTTTACCCCTTTACCTATTTAACGCTTACCGCGCAGCGGTCAATTTGAAAAACAAGACATAATAAACATTAGCTATGAAAAAACTACTTTACATACTACTATTTGTTCCTCTCTTTGCCTTCAGTCAAGGCCTTATAAGTGATCTAGTTAAGTTAGAAGGACTAGGTAACGGCGGTAACGAATTAGAATTTACATCTGAAACAAGAACAGAAATTATAAATAATTTCTGTTCTAATCAAATAAGTTATTTGCTTGATAAGGGACCTATCCAAATTAATGTAATTAATGAAGATTATTTGCCTGTTGGGCAAGAGTTTATCTTCAAATATACCCCTAATATTTTCCCTAATTGGATGTTAGTTAATTCTGCTTTGCAGGATACTGTTTTTGCTGAGAATGCAGTAAGTTCTGGAATTGAACAGGTCATTAGCGAGTGGGGTCTTTCTGTTAATATTATGAATGGAATTAACCCTGGTGACGATACTAATGGATCTAATGGCTTATTAAGTGCTACTTTAATCAATGAAAATCCTACTTCATGGTTGGGCTTTGTCCCTGATAACGATTTATTTGGTGTAAATGATGATGGTGCTGTTTTTGCCCACCCAGCGAATTGGATTAGGTCTGGTACTGCTACAATTCCAGATCCTTCAAACTCTTCTAATACAATTTTCATTGATATGGGGTCTCCTGACGAATGGGAGGATGAAAACTCTACCTATGAGTCGGTCTTAGGTGGTATGTGGGCTCCTTACAGATTAGTAGGTTACGATAAAGATGATATTGCATTTACACATTCTCCATCTAATGGGCCCAGTAAACAGTTAGACCAATTAACTTCGGTTGACATTGTGTATACCGACGATAAATCTCTTTGGACTCGTGTTCCAGTAATAGAAACGGGTGACACTATTACTCGTATGTTGTTGAAAAACATGCCTTCAGTAGATAAATATGGTATAGATGAAACTGATGGTAGTACTGGATTCTCTTGGTTTCCTGGTTATGCCTTAGACTTAGAAAGAGGAACTCGTTTGAATATGATGTTCGGTGAAGCTTCTACTCTTCCTAGTCATAATGGTAATGACATGATTTGGAATCCAACCTCTACTGTTATTGAGGGTGATGATTTTTTTGATGTGAACAATGTAGTATTCGGAGGCCGTCATTATGTATATGTTGCCTACAGCAGGTATGCAGGAGACCAAGAACAAGACCATCCATTGTACAATCGTTTAACAAACATGTCTTCTTTTGTTAACCAAGTTAAAGTATCTCAAGATATAGCTTGGGTCTCTATTCCTTTGCTTTCATCTATTGATGCCGTAGTTTCAGATGGAGATATAGAGGTGAAGATACGTGTTTCAAAATCTTATGAAACTTATATTTCTGAATGCGAAGATGAAGTTTCTTCAGAAAACTTAGGAAACTTGAATCTTCATTTTTTTTCACATGCTTGTTTTTATGAAGAGTTTACAGAGTTTGTCCCTAATTGGCCGTATTATAATAATTCGGCTTGTGAAACTATTGTAGTGGAAGGTTGTATTGATTCTTTAGCAGTAAATTATGATATAACTGCTAATACAAATGATGGTTCTTGTTACCCAGTTATAGAAGGATGTATAGATGAGGCCGCTTTTAATTACATTAGTCTAGTCGAAGATGTTCAAGTAGATGTAAATACTGATGACGATTCTTGCTATCCTGTAATAGACGGCTGCATCGATACTTCTGCCTTTAATTACATTAGTCTAGTCGAAGATGTTCAAGTAGATGCAAATACTGATGACGGTTCTTGCTATCCTATAATAGACGGTTGTATGGATACTTCTGCCTTCAATTACATCGCTTTAACTGGAGAATTTTTATTAGATGTAAATACCGATGATGGTTCATGTATTAGTGTAGTCATTGACTGCATGCTAGATTGGGCTGATAATTATAACATTAGCGCTAACACACCTATTAATGATATATGTTATAGAGAAGGATGTATGAATTATACTGCAGAGAATTATGATTCATTAGCAACAGAAGAAGATAATACTTGTCTAATTGATGGGTGTAATTTATCATTTTTCCCTAATTATAACCCTATCGCTACAGATGATTTAAACTCAAGTTGTGACCCCTCCTCTACAGATGTTTGGGGGTGTATAAATCCAGCTGATTGCAGTGGTAATTACAACCCTAATGTAAATATGGATAATGGGTCTTGTGAATACCCCAATGAAGGATTATTCTGTAATGGCGATTCTATTCCGTATATTGGAATGCAAGCTTTTGGTGGGATTGTATTTTATGTAGATCAAGCAGGTGAAAATGGTTTAGTTGCTGCAATGGATGATTTATCTGGTACATATCAGTGGGGCTGTAATAATATTGAAGTAAGTGGCGCTCAAGGTGTAGCAATCGGAACAGGATATCAAAATACTATAGATATTGTTAACGATGGTTGTGTAGCTCTTGACGGTGGAGTTACTTCTGCTCAAGCTTGTTTAGATTATGAGATAAGCATTTACAATGATTGGTATTTACCTTCTATAGATGAGTTAAATGAAATGTATATTACAATCGCTCAAGGTGATAATGAAAATATAGGTGGATTTATAAGCGGTGCTTTTGTGTCATCAACAGAAGTTGATGCGACTGGTGTAGAAGGTACAAATTTTTTCCCCCAAAATGTACAGGGTGCTGGAGATTATGGCTGGTCATTTAAAATTGGTTACTATCATATACGCCCTATTCGTACTTTTTATTTTAATGAAAATTATGGTTGTACAGATTCTTCTGCTTTTAATTTTGATGCTGAAGTTGATACTGATAATGGGACTTGTATACCCTTTATTTATGATTGTACAGATGAATTATCCTGTAATTATAATTCAGGAGCTAATACAGATGATGGTAGCTGTGTTAATTTTGAAGGTTGTGAGTCCTGTTCAGGTGAGATAGATGGAACTGGGGTTATTATTCAAAACGATATAGATTTTGATGGTGTGTGTGATACTGATGAAATTTTAGGATGTCAAGATGAGAGTTCATTAAATTACAATATTGATGCTACAGATGAAGATGAATCATGCATATATTCTCTTGTGTATCTTGACTCTATTCAAAATGATCTAAATATTGTTAATACTAATTTTAACAATCTAGAATCAGAATCAATTTCTTCATTATCGTCCCTTCAGCAAGCTCTAGACTCCTGGAATACAACAATAGATTTAATTACAGGATGGAACATGTTTGGTTATGGTTGTCCTACCTCTATCGATTTAGCTGAAGGATTATCTAATCATACAGAAAGTGTAGTTATAGTAAAAGATAATAATGGCTCTGTATACATGCCAGAGTTTTCTTTTAACGGTATAGGTGATTTAACCCCAGGCTTTGGTTATCAGATAAAGGTTACAGAAGCTATAGATGGCTTTAGTCTATGCGATTGGTATGTGAATGATATACCTGAGGATAATATTGTTTCTCTGCAGGAGGAAGTTGAAGAGTTATCAAATCAATTAGACTCATTAAGTTCAATCATTGAAATTGGTGATGTAAGAGATGGAGGTATTGTATTTTATATTGATGACAGTGGAAAACATGGTTTAATTGCAGCGATTAATGACATAGGTAACTATCAGTGGGGCTGTTATGGGGCTGAAGTAAATGGTGCAGATGGTTTTATTTTGGGTGCAGGATTGCAGAATTCATTAGAAATAACAGCAAGTTGTACTGAAACTCCAAATGCAGCAAGTGTTTGCTTAAATTATGAAAATCAAGGTTATACCGATTGGTATTTACCATCTAAAGTTGAGCTTGAGATATTAGTTTCAATTTTAGGAGAGTATACTTGCTTTAATTATTTAACTGAAATGTTAAATGTATATTGGTCATCAACTGAATGGGAAGGTGACCCATCAAATGGAGCTTGGCATATAAGTGGAACGAGTAATACACCTGGCAATTATGCAAAATCAAATTTAAGAGGTGTCCGCCCCATCCGTTCCTTCTAAGTTTTAGTTCAATAACATAAAATGGAAATAGCACTAGAATGGGAAGGTATCTCAGGAGTAATTAAAATTTTATTGCTTATTGCGGTAATCTTTTTTGTTGGATATAAAGTTGGAAGGAAAACCAACTAATTTAATTCTTGTAAAAGACATTAAACATTCACTATCACAAAGTTGACCTGTTGACTACTTGTTTAAATCACCCATTAACTGAACTATTTTGGCTTAATATTCAGTAAGTTTGACTACCTATTTTAATTGTATATTTATAATCTAATTTACTTGCTATGAAAAAGATACTATCTATACTTCTCATATGTTTTTGCTTTTCTGCAACGACTCAATTTACTTACGCTACCAATTACAATTTACGAACTACTGTTCACCACATAAGTGAATCGGATGATTTAGATCCTTGTCAATATAACTTTGGACAAAGAAGCTTAGTAGATGCTGTCTGTATAGATCCAATCGCAGAGAATTACTTTGCTCTTTTAGATTCAATCTCTCCATCTACAGAATGGGCTACAAGTTATTTTAACCCAGATGCAGATAGTTTTCAAAGTGCTTGGGCAAACCAGTTTTATATAGACAATACTATTTGTGACTATATTGAAGGTTGTACCGATGTTACTATGTTTGGTTATAATCCGAATGCAACATTAGACGATGGTTCTTGTATCCCTTATGTATACGGTTGTATGGAAATTGAATATGTAGAATACAACGAAAATGTAAATACTTCAGATAATTCTTGTAGTACTATAAAAGTTTTTGGTTGTAACAATGTAAACTCGTTTAATTATGATCCAGATGCAAATACCGATGATGGTTCTTGTGTATCTAGTCAAGACGAAATTACAGCTGATTTATTTGTAGCCCCATTAAATACAGGTTCTAACATGACTGTAATGATTAGCTCTTCTTCCTTTGATAGTTATTCAGGCTCTTTAATCGGCGCTTTTAAAGATATTGATACTGATGGAGTGTCGAACTGTGTTGCCATGTACACAATACAAGAAGGTAATTTTGGTTTTCCTATTTGGGGAGATGATACCTCTACAGATGAGATAGATGGAATACAAGATGGTGACAAGGTTACATTTGCAATTCTAACTGAAGGTGAAGTTAAAATAATCTCACCCTACCCACTATTTAATGGTTTTCAAGCAAATGCTATTCATATAGTAAATGAATACTACACCCCAATAAGCTATAGCATTAACCCTGGATGGAATATGGTTGGTTATGTAGGTTCATCAGAAAATAATGGTATTGTTGATCAAATGAATAGCGCACTTAATAACGGCGCAAATATGGAGGAGGCTTTCCAGGTTATTAAAAATGTATCAGGTCAGTTTTGGTCTTCTGCCTTTGCTCAAATAAACACCTTTACCCAAGGTGAAGGCTATATGATGTATTTAACTTCAGAAGCTACTTCACTTAATTTTCAAAACCCATCTTCTTATCAGTACGGTATAGAATACCCACTAAGTTCAGGATGGAACATGGTCTCATTTACTGGAGATGTAGATGCAGACAATGGTATTGTAAGCTCAATGGATATTGCTTTAGAAAATGGGGGAACTACAGAAGAGACTTTTCAAGTTATAAAGAATGTTTCAGGTCAATTTTGGTCTTCTGCCTTTGCCCAGATAAATAGTTTCACCCCTGGTGAGGCTTATATGATGTACGTAATTGGACAAGCTACAACTATTAACTTTCAAAGAGAATAAATTTATAAAACTACATTAATGAAAACTCTTATCCCCCTTCTGTCATTGTTGCCATTTATCTGTTTTGGACAAACACCCCAAGGCATAAACTACCAAGCAGTAGCATACGATATTAACGGCTTTGAAATTGCCAACCAACAAATTAGTATTCGCTTAGGGATACTCCAAGAAACTTCAGCTGCAGAAACTTCTTATACTGAAACCCACCAAGTAAGCACCAACGACTTTGGTTTGTTTTCTTTGGTAATTTCTGAGGGAACTACTACAGACGATTTCTTAGCTTTAAACTGGGGAAACGGCGCCTTTCTGAAAGTAGAATTAGATGCCAATTTAGATGGGAATTATACCCTAATGGGAATAAACTCTTTTAGCTCGGTTCCTTATTCTTTATTTGCAGAGAATATACCTACTTATTATTCTGATGAAATTGAATATCTAGTGTCTGAAATAGACAGTTTACAAGATATAGTAAGCTATGTTTCTTTATTTCTTGGATGTAATGATGACAATGCCTGTAATTATAATTTGGAGGCAATTATGATATACGATAATTGTGATTATCCTGATTATGGATATGATTGTAATGACGATTGCATTGATACTGATGGAGATGATATTTGTGATTTAGATGAAGTAGACGGTTGTACGGACGAACTAGCCTGTAACTATATAGTAGGTGCTTCGGATGAAGATGGGTCTTGTGAATATGCCCAACAGTATTACGATTGTCAGGGAACCTGTGAATACGACCAAGATGAAAATGGAACTTGTGATGAGTTAGAAGAGGGGTGTACTGCAGAAACTGCAGAAAACCATGATGTATTAGCTCAAATAGATAATGGTTCCTGTTATTATAATATAGCATGCCCTTATCAAGAGTATTTTGAATACGCAGAAGATGCACCTAATTATAGTATTGAGATGTGTTTAACATATATAATAGAAGGATGTATCGATACAAGCTCTGTTTCTTTTATTGAAGATGCAAACTTAGAAGATGGTAGCTGTCTCTATTATGGTTGTATGGATACTATTGCAGATAATTTTGATTCCCAAGCTAACCAGGAAGACGGCAACTGTTTGTATTCTGGATGTACTGATTTTGATTCAGATAATTATTGGTCAACAGCAAACGTTGATGATGGTTCATGTTATAGATATGGGTGTATGTTAGATGTTTATCCTAATTATGATCATATAGCAACCATTGATGATGGTTCATGTTCTATGGAGCTGCAAATTGGCGACACAATTCAAGGCGGATTAGTCTTCTACATAGACGAAACAGGACAGCACGGTTTGGTTGCGGCTATGGAAGATTTACAAGGTACTTATGAGTGGGGGTGCTATGGAGAAGACCTACTTGGAGCCGATGGACAAGCTATAGGAACAGGTTATCAGAATACCTTAGATATAGTAGCAGGCTGTTCACAAACAAATAGAGCTGCTTTTAATGCTTTAAACGCTACCGTAGAAAGCTATACAGACTGGTACTTGCCATCAAAAAATGAATTGTTAGATATGTATTACACCATAGGAAATGGTGGCTCACAAGGCAATATAGGCGGTTTCTTCAATAGTGATTATTGGTCTTCCTCGGAGAGCAATAATAACATCGCGTGGTCCGTCTACTTCCTTTATGGTATCTCGTACGACTACTATAAGAACAGTCCTCTTAGAGTTCGTTGTATCCGGGCTTTTTAACAATTTACCCCTTTACCTATTTACAAACACCGCGTAAGCGGCCGAATTTGAGACAACAAGAAAAAACATATACAAAACGATGAAAAAACTAATAACATACAGCATCCTAGCACTATCGATTGGTGCTACTGCGCAGACCCTTCAAAGGGAGGTTGTTGCCTCTATGGGGGACACACAAACTAACGGAAACATCACACTTAGCTACACCGTAGGACAACCTATATCTGGCTTTATTGGAGAGTCCAACAAACTATCTCAAGGCTTCCAGCAGAATACGGTTGCCTATCAGGATATAGACCTTAGAGAAGGTTGGGGAATGGTCTCTGCTAGAGTTCGTCCTTATGCCAACGAAATGGTAGAGGTTTACTCCGATGTGGTCGATGGCTTATTGATAGCAAAAGACAATAATGGGAATGTTTATATGCCAGAATTTGGTTTTAATGGTATTGGAGATTGGGACTTTTTCGAGGGTTACCAGTACAAGATGTCAGAATCTAATATTCTAACAGTTAGAGGTAGTAGAGTTATTCCAGAATTGAATTC
>Ga0308004_10001481_pt1 | contig 10324 bp, 9 predicted proteins | sample Neamet38_FD_203156 | JGI IMG/M metagenome (GOLD analysis project Ga0308004, IMG submission 203156) | Marine microbial communities from water near the shore, Antarctic Ocean - #38 | ecosystem: Environmental > Aquatic > Marine > Unclassified | place: Southern Ocean | collected 2014-06-06 | reverse complement strand
ATAAGTGTCCTTCTTGTATCAATGGGCCGCTAAAGGTATAATGTTTCACGTGGAACAAAAATGAAAGATAGAAAACGGCTATTTAAAGCAAAAGATTATTTGGTTTCGGGCAAAGACTTTAATGTCTTGTGGAATGAAACGAAAGGGATAGGGTATACAGAACTGCCAAAGGGAATAAATCTAGAGGCTTATTATGATACAGATGAATATATTTCACACATACAAAAACCAAATAAATTTTTTGATTTACTATATGGGACCGTTCGTGAATTTATGCTACTATACAAGCATCGTATTATAAAAATAAAAAAAAACAAAAAAGCCCTCCTAGATATTGGAGCTGGAGTTGGAAGTTTTGCCTCTTTCGTTAAATCAAAAGGGTTTGATGTTATTGCTATTGAGCCCAATTCAAAAGCAAGAGAAATCTGCCTAGAAAAAAATATAAAAACTTATAAATCAATTAATTATCTTCCAAAAAAGAGTCTTTTTTCTATTGTTACATTGTGGCATGTATTCGAACATTTGCCTGATCTTAAAACTGCACTTAGGGATTTTTCAAGTCACATAGAACAGGATGGAAAATTAGTGATTGCCGTTCCTAATATAAAAAGCTATGATGCGTGTTATTATAAATCATATTGGGCAGCTTTGGACGTTCCTAGACACTTATGGCACTTTAGTACCAAAGGATTAGTTCATCTTGTTGAAGAACAAGGATTTGTTTTTATTTCTTCACATCCACTTTGGTTTGATTCTTTATATATCTCTTACTTGTCGGAAAAACACCAAAACAATAATTTTTCGTTCATTCGCGGAGTAGCTATCGGTTTATACTCTAACATCAAAGCGTTCTTTAATCAAGAATATTCTTCAAAAGTTTATGTTTTTAAAAAAAAACTATTCTCCGGGGAGATTCAATAGACGAGTTAATTTAATTCCTAAATCAGCAAAAATCATTTTACCGCTGGCATTACGAAGAATGTGATAGTGTGAGGTTTCAAAAAGACGAATCAACTGCTGAATATTTTTGCTATGAACAAAAGGCGCAAATTTTGTTAAATCAAACCCGTTTTTAGATTGATAATGTACCAATTGTTCCAAACCATAATTCAGCAAAAAGGCATCTCTAAAAAATTGAATTGCATAAATCAAAAAGTCTTTTTGTTCTTCTCTTCCCAACAAACTTAATTTGTCAGACCAAGACATTAGCTCAATAACAACAGCCTTATTTTTTTTAGCCTTAAACGCAGTGCGAACTCCCTGAACTAAGATAGCTTCAAGCTCTTTGTTATGGACTTTTTTTACAAGATTTTGAAGCCGATTGTAATCACCATCAGCTTGGGCTATGATTTGTTCATCACTTATTTTATCACCCTGAAGCTTTAAAGCAAGATCTTTGGCTGAAATAGGACCTAAGCTTACAAGCTGACACCTCGAACTTATAGTGGGAAGAAGCTCTTCCTCATTTTCTGCCAATAATATAAAATAGGTTCTGTCCGGCGGTTCTTCAAGTAGCTTTAAAAAAGCATTTGATGCTTCTTTATTCATTTTTTCTACACCCCAAAGAATACAAACCTTATTACCACCGTTAAATGCTTTCAAATGCATTTTTTTATGTAATCTTTCGATTTCATTAACTCTGATAAGGCCTTGTTTGTTGCCAACCTGGATCAAATCAAACCAATCATTATAATTTCCGTAAAGATAGTTGTCTAAAAAAGAAGACCATTCTTCGGAATAATCAATTGAGAAAACCTCTTTTTCGGTTCCCCTTTTTACTACAGGGTATATAAAATGAAAGTCAGGCTGAAGAATAAGCTTCCCTAATGAAAGGTCATTTTTATCAGAATGTTTTATATTCAAAATATTAAGCCCAAAAGACAAGGCTAAGGCTAGACTACCATACCCAGGAAAACCTGTAAATAGCTGAGCATGAGGAACTTGATTGGATTTTATTTCATGTTCCAATTGTTGTTTTATTTTTCCTTGGCCAATAACGTGTTTCCAGTCCATGGGTAAAGATACATTTACTGAATATTATTTTATCACCTAAACACTCAGATCTTTTTAAAAATTTATTGGTCAAGGGGTGAACTATTGTATTTTTGAAAAAAATAAAATTAATGCACACATTACGACAACAAAACTTTAAAAATAAATGCGTAATTATACGTGTAGATTTTAATGTCCCTTTAAACGAGAATTTAGAAGTAACCGATCGAACAAGAATTGAAGCCGCAAAACCGACTATTGATTTCATTTTAGCTAAAGGAGGAACTTGCGTTCTTTTGTCTCATCTTGGAAGACCAAAAGCAAATGATCCAAAGCTCTCCATGCAAAATATTGTGGAAACGGTATCGAATGTTTTAAATAAGCAAGTTGAATTTTGCTCAGATACAGTAGGTGAGAAAGCCGAGGCTCAAATTGAAGCATTGCAACAAGGATCTGTCATATTAATGGAAAATTTACGTTTTTATAAAGAAGAAATCCAAGGCGACATTTCTTTTTCAAAGCAACTTTCTCGACTAGGATCTATTTATGTTAATGATGCGTTTGGAACAGCTCATCGAGCACATGCTTCAACTACTATTATAGCACAGTTTTTTAAAAATAGGAAATGTTTTGGACTCCTTTTAGAAAAAGAGGTTCTGGCAATAGAAAAGGTAATGAAAAAAGGTGAAAAGCCAGTATTAGCAATATTAGGTGGCGCTAAAGTTTCTTCTAAAATAACTATTATAGATAGTCTCTTGGACAAAATAGATCATTTAATTATTGGAGGAGGAATGGTATATACATTCACAAAGGCTATGGGTGGTAAAGTAGGGAACTCTATTTGTGAACCCGATTTTTGTGATTATGCACTAGGACTAATAGAAAAAGCGAAAGCAAAAGGGGTTCAAATTCACCTTCCTGTTGATGTAATTGCTGGGGATTATTTCAGTAATGATGCATCAAGACAGACCTTTAATGTAATGGAAATTCCTGATGGCTGGGAAGCCATGGATGCTGGACCAAAAAGCCAACTATTATTTCATGAATTGATTTTAAAATGTAAGACGATTCTATGGAATGGACCACTTGGTGTATTTGAATTTTCAAATTTTGCTAAAGGAACAATTGCAGCAGGCCAGTCAGTTGGGAAAGCAACAAAACAGGGATCCTTTTCGTTGGTGGGAGGAGGAGACTCTGTTGCAGCAGTAAAGCAGTTTGGTCTAGAATCTGAAATGAGCTACATTAGCACTGGTGGTGGCGCTATGCTTGAAAGCCTAGAAGGGAAAACCTTACCAGGAATAGAGGCGTTAGTTTAATTTTAATAACCAGAAACTCCTTAAAGTTTTATTCGGATTTTTAACCTTAAAAGAACTTTAGATTTAATTAAAGAAGAAAGAGATGAAAAAGAGTTGTTTTTTATTAATTATCCTATTAACCTTTTCTTGTAACGATAATCCCAACATTTCAGACGCTTTTGTTCCACAATCTAGTGGAAAAATAAATCACGTAACTGTTGTAATGCCCGAAAAAGACTGGAATAACTTATTGGGAGAGCAAGTGCGAAATTCTATGGAACTTATCTTTGAGGGTTTGCCTCTCGATGAACCTCAATATTCTTTGGTGTATATGAATCCAAAAGCATTTTCAGGTTTTGCAAGACAAAACAGAAATATTCTTTTGTTTCAAAAAGACACTCTAGTGGGGCTTCAATTGTCAAAGAATAAATACGCGCGGCCTCAAATTTTAGCTAAAATAAATGGCCCAGACGCCGAGGTTCAGGGATTTTATTTAGAAGAAAATGCAGCTTTGATTCGCCAAACTATTGCTGAAAATGAACGAATAGAAAAGCTGAGGAGAATTAAAAAATCACCTACCACGGAAAAGACTCTTTCTAGGCAGCTCGGAATATCATTGATTTATCCGTCAGCATATAAAACAGTAAAAGACACCACAAACTTTGTTTGGGTTCAGAAACCCATCAGAAAAGGACACCTAAACATTATTGCATATAATTTACCTGAAAATGTTCTTAAAGGAAAGTTTAATGAACGCATCTTAAATATTCGGGACTCAATAGGAAAACTCTATGTTCCCGGAAGGCTTAAAGGGAGTTATTTAATAACAGAAAGAGCTTTTAAACCATATTTTTATAAAACAAAACTGAACGGAAAAATGAGCTATTTAACCAAGGGCACTTGGGAAGTGGCAAATGACTTTATGGCAGGACCTTTTGTGAATTATATGATTCATGACACAGACCAAAAAAAGTGGATCGTGTTAGAGGGATTTGTGTTTGCACCATCAATCAGCAAGCGAGAATATATGTTTGAGTTAAACACAATTATCAGCACTTTTAAGAAAGAAAACTAGTCTTTTTTATCTTCATCTACTTTAGGAACTTCATCCTCCTCTTTGGTTGCGTTTTTAAACTCTTTGATTCCGTTTCCTAATCCTTTCATAAGCTCAGGAATTTTACGCCCTCCAAAAAGTAAAAGCACAACAGCGATTATAAGAATTATCTGTGGTCCTCCAATCATACCTAAAAATGTTATAACCAACGTCATTGTTGTGTAATTTACAACAAATGTACAGAAATATTTATTTAAAATTACATCAAAAAACAAACACAAAGGATTCTACAATTAAGGATTCTGTATCTTTGTCTATAACTTATGGACGAACAGGTAAAAAAAGAAAGATCAATCTTTAAAAAACTAAGGGATCCCTATAGGATGGTTATCATCAACGAGGAAACTTTTGAAGAACAAATACATTTCAGAGTTTCCCGTCTTCGAGTAATCTTGCTTTTCATAATTGTTTTTACATTTTTTGGAACAGGTGTTCTTATGTCAATTGCATATACTCCCTTAAAAGAATATATTCCAGGATATGACTCTTCTGAACTTCGTCAAAAAGCAATTCAAAATCTTTTTAAAACGGACTCTTTGATAGAGAAGTACAATCAAAACATTCAATATCTAAACGCAGTTCGCGCTGTATTATCTGAAGAAGTAACCTTTCAAGATCCGGAACTTTCGGAAAAAGCCCTTGAAAATGACCCTAATCAAAACATAAACGAAACGCCCGTAGTTCCAGAAGACTCTCTCCTTAGGGCATTTGTTACACAACAAGACAAATACAACCCTAATGAATCAGGAAAAACCAAATTAAATGCTCTCTTGTTAGCCCCTGCACAAGGGCCAATCTCTCAAGACTTTAGTATTGAGGAAAAACACTATGCCGTTGATATTGTTTTGAAAGAAAACACACCTATCAAAGCCATTGCTGACGGGACAGTTATCTTTGCGGAATGGACAGCGCAAACAGGACACGTAATTCTTTTAGAACACTCTTTCGGTCTTCTATCGGTTTACAAACACAATGCTGCACTTAGCAAAAACCAAGGAGAATCTGTATTAGCTGGAGAAGTTATTGCTGCTGCGGGAAATACTGGAGAGTTTTCTACTGGATTCCATTTACATTTTGAATTGTGGATAGATGGCTACCCAATGAATCCAAACAATTTTTTTAATTTTTCAAACTGATGCTGAAATTAATTGGAGCAAAAATCTTTGCAGCCTACGTTCACCAAAAAAATAAAAAATGGATAAACAATCCTTTTGAAGCACAACAAGAAGTGTTCAAATTACTCCTCCAGGAAGGCATAAAAACCCGTTTTGGGAAAGAACATAGTTTTGAGAAAATCCTAACCCCTGATCAGTTTTCTTTAGGGGTACCGGTTCGCGACTATGAGGATTTAAAACCCTACATAGATTCTGTTTTGGAAGGGGAAGCTAATGTTCTTTGGCCAGGAAGACCACTCTATTATGCAAAGTCTAGCGGAACAACTTCAGGCGCAAAATATATTCCTATTTCTAAAGAATCTATGCCACAGCATATTCGAGGAGCTCGTGAAGCGCTTTTAAATTATATTCATAAAACAGGAAAAGCTTCAGCCGTAATAGGGAAACTTATTTTTTTACAAGGCAGTCCAGTATTAGAAGACAAAAAAGGAGTCGCTCTTGGGCGTCTTTCAGGAATTGTAGCTCACTATGTACCAAGGTATTTATTAAAAAACCGTCTCCCCAGTTGGGACACAAATTGTATTGAAGATTGGGAAACTAAAGTTGATGCAATTGTTTCCGAAACGGCAAATGAAGATATGACTATCATTGGAGGAATCCCTTCATGGGTACAAATGTATTTTGAACGACTTACCCTAAAAACAGGGAAAGTAGTTGGAGATTTATTTCCCAACTTTTCTCTTTTTGTTTACGGAGGGGTCAACTTTGACCCTTATAGGCCCATTTTCAAAAAACTTATTGGCAAAACCCTTGATAGTATTGAATTTTATCCAGCTTCTGAAGGTTTTTTTGCTTTTCAAGATGATCAGAATGATCGCGGCTTATTACTTTTATTAAATCACGGAATTTATTACGAATTCATAAAAGCAGACACTTTTTTGGACAAAAACTCAGAAACGCTTTCTTTATTAAGCGTAATAACAGGCGTAAATTATGTTATGATTATTTCAACTACCGCAGGATTATGGCGATATAACATTGGCGATACGATTCAATTTACTAGCCTTAAGCCTTATCGAGTTATTGTGAGCGGTAGAATTAAACATTTTATTTCTACTTTTGGAGAACACGTTATTGTTAGCGAAGTAGAACAAGCGCTCCAGCAAGTAGTTTCTAGATCAAAAGAAGAAATCTTGATTCGAGAATTTACCGTTGCCCCACAAATTTCCCCCAGAGAAGGACTGCCTTTTCACGAGTGGTTTATTGAATTTGACGCTCCGCCCGAAGACCTTGATCAATTTGCTTTTGACGTTGACAAAGCGATGATTAATAAAAACATATACTATAAAGATTTAATTGTAGGGAAAATTTTAAGATCTCTTGTTATTAGACCGGTTGCAAAAGGGGGCTTTAAAAGCTATATGAAAAGCATAGGAAAGTTAGGGGGCCAAAACAAAGTGCCGCGAGTTTCAGACAACCGAAAGATTGCAGATCAACTCGGTTCACTACTTGACTTAAAGACTATGAAGTCATGAAAGCAGGTCGAGTCACCCTAGTTTGTAATGTTAAAAATACTTTCGTAATGAAGGATGTAGAACTCTTAGAAAGCATGGGGTATTTCGTTTATTTAATTCATTCTCCCCCCTATAGAGATCCAGTTCGTTTTTTGTTTAACCGATTAAGGGAGTTGATTCTGATCAGTTACTATTTGCCTCAATCAGAGGCTTTATTTAGTTGGTTTAACGATTATCATAGTTTTATTCCCATTAGTCTTGCAAGGTTTCTAGGCAAATCATCAATTATCATCGTAGGAGGTTATGACGCGGTGGCAAACACTACTTTAAAACATGGTATTTTTTTAAGAAACAATTTAAGACAGTCTATAGCAAGGAGCAATTATCTCAAAGCAAATGAGATATGGGTAGTACATAAAAGCCTTGCAGATGGATGCCCAAATGCGGAGCAAGAGTCTTCCACCAAGTCAGGAATAAAAAAGTTTATTCCCAATTTAAAAACACCCATATTAGAAGTTCCAACAGCGTATGATTCTAATTTTTGGAAATCGAAAAACTCTAAAAATAAAAAAACAATAATCACTGTAGCTAACATTACCGACATAAGAACCTTCAAAATAAAAGGCATTTCTACGTTTATTCAATTAGCGAAAATACTCCCTGATTTTAAATTCACTTTAGCTGGAATCCAAAATAAACTTTCTGTTTATGATTCTCTTCCTAAAAATTTAACTCTTTTAGGTAAACAGACTAGAGATCAGCTAAAAGATCTCTACGGGACACATAGCTATTATTTTCAAGGATCAAAAATTGAAGGACTACCAAATGTATTATGTGAAGCAATGCTTTGTAAATGCGTTCCTATCGGTAGAAGAGTATTTGGAATTCCGGACGCAATCGGAAATACGGGTTTGCTTTTTGATTCAAAAGAAAGTTTGGAAAAAATAACGAGCTTTTTGAGGGATAACAACAATAAGCGGGGTTTAATGGCTAGAGAACAAATTATTGAAAACTACCCTATAAAAAGAAGACGAAATGCATTTGAGAAAGTCTTGATTCACAGTAAAGAGTGATGTTTTAGTATATAAAAATTATTTCCCAATTCGAAAATACTTACCCTATTTTTAATGGGGTATATTTAAAATAAATAGTGTAAAACCAAAACCAATGAAAGGTCAAAAGGGTAACCAGATATAAAAACAAGTAGCTCACCAATATTCCAAATTCACACAACATCCTTGAGATTAAAGAAGGGGGTACTGAATCCAATTTGATTATGATACAAAAGAAAAAGTCTCAATCTAAAATTAACAGAAAAAGACTTTTATATACTAAATAATGACTTTGTAAGCCTTATGTCTAAAACACCATCTATATTGTCTTATCCAAATTCAAATAATTTGGGTGATTTTATCCAAAGCTTGGCAGCTAAACAGGTTTTAAATAAAGCAAATATTTTAGAGATTGACCGAGACGAATTACATAAATATAAAGGGGAAAAAGCAGCATTAGTAATGAATGGATGGTTTATGGAAAAACCAGAGAACTGGCCCCCCTCTGAAAATATTGATCCTATATTTCTTTCATTTCACCTTAATCCAACAGCAGAAAAAGAAATGTTGAGCGATAAAGGGATCAAGTATTTTAAAAAGAACCAACCCATCGGCTGTAGAGATCAATACACTCAAAAACTTTTAACTAGACATGGGATTGAGACCTATTTTTCGGCATGCCTAACTCTTTGTTTAAATCGCGAGAATTTTGTTTCTAAAAACACAATTCGGGAAGGTATCCACGTCATAAGCCCACTGGAAAGATTAAACCCAAATAGTGAAGAAGTTCCCAAAGGGTTTTTTAGGCAGTTAGTTCAAAAAACAAAAAGGCCAATTAAACGCAAACAGTTTCAATCTGCAATAAAAAAACTTGATGTTTTTTTACAAAATCAAAACGAAAAAGTATACCACAGCTCTCAGCTTATTAAAACAAAAGATTTTAATGTAAAAGAGCGTATTGAAAAAGCAAAACTTCAACTAAAGAATATTGCAAAGGCAAAGCTTGTAATTACATCACGAATTCACACTGCTCTTCCAGCTGTGGCTTTTGGGACACCAGTTTTATTCTTATCTGATGGGTTAGAACATCCTAATCAAAAAAGCAGATTAGACGGCATGGAGCAATTTTTCCCTATAATTAACTCTAAGAATCTAAGTGAATGGAAAACTAAATTTCCAATACCTTATCAAGCACACCTTCCTTTTGTAGAACACTTTGAAAATCAAATTATTCACTTTTTAAAAGAATAAATTAATCATAAAGCGGGATGCCTTTTTAGATGTTATCTTTGTAAAAAATTTATAAATGAATGTATTGGTAATTGGCGCTGGAGGGAGAGAACACACACTTTGCTGGAAGCTTAAACAAAGCAAAAACTGTGACACGCTTTTTGCCGCACCAGGAAACGCAGGAACCGCAAACTGTGCTATTAACCTTGCCATAGAGTGCAACGACTTTGAGGGTATTAAAGAGGCAGTAATCAGCTATAATATTCGTTTGGTAATTGTAGGGCCAGAAGAACCACTAGTAAATGGGATTCACGACTTTTTTTTAAATGATAATTACCTTGCAAAAGTTGGAGTGATCGGACCCGAAAAACTGGCAGCAACCCTTGAGGGAAGCAAAGCATTTGCCAAAGAGTTTATGACACGGCACAATATTCCGACCGCAGCCTATGCAGAATTTACATCAGAAACCATTTTAGAGGGAGAGCTCTTCTTAGAAAAGAATACGTCTCCTTATGTTCTTAAAGCAGATGGCCTGGCAGCAGGAAAAGGTGTTTTAATCATAGAGGATTTAGAAACCGCTAAATTGGAATTACGCAAAATGCTTTTAGAAAATAAATTTGGAGCCGCTTCTAGTAAAGTTGTTATTGAAGAGTTTTTAGAAGGAATTGAACTTTCTTGTTTTATCTTAACCGATGGGACATCTTATTTGACACTCCCCATGGCAAAAGATTATAAGCGAATAGGCGAGGGAGACAAAGGCTTAAACACAGGAGGGATGGGGGCCGTTTCACCAGTTCCTTTTGTAACAGAAGAGTTTAAAGAAAAAATAGAAAAAAGAATTATAAAGCCAACTATTGAGGGATTAAAAAAAGACAGAATACCTTATAAGGGATTTGTTTTTATTGGACTAATTAAAGTTGGAGAAGATCCCAAGGTGATTGAATATAATGTCCGCTTGGGTGACCCTGAAACGGAGGTGGTGATACCTCGAATTAAAAATGATTTATTAGCT
>Ga0308004_10001480_pt1 | contig 10325 bp, 8 predicted proteins | sample Neamet38_FD_203156 | JGI IMG/M metagenome (GOLD analysis project Ga0308004, IMG submission 203156) | Marine microbial communities from water near the shore, Antarctic Ocean - #38 | ecosystem: Environmental > Aquatic > Marine > Unclassified | place: Southern Ocean | collected 2014-06-06 | reverse complement strand
TAAACTTTCCCGAAACACCTGCTAAAGAACTCGTTGTATTCGAAAGTTGCAAAAACTGTGTACTTTCTATAAATAACTGGTGGTGAATTCCTTGCTTTGCTAAATATTCTTTGTAATTAAACTGATTAGGGTTTGAGGGAGGAGATACTCTTTTAAACTCGGCATTCACTAAAATTTGAGCATCAATGGCAAGTAGTTCTCGCAGACTATCTCTTTGAATATTTAATAAAACAGCTCCTCTAGTTTTACCTGTTTGCATCTGAACAACCTCGGCAACATACTTGTCTTGATAAAATCCAGATTTTAAAAGCTTAGAAATTCTTAAAACAACTTTTGTTTCCTCCTTATAAAAATGCGTGTAATGATTTTTAAAATTCCTAGCATCTTGAATGTAAACAGCTGAAATCCCAATTGAAAAAAATAGGATGACAGCAATGATCGTACTCCCTTTTTTTTTCCGAAAAACAAATAAAGAAATTGCTAAAAATAATAAAACAAGGAATAATTTCAGAAAGCCGAATGTCCAAATTTGTGTATAAAATTGAATTCCGATTCCTAAAATTAAAAACACCAAAAAGTGCAAAGGCACATATTTCAACAACCTTTTCATAGCAATGGAAAGTTACTAAAAATAAATTATAGTATGCTATTTTAAAGCTGCTACAATTTGAGAAGCTACAATTTTTGAAGCACCCTTTCCTCCTAATTGCTTTTCTAAGTCGAAATAATTTAAGAATATATTTTCCCTATTAGAAAGCTCTAAAATATTTGTCAAAGCTACTTTTAGATTTTGTTTGTTAAAATCTTCTTGAATTAACTCTTTTACAACTTCCTTATCTAAAATTAAATTCACCAAAGAAATAAATTTTAAGGTAATAATTCTTTTTGCTATTTGATATGAAATATACCCTCCTTTATAACAAACAACTTGTGGCACTTTAAATAAAGCAGTTTCTAAAGTTGCAGTTCCTGAAGCAACCAAAGCAGCATAAGAAACACTTAATAAATCGTAGGTTTTATTATTGATAAATGCTACTTCTCTTTCGCCAATAATCTGCTTGTAAAAAGAGAAATCTTGACTAGGTGCGCCAGCTATTACAAATTGATATTCAGAAAAATCGGTAATTAAAGACAACATTACAGAAAGCATTTCAGTAATTTCTTGTTTTCTACTCCCAGGTAATAAAGCAATAATTTTTTTAGTACTTAATGCGTATTCTTTTCTGAAATCGTTCTCAGAAACCTGAGTTCTATCTGCAATGGCATCTATTAACGGATGCCCAACAAAGGCTACTTCACAATCGTGCTTTTTATAGAAATCTTTCTCAAAAGGAAGAATTACAAACAATTTATCAATATCTCTTTTAATATCTTTTACCCTGCCTGCTCTGCTAGCCCAAACTTGCGGAGAGATATAGTAATGTGTTCTAAAACCAGCTGCTTTTGCCCATTTTGCAACCCGTAAATTAAAACCAGAATTGTCAATAAATATAAGTACATCTGGCTGAAATACTGCAATATCTTTTTTACAAAACTTTATAAAACCTACTACTTTGAATATGTTTTTTAAAACTTCGAAAAAACCCATAAAAGCTCTTTCCTTGTAATGACTTACTAAAGTACCGCCTGCGGTTTGCATTAAATCTCCTCCCCAAAAACGAATGTCTGCGGTTGCGTCTTGTTTGTAAAGTTCTTTCATTAAGTTAGAACCATGCAAATCTCCTGAAGCTTCACCAGCAATTATATAATATTTCATTTTAGAAAAATTTTAAAACTAAAGTTATAAATGCAATTAAAAAAGTAGCTATTAAAACTCCTTTTGCTTTGTTGTCTTCTCTTTTTTTAATGAAAACAAAAAATACAAATAAATTAGGAATTGCTGCCAAAGCTAAAATCTTACCATATAAATTACCTTCTTTTATCATTTGCAAAGTAGTATCAAAAGAAAACCTAGAAAAATATTCTAAATACAAGAATACACCGCCAAAAGTTGCAAATAATGCTACAAGAAAACCAATTGAAATGTCTTTTTTTATAGTTCCCAAGAATTTAGTTTTTGAATCATATGGTGCGCTGTCATATCAAATTGAACAGGAACTACAGAAACATACCCATTTTCTAACGCATATATGTCTGTATCTTGTCCTTTATCTTTATTTACAAACTCTCCTGAAAGCCAATAATATTCTTTTCCAAATGGACTTTTTCGTTTATCAAAATTCTCTTTCCAATACCCATTTGCTTGTCTGCATACCTTTACTCCCTTTATTTCTTCCCTCTTTAAATCAGGAATATTTACGTTTAAAACAACACCTTCTGGAATTCCGTTTAACAACGCATTCAAAGTAATATTCTTTACAATTTCTTCTGATGCTTTAAAATCTGCGTGCCATTTAAAATCTAACAGAGAAAAACCAATTGCTGGCACACCTTCTATACCTGCTTCTATTGCAGCGCTCATCGTACCCGAATAAATTACATTTATAGAAGAGTTAGAGCCGTGATTTATACCAGAAACGCACAAATCTGGCTTTCTATTTAAAATCTCGCTAATTCCCATTTTTACGCAATCTGCCGGTGTTCCAGAACAAGTATATTCTAACTGAGGACCATCATCTATTGTTATCGGATTGCATCTTAATACATTGTCAATTGTAATTGCATGCCCCATTCCGCTCTGTGGACTATCTGGTGCAACCACAACAACATCTCCAATCTTATTCATTATTTTTATCAGTGCTCTAATTCCTGGAGCAGTAATACCATCGTCATTTGTAACTAAGATTAAAGGTTTTTCTTGCATAATCAATTATTTAGCTACAAATATAATTCATTTAAACTTGTATCTTTTTAACAATTTGTAAAGAATATAAGAACCCTTTTTTCTGTAAATTTGTATGAGCAGATTTTTAATTAAACTTCATTGTTTTTTTATAAAAAACAGAATACAAGCAAGGATTTTAATAATTTGTCATTATTTTAGTAGTGAAAAACAGAGAAAAGAAAATTTACATTACATATTACCTCAAAATATTTATGAACTTAAGAAATAAAATAAGTATCAGTTTAATAGCACTCTCATTATCTTTTACTGCTATACATGCCAATAAAAACTTTAAAAATACAGATCCAGAAAAAGATAAAATATTAGTATATGTTTTGAAAAACATTTTAACTCGAGGTCATTTTGTTGTAAAAGACATAAATGATGACTTCTCTGAACAAGTGTACACTAGTTTTATTGAGGGTTTAGACCCTAGTAAACGTTATTTTACTCAAAAAGATTTAAAAGAATTCTCAAAATTCAAATACGAAATAGACAATCAACTTCTAGAAGATGATGTCTCTTTTTACAATACAGTATATGCCAACTTTACAAAAAAAATTAAAAATGCAAAATCTTATTACGGAGAGTTATTAGCCCAACCCTTTAGTTTTAATAAAAATGAGACTATAGATATTGATTATGATAAGGTTCCGTTTGCTAAAAACGAAAATCAATTAATAGACTATTGGCGCAAACAGTTAAAATTAAATGTGCTAAGTAGAGTTCAAAATAAAATTGAAAAACAGGACGCTAAAGTTAAAAAAGATCCTAAAACTAAGAAAAAATCTTTCAATGATTTAGAAAAAGAAGCCAGAGCAGAAGTTCTAAAAAGCATGGATGAACTTTATCTAAGAATTGAAGAATTAGAACATGAAGATTGGTTTTCTACATTTTTAAATAGTGTTGTAGGAGCTTTTGACCCGCATACAACCTACATGGCTCCAAGAACAAAAGAACGTTTTGATCAAGATATGTCTGGTAAATTAGAGGGGATTGGTGCACGTTTATTAAAAAAAGGAATTTATACCGAAATTTTTGAATTAGTTTCTGGAGGTCCTGCTTGGAAACAAGGAGAACTAGAAGCTGGAGACGTTATTTTAGAAGTTGCACAAGCAGATAAAGAACCTTTAGATATTGTTGGTATGCGTTTAGATGACGCTATTAAATTTATTAAAGGAAAGAAGGGAACTGAAGTTCGATTAACAGTTAAGAAAAAATTAGATGGCACTACACGTATTATTTCTATCATTAGAGATGTTGTAGAATTAGAAGAAACTTTTGTGAAATCTACTATTGTAGAAAAAGAGGGTAAAAAATATGGTTTGATAAATTTGCCAAGATTTTATATTGATTTTTCTGATATTGATTCCAGAGATTCTGCAAAAGATATGGAGAAAGAAATTGCACGTTTAAAAAGCGAAAATGTATCTGGCCTATTAATTGATTTAAGAAATAATGGCGGTGGTTCTCTAAAAACAGCAATAGAAATTGCAGGTTTATTCATTACTGAAGGACCAGTGGTACAGGTAAAATATAGAGGTCAAGATCCCATTGTAAAAAATGACGAGAATCCTAAAATGCAGTGGGATGGTGCTGTAGTTGTTTTAGTGAACGAACTATCTGCATCCGCATCAGAAATCTTTGCTGCTGCCATGCAAGATTATGGAAGAGCCGTAATTATTGGAGGAAACCAGACCTACGGAAAAGGAACTGTACAAAGTGTAATTCCTATTAATAATTTTTATCCGAAATACGAAAAAGATCTAGGAGCTATTAAAATGACCATTCAAAAATTTTATAGAGTAAATGGAGGTTCTACTCAGATTGAAGGCGTGTATTCTGATATTGCAATGCCAAACAAGTATAGTTATATGAAGTTTGGAGAAAGAGACTTAACTGGTGCTTTAATTTGGGATAAAGTTCCACAAGCAAATTATACCAAAACAAACTCTTATGAGAATTTTTCTGATGTTATAAACAAAAGTAAAAACAGAATTGCTTTGGATGAACAGTTTAAGTTGATAAATGAATATGCAAAATGGTTAAAAGAAAATCAAGAAGACACCTCTTACTCCCTAAATTTTAAAGATTTTTCTAAAGAAAGTGCTTTATTAGAAATTGCTTCAAAGAAATATACCAGTGCTTTTAAAAACGAAACTAAACTCAATTTTGAGTCTCCGAAATATGAATTTTCGTTGATAGAAAAAGACAGCGTTCTAGGTGATAAAAGGACTGCTTGGCATAAAAACCTAGCCAAAGATATTTATGTAGCAGAAGCATTAAATGTTTTAAAAGACCTAAAACTAAAAAATACTGCAGAAACCGTAAGAAACTAATTAATAATTTATAATCTCTGACAAAACAATACGTTTATCAGGGATTTTTATTTCCTAAAAATATGAGTTTTCAAGTATCCTTTGCTACCAAATGGGCAGATTTTGACCCAAATAGGCATATGCGCCATACTGCTTACAACGATTATGCTGCAGAAGTAAGAGTGCGTTATTTTGCTAAAAACAACTTTTCTATTGATGAATTTACACGGCATAATTTAGGTCCTATTTTATTTAAAGAAGAAACCTCTTTTAGAAAAGAGATTCATTTAGGAGAAAATATTACTGTAAATTTAAAACTACAGGGGTTGTCAGAAAATAACGAACGTTGGAAACTAGTGCATGAAGTTTATAATGAAGCAGGAAAGCTTTCTGCAATTATAAAAGTATACGGTGCCTGGATAGATTTAACCAAAAGAAAATTGAGAATTCCACCAATAGAAACCAAAGCAATGTTCACTTTTGCAGAAAAATCTGAAGACTTTGAAATTATTTCATTAAACAAATAATTTATTTACAAGACCTTATAAAGTTAACCTGATATTATAAATAGACTTCTAAGAGTTTACTTTTCTCTGATAGAGATTGCAATTCTATACTACCTATTGAAGCTGGCAATAAAATAGTTTCTCCTTTTTTAAGTGAGAAACTTTTTTTGTTATGTAATAATTCTAAAGCACCATCAACACAAATATAAATCACAAAAGAATCTAAGTTCGAGTAGTCTTTTTGCACAGTTCCTTCAATAACTATAAAGTTAGAGGTAAAATAAGGAGTATGTACTAGCGTATTAGATACATTTAGTTTTGACTCATAGCTTGTTTTGTATGTGTCGTGACATTCAAAATCGATCACATCTATTGCCATATCGTTATGTAAGTCTCTTAAGGCTCCCGTTTTAGCATCTACACGATCATAATCGTAAATACGGTATGTAATATCTGAAGTTTGCTGAATTTCTGCCAACAAAACACCAGCTCCAATGGCATGCACTCTTCCTGTAGGAATATAAAACGTATCTCCATCTGAAACATTTTCATGATGCATAACGTCTAAAATAGCACCACCTGAAACATAAGTATTGTAATCTTTCTTCTCTATCTTTTCATCAAAACCAACAATCAGCTCAGCATCTTTATCCGCTTCCATCACATACCACATTTCATTTTTACCAAATGAATTGTGACGTTCTTTTGCTACTTCATTGCCTGGATGCACTTGAATAGATAACGGAGTTTTTGCGTCTATAAATTTAATTAACAACGGAAATTCATTTCCGAATTTTTCATAAACAGTTTTACCTAAGAATTCTCCTTTGTGAGATTTAATTAAATTTTTCAAAGTTTTCCCTTGAAAAAAACCATTAGCAACAAATGTTTCGCCATCTTCTACATCTGAAATCTCCCAAGATTCTCCAATATTATTTTCAGAATATTCTTTATTTAAAACTGATTTTAATTTTTCTCCACCCCAAAGTCTGTATTTAAAAACAGGCGTGAATTTTAAAGGATGTAGTTTCATAATAATTTGTTCGTTTTTAAAAATGAAAAAAGCCGAAGTTTGCGCTTCAGCTTTATCATTTGTACAGGCGGAGAGACTCGAACTCTCACACCTCGCGGCACTAGATCCTAAGTCTAGCGTGTCTACCAATTCCACCACGCCTGCAACTTATCCGAAGTTTCGGGATGCAAATATAAACAATACTTGCAAACTACAAACTTGTTCATTATAATTTTTCTATTTTTGATGAAGAAATAATTAAATAACTTTATGAGTACTATTCAAACGTATATAGAAGAAAACAAAAAACGCTTTTTAAATGAACTTATTAGTTTATTAAAAATACCATCTGTAAGCGCAGATAAAGCCTATAAGAAAGATGTATTAAACACAGCAGATTTCGTTTTAGAAAGTCTTAAAAAAGCAGGTTGCGACCATGTAGAGCTTTGTGAAACGCCAGGGTATCCTATTATTTATGGTGAAAAAATTATTGATAAAGACCTACCAACAGTGCTCGTTTACGGGCATTATGATGTGCAACCTGCAGATCCGATAGAATTATGGACTTCACCTCCGTTTGAACCTGTTATTAAAAATACAGAAATTCACCCAGAAGGAGCAATTTTTGCTAGAGGTGCTTGTGATGATAAAGGACAAATGTATATGCATGTAAAAGCAATGGAATACATGACCTCCACCGGGAATTTACCCTGTAATGTTAAGTTTATGATTGAAGGCGAAGAGGAAGTTGGCTCTGAAGGTCTAGCTTGGTTTGTACCAAGAAATATAGAAAAATTAGCAAATGATGTTATTTTAATTTCAGATACTGGAATGATTGCAAACGACATCCCTTCTATTACAACTGGTTTGCGTGGTTTAAGTTATGTTGAAGTTGAAGTTACAGGACCAAACAGAGATTTACATTCTGGTTTGTATGGTGGTGCAGTTGCCAACCCAATTAATATTCTAACAAAAATGATAGCTTCTCTAACTGATGAAGATAATCATATTACCATTCCTGGTTTTTACGACAATGTAGAAGAATTGTCTTCAGAAGAGAGAGCAGAAATGGCGAAAGCACCTTTCTCTTTAGAAAATTATAAAAAATCGATAGACATTGATGCCGTTTATGGAGAAAAAGGATATTCTACCAATGAGAGAAATGCTATTAGACCCACTTTAGATGTAAACGGAATTTGGGGAGGATATACTGGTGAAGGGGCTAAAACTGTAATTGCTAGCAAAGCTTTTGCAAAAATATCGATGCGTTTAGTGCCAAATCAAGATTGGAGAGCTATTACCCAATTATTTAAAAATCATTTTGAAAGTATCGCACCAAAATCTGTAAAAGTAGTTGTAAAACCACATCATGGCGGACAAGGTTATGTTACTCCAATAGACAATATTGCATATCAGGCAGCTAGTAAAGCCTACGAGACAAGCTTTGGCAAAGTACCAATTCCGCAAAGAAGTGGCGGTAGCATTCCTATTGTTGCTTTATTTGAACAATATTTAAAAAGTAAAACTATTTTAATGGGCTTTGGTTTAGATTCTGATGCAATTCATTCGCCTGATGAGCATTTCGGAATTTGGAATTACCTAAAAGGAATCGAAACCATTCCTTATTTCTATACATATTTTACAGAATTATCTAAAAATAATTAAACTTATGATGCAGTCAGTTTGCAGTAAAATCTCAATTTTTACTATTATTGTTATAGTAATCTTTAGTTGTGCTAATTCTAAAAATCAAAAGCAATTTACAATTTCAGAGTATGAGGATGCCGCAAAGCACATGGATAGAAGTTTGTACGGTTTAGTCTACAACCAAGTTTCTGGAAGTGCGTTTGTAAACAACAATAACTTACTTTATACGACCAAAACTAAAGATGGAAAAAAATTCGTCTTAGTAAACACGAATACTCAAACAAAAGAAACTGCTTTTAACCACGAAAAATTAGCTAAAACGCTATCTAAAGAGTTAGACAAAGATATAAATGCAAACGCATTATCTATTTCTAATGTTTCTTTTTCTGATGATTTAAATACATTACAATTTATTGCTTTTAATCAAAAATATGTATATAAAATAAAAGAGCATACTTTAGTGCAACATCCTTCAGAAAGAAACAGTGCAGACACTAATGAGCATGTGTCTCCTAATGGAAAGTTAGCCGCTTATATTGCGCATTATAATCTTTGGATTCGTGATTTGGATACAGATAAACGTATGCAACTTACTTTTGATGGAAAACAAGATTATGGGTATGCAACTAATAATGCAGGTTGGATTAAAAGTGATGGTGCTGTTTTAAAATGGTCTCCAAATTCTGATAAAATTGCAACATTTCAGCAAGATGCAAGAGGTGTTGGTATGATGTACTTAACCTCTTCAAATGTTGGTCATCCAAGGTTAGAAGCATGGAAACATCCTTTGCCTGGAGATGCCGAAATCTTTACTATTGAACGTGTAATTATTCATTTAGCAAACCAACCAAAAACAGTGCGTTTAAAAATGGAGAAAGATTTTCAAAGGGGCACTACAACAGACCATATTGCTGGAAGAAATAACGAATTACTTGATGCACAATGGAATAAAGAAGGAACAAAATTTGCTTTTGTCTCTAGTTCTAGAGATCATAAAATTGCACATTTACAAATTGCAGATACCCAAACCGGCACTGTTACCTCCATTCACAAAGAAGAAGTAGCAACCTATTACGAATCTGGGGTAAATGCAGAAAACTGGAAAGTGTTATTCGATTCTAATGAGTTTATTTGGTATTCAGAAAAAACAAATTGGGGGCATCTTTATTTATATGATTTAAAAACGAAAGCATTGAAAAATAAAATTACCTCTGGTGATTTTATTGTGAAGCAAATAAAAAGCATAGACGAAGAAAATAGACAGATTTATTTTTCTGCTGGTGGAAAAGAAGCTGGAAATCCGTATCATAATTACTACTATAAAGTAAATTTTGATGGTACTGATTTTACCAATTTAACACCTTCTAAAGGAACACATTCAGTTACTATTTCTGACGATTATTCGCTATTGGTTGATACCTATTCAACAACCACAGAACCACCAATTACTATTTTAAGAAACGGGGTTGGTGAAAAAATAATGGATTTAGAAACTGCAGACATTTCTATATTGAAAGAAAAAAACTGGCAAGCACCAGTTGAGTTTTCTGTAAAAGCAAGGGATGAAAAAACAGCTTTATACGGTATTATGTGTTTACCTTCTCATTATAATGCCAATAAAAAATATCCTGTTTTAAATTATATTTATCCAGGTCCGCAATCTGGAAGTATAGGAAATTACGATTTTAGACCCGTTTGGAGAGATTTTCAAGCAGTTGCAGAATTAGGGTTTGTGGTGGTAGCAGTTGATGCCATGGGAACCCCAATGCGCTCTAAATCTTTTCATGACGCCTATTACGGAAATATGGGTGATAATGGTTTGCCAGATAACATAACAGCAATCAAACAATTAGCACAAAAATACAAAGGAATGGATCTTGAAAAAATTGGGATTTGGGGACATTCTGGTGGAGGATTTGCTTCTACAAGAGCTGTATTTGCATATCCTGAATTTTATGATGTAGCTGTTTCTGGCGCTGGAAATCATGATAATCGAAATTACGAAGCGGATTGGGGGG
>Ga0308004_10001474_pt1 | contig 10347 bp, 11 predicted proteins | sample Neamet38_FD_203156 | JGI IMG/M metagenome (GOLD analysis project Ga0308004, IMG submission 203156) | Marine microbial communities from water near the shore, Antarctic Ocean - #38 | ecosystem: Environmental > Aquatic > Marine > Unclassified | place: Southern Ocean | collected 2014-06-06 | reverse complement strand
TTAGATGGAAAATTTGCACTTGCTGTAGTTGCAATATTATTTGCAGGTTTGATGGATGCATTAGATGGTAGAATAGCAAGATTAATTAAAGGAACATCTAAAATGGGTAAAGAACTTGATTCATTAGGAGATGTAATTAGTTTTGGAGTAGCGCCTGCGTTTATAATGTACTTTTGGAATTTACAATACTTAGACAAATTAGGTTGGTTTGTTTGTTTAATGTACGTAGTTTGTGTTGCCTTAAGACTTGCAAGATTTAATGTTAGCTCTGAAGAAGAACCATCTTGGAAAGACAATTTTTTTGAAGGAGTACCAGCACCAGCAGGAGGGATTGTGGTTTTGATGCCACTAATATTAAGTTTTAGTGGATTAGGAGAGTTATTCTTAAAAATTAATTACGATCTAGTGGTACCAACATTTTTTATTATAGTTTCAATATTATTGATAAGTACAATTCCAACGTATTCATTTAAAAGAATAGTTATACCAAGAGCTATGACAAAATTTTTATTGTTTGGATTAGTTTTATTTTTTGGAGCATTATTAGTCTATACATTCAAAATATTAGTAATTACCATATTTTTATATTTATGCTTAATTCCTTTAAGCTATTTTCACTTTAAAAAGATAAAAAAAGAAAAAAATATTATTACTGAAACAGATGAGAGTGATGATTTAGAAGATATTTTGTAAATGAAAAAAAATGTAATTGTTTCATTAGCCGACTCAAATTATTTTGAACTATTAAACGAGCTAGTAGATTCTATTAAAAGTTTTGAAAAAAGCAAAGAGACAGCAATTTGTATTCTAGATGCTGGATTAACTGATAAACAAAAAATAATATTATCAAAAAAAGTGGACGAAATTAAATCTGCTGAATGGGATATAGAGGTTCCAGCATTTAAGGTTAAGGGAAAAGAATGGTTAAAAAGCCAAGTATCAAGAGCCTTTTTGCCAAAATATTTCCCAAATTATGAAAAGTATTTATGGATAGATTGTGATGCCTGGGTTAATGATTGGGCTTCTGTTGAATTGTATTTTAAAGCTTGCGAAAATGGAAAATTAGGAATTACTCAAACACTAGGGCCCGGTTATAAGATAATGTCCAAAGTTAACTGGCTCTTCGGAAGGATTGCAATAATTAAATCACAGAACTTCAAGCATGCAATTAAATCTAAAATAGGGTTGTCCAAAGCAAGAAAATTAGCTTTTGCTCCACACATAAACATAGGTGTTTTTTCGTTAGAAAAAAATTCACCAGGTTGGGCGTCATGGCAAAAGAATCTCGATCAAACACTAAAGTCTGGAAATATTTTTGGTTCAGAAGGTTTAGCCATTAATATGTCAGTCTATATAGATAATCTAGAGACTGAATTTTTACCATTAAATTGTAATTGGATTGCTAGTAATCTACTGCCCAAGTTTAATGAGGTAGAAAATACATTTGTTGAGCCCTACCTACCAAACTATAAAATAGGAATAATGCATTTAGCAGGAGGAATTTGGGATGGTGACAATGATATGAGATTAGATAAAACTGTTAAAATTAAAATTCAATCTATTAAAAAAAATTCACTATCTAAAAGTTTAAGATTTGGTTTATAGGTGAAAAAAAATAGAATATCAAAAAATTGGATTAATAAACAAAAACGAGATATCTATGTTAGACAATCTCAAGTTGACGGTTATAGAGCAAGGTCAGCTTATAAATTAATAGAAATAGATGAAAAATTTAAGATATTAAAAAATGGGGTATCTGTAATTGACTTAGGGGCATCTCCAGGCAGTTGGTCTCAATATATTGCAAGAACAGTAAAGAGTGGAAGAATAGTTTCGATAGACATAAAAGGTATGGAAGAAATTGAGAATACAATTCAAATCAAGGGTGATTTTACAGAGTTAGAGTCTCAAGAAACAATTAAAGGGTTTTTTAAATCAAAAGTTGATGTTGTCGTGTCTGATATGGCTGTTAATACAACAGGTATAAAGGATATAGATGCAATTTACACTGGTGAACTAGCAATGGAAGCGATGAATTTTTCCCAAGAAATGCTTGTTAAAGAGGGACGGTTTGTGTCAAAAATTTTCCTAGGTTCATCATTTAATGAGATAGTAGCCTTAGGAAAAAAAATATTTAAAGAAGTTAAGGTATTTAAACCTAAAGCTAGCAGGAAAGAATCTAAAGAAAGCTTTATTATTTGTAAAATATTGAGATAGAGACTTTAATTTTAAAAAGAATCATATATAAATTATTATGGATCCCATTAAAGAAGCCCTCACATTTGATGATGTTACAATGGTGCCTAAATATTCAGAAGTTTTACCATCTGAAGTAGACACAAGTACCAAATTATCAAATAATCTGAAACTTAAAATACCCTTGTTATCTTCAGCTATGGATACCGTTACTGAAAGTAAAATGGCTATAGCTATAGCTAAAGCAGGTGGAATTGGAGTTATTCATAGAAACTTAGATATAAAAAAGCAAATTCAAGAAATTAGAAAAGTAAAAAAAAAAAATATGTTAGTCGGTGCAGCTGTTGGCGCAGGTCCCTTAGAACTTAAAAGAGCAGAAGCAATTCTTAAAGAAAAGATAGATTTAATTGTAGTAGATACAGCTCATGGACATAGTAAAAAAGTAGCAGAAATCATTAAAGCAATAATAAAAATGAAAACAAAAAAAACCACTTTATGTGCTGGAAATATTGCTACAACAGAGGCAGCCAAATTTTTAATAAAACTTGGTGTCGACGTGGTTAAAGTTGGAATAGGTCCAGGATCAATTTGTACAACAAGATTAGTAGCTGGCATCGGTGTTCCACAATTAAGTGCAATTATTGAGGTAAAAAAAGGTGTTAATAACAATAAGACAAAGATAATTTCAGATGGAGGAATTAAGTATTCAGGTGATATTGCTAAAGCATTAGCAGCTGGTGCTGATGCAGTAATGATAGGATCTTTATTTGCTGGAAGTTTAGAAACACCTGGAAAGTTAATAAAAAAAAATGGAAAACTATATAAAAGTTTTAGAGGAATGGGATCTGTAGGTGCTATGAATAAAGGATCTGCTGATAGATACTTCCAAACAAAACAAAAAGATGCATCCAAATATGTTCCAGAGGGTGTTGAAGCTTTTGTTAAGTACAAAGGAGATGTTAAAAATATAATTTATAAATTAATCGGTGGTCTTAAATCTTCCATGGGTTATCTTGGAGCAAAGAAAATAACTCTTTTAAAAAACAAACCTAATTTTGTAAAAATAACTAAAGCTGGCTTTTATGAAAGCATGGTTCATAATGTTGATGAAGTAAAAAATGAAAGTAAATATTGATGATTAAAAAATACAACATAATAATAATAATTATACTTTTTTCATTTAGTTTTATAGTTAATGCGCTAAGTGAAAATAACTTCTTCATAGAAGCAAAAAAAAATTTTGATAAAAAAAAATATGATGAGTCTAAATTCCTATTCCAAAGAAATATAGTTTTTAACCCTAAAGATGAAAATTCATATTTATATTTAGCAAAAATTTTTGATATTGAGGAAAATGAGCGAGAAAAAGAAAAAAACATTAACACAGTAATTTTATTGAACCCAAAAAATGAAGAAGCAATTTACATTTTAATGAAAATAGAACTTAAAAAATCCAATTATTCAAAAGTTCGTGAATTAGTAGAAAATTTTACAAAAGTGTGTATAAAATTGTGTGATAATAAGAATTCAATCTTACAATCGTTGAAAAATTTAGAACCAAAAAATGAGTCTTAATAGAAAATTAAGCAAAATACTCATAATTGATTTTGGTTCACAATTTACTCAATTGATCGCCAGAAGAATAAGAGAATTAGGTGTATTTTCTGAAATAATCAGTCATAAAAAGATTAATAGTAAAAAAATCTTAAAAGAAAATATCAGTGGAATAATTCTTTCAGGAGGCCCTTTAAATGTCTACCAAAATAATAAATTTAACTTTGACAGAAAAATTTTAAAACTAGGTTTGCCAGTTTTGGGTATATGCTTTGGTCATCAAATTTTATCCAAAGAATTAGGTGGGCGTGTAAAAAAGTCTGACCATAGAGAGTTTGGATTAGCAACTATAAATAAGGTTACAAATAGTATTCTAACCAAAAATTTTTTTAATAAAAAAAACTCAAGCAATGTTTGGATGAGTCATGCTGATCAAGTTTCAAAAATGCCAATAGGCTTTAGAGTGGTTGCATCAACAAAGAATTCAAAATTAACAATTATAGAAAATTCAAAAAATAAATTTTATGGAGTTCAATTTCATCCAGAGGTAACGCACACACCCAAAGGAAAAATTTTATTAAGTAATTTTTTGTTTTTAATATGTAAAATAAAAAAAAATTGGTCTTCTAAAGATCAGAAGTTAAAATTAATAAATGAAATTAAACAACAAGTTGGAGATAACAAGGTTATTTGTGGTTTATCTGGAGGAGTTGACAGTAGTGTAGTTGCACAACTATTAAGTAAAGCAATAGGAAAAAACTTAACATGTATATTTGTTAATAATGGTCTTTTAAGAAAAGATGAAGAAACTCAAGTAGTAAACACATTTAAGAAGAAATTAAGTATGAATTTACTATATGTGAATGCTGAAAAAGAATTTATAAAAAAACTAATAAATGTGTCTGATCCAGAAAAAAAAAGAAAAATTATTGGAAATTTATTTATTAAGATATTTGAAAGATATGCAAAAAAAATAAAAAATGTAAAATTTCTTGCACAAGGAACTCTATATCCAGATCTAATTGAAAGTAAATCAGTAACAGGAAGTCAAACTTCAAAAATAAAATCACACCATAATGTTGGTGGTCTTCCTAAACGTATGAAACTCAAATTGATTGAACCACTTAAGTTTTTATTCAAAGATGAAGTTAGAAAATTAGGTTTAGAACTGAAGCTATCAAGTGATATAATTTCTAGACATCCATTTCCCGGTCCTGGTCTAGCAATAAGAATGCCTGGTATAATAACCAATGAAAAAATAAAAATTTTGAAAGAAGCAGATTATTATTTTATTAAAGCTCTAAGAGATCATGGCTTATATAATAAGATTTGGCAAGCCTACGCCGCCTTGCTTCCTGTAAAAACAGTTGGAGTAATGGGTGATAATAGAACCTATGAATATATTTGCCTTTTGAGAGCAATTACTTCTGAGGATGGTATGACAGCAGATTTTTTTGATTTCCCCAAAGGTTTTATGCGGTCAATCTCCAATCAAATTATTAATAATATTAAAGGTATAAATAGAGTAGTTTATGATGTTACTTCTAAGCCACCAAGCACTATTGAATTAGAGTAAAATTATATGAATAAAGATACTTTAAAAATAATATCTAAAAAAGGAAAATCAAAAATTATCTGCCTAACAGCTTATTCTAAAAATATTGCATCAATAATAGATAAACATTGTGATATTATTCTAGTAGGAGATTCTCTTGGCTCTGTGCTTTATAATTTTCCAACAACAAAAAAAGTATCTCTGGACATGATGATAGAACACTCCAAAAGTGTAAGAATGGGAGTAAAAAAAAGCTTAATGGTAGTTGATATGCCATATAATACTTATCGTAATCCAAAAGAAGCACTTAAGAATGCAAAAAAAATTATTTCAATAACAAAGTGTGATGCCGTTAAGCTAGAGGGTGGAAAAAAAATTTATCAAATAATTAAAAATTTAATTAAGAATAAAATTCAAGTGATGGGACATCTAGGTTTATTGCCACAATCTGCAAAAAATTTTAAATTTAAAGGTAAGAAATTAATTGAAAGAAAAAATATTTTAGAGGATTCTAAACTTTTAGAGCAGGCTGGTGTTTTTTCAATTGTTTTAGAATGTGTAGAAAGCTCTTTAGCAAAAGAAATCACAAAAATAATAGACATACCAACTATTGGAATAGGCGCATCATCACACTGTGATGGACAAGTTTTGGTTACAGATGACCTTATAGGATTAAATAAAATTAATGCCAGGTTTGTTAAAAAATATTTAAATGTTACAAAACAAATAAATGATGGTGTAGTAAAATTTAAACAGGATGTAGTTAAAGGTAAATTTCCTAGTAAAAAACATTCTTATTAAATTAAAAGTATTGTTTAAAAGTTTCATTAATAGATAAAACTCCAAAATCATTTAATCCACCGATTATTAATTGAAGAGCCACTATTAAAATAAATCCTAAACCAACATAGGCTATCCACAAATGTTTCTGGATATAATTTGCTAGATATGTAGCTAAAGCACCAGTTAATATAACTGATAAAATAAGTCCAAATATCATATATCCAAAGTAGCCTTTAGCAGCTCCAACTACACCAATTACATTATCGAAACTTATAGTAATATCTGCAAATAAAACCTTATAAACACTCTGCACATAAGAAGGTTCTTTAGATTTTTTTGTTGGAGATTTAATTTTATTTTTCATTTCAACTAAATCCTTACGTAAGTCATTGACAATCCAAATTAAAAGAATGCCACCTAATATTTTTATGTAGTAAAATTCAAATAAATAAGTGGCAAAAAGAGCAAAAATAATTTTAAAAACTAAAGCACCAGCGACACCCCATAGAATTATTTGTTTTCTGTTTTTTGGGACAAAGTTGGCAGCTATTAAACCAATAATAATAGCATTATCTGCAGCTAAGATTATGTCTATAAAGATAATTTGGGTTAAAATTATGAATTCTTCTATCAAGATACTTTTATAATATTGAAAATCTATAATAATTCAATCTAAAGTATAACATTTTTTTATTGCTTTTAATTAATGTTCGTTATGAAATAGCTTTTTAACAAATTGGAGAAACAATGAAAATAATTAATAAAATCTTAGTCTTATTTTTTGCAGTTTTATTAAATGCTAATACAGCATTTTCAGCAGAAAAATGGGATATGGCACTTGCTTATGGTGCTTCTAACTTTCATTCTGCAAATGCAACGGAGTTTGCTAAAAACGTTTCAGATAAAAGTGGTGGAAAGTTAACAATAGTCACTCATCCTGGTGGATCCTTATATAAGGGTGGCGAAATCTTTAGAGCTGTAAGAACAGGCCAAGCTCAAATTGGAGAAAGATTTATGTCTGCTTTGGGTAAAGAAGACCCATTATTAGAGATAGATTCTCAACCTTTTCTAGCATCATCTTATGGTGACGCTATGAAACTATATAAAGCATCAAAACCTGAAATAGTTAAAGGGTTAGATACAAAAGGTTTGGTATTCTTGTATGCTGTGCCATGGCCAGCACAAGGGCTTTACAGTAAGAAGGAAATAAATTCACAAGCTGATTTAAAAGGTTTGAAATTTAGAGCATATAACTCATCTTTAATTAGATTAGCTGAGCTTACTGGAATGGCACCAACAAAAATTGAAGCAGCTGAGATAAGTCAGGCTTTTTCAACTGGAGCAGTTGAAAGTATGATTACTTCACCAACCACTGGTAAGAACAGTAAAATTTGGGAAAATGGAGTAAAATATTTTTATGATATAGCAGCTTGGTACCCAAAAAATATGATAATTGTTAATAAAGATGCGTGGAATAAATTAGATGCCGCAACTCAAAAATTAGTAATGTCTGAAGCTAAAAAAGCAGAAAAAAAAGGTTGGGCATTATCAAAAAAAGGAAACAAAGCTGATAAAAAAGCTTTAGCTGATGCTGGTATGAAAGTTGGAAAAGTAAATTCAGCTTTAAATAAACACTTTAAGGAAGTTGGGGCAACTATGTCTAAAGAATGGGCTGATAGAGCTGGTTCTAGAGGACAAACTGTTTTAGCTGCTTATAAATAATATTGTAAATTAAAAGGCCATTATTTATTAATGGCCTTTTTGTTATGATTAATATCATCAATAATTTCTTAAAATCTACTTATAAAATTTCAGGCTATATAGCAGCAATATTTCTTATATTGGTGGCTGTATTTATCTTAATTGGAATTAGTTCTAGAATTTTTGGTTTTTATATAAGGGGGCTCTCTGAGTATTCCGGTTATAGTATGGCGGCATCATCTTTTTTTGCATTAGCCTTCACATTCCATGAGAAAGCTCATATTAGAATAACTTTATTTATAGAAAAATTTGAAAGCAAAAAAAGAAGATTTGCTGAAATATGGTGCCTTTCAGTAGGAAGTTTTTTTTCTGGTTTTATGGCGTATTATTTTATTAAAATGGTTATTATTTCAATAAAATTTGAGGAAAGAAGTGAAGGAGCAGATGAAATATTTATATGGATACCCCAAGCAAGTCTAGCGATTGGCTCTTTTACATTTTTTATTTGTGTATTTCATCATTTAGTTTTTTTGATACTAAATAAAAAAATAAACTAACTATGACAGAGATATATCTAACAATATTTTTTATTTCTTTATTATTATTTCTATTAGGTTCTGGTGTTTGGGTTGCTTTAAGCATGATAGCTGTCTCTGCAATTGGTATGCTATTATTCACAACTAGGCCTGTGGGTGACGCAATGGCAACAACTATATGGGGTACAAGTTCATCCTGGACATTAACAGCCCTACCACTTTTTGTTTGGATGGGTGAAATTTTATTTAGAACCAAATTATCAGAAAATTTATTTAAAGGTTTATCACCATGGCTTTCAAAATTACCTGGTGGATTAGTCCACGTGAATGTTGTTGGGTGTGCATTGTTTGCAGCAATATCAGGTTCATCTGCTGCAACAGTAGCTACAGTAGGAAAAATGTCTATTCCAGAACTGAGAAAAAGAAAATATCCTGAAAAATTACTATTAGGTAGTTTAGCAGGATCAGGAACGTTGGGGCTATTAATCCCTCCATCTATTATACTAATTATTTATGGTGTTACTATTGAGGACTCAATAGCAAAACTATTTATGGCAGGTATTTTACCTGGGATAATGCTTGCTGTGATGTTCATGTTATATGTAATTTTTTGGTCTATTTTAAATAAAAGATTAATGCCCCAAGCTACCAAAAATTATTCTTTTTTAGAAAAAGTTCAAAGATCAAAACAATTATTACCCGTAATATTCCTTATCACAGCTGTAATTGGTTCAATTTATACTGGTATAGCAACAGCTACTGAAGCTGCATCGTTAGGAGTTGTTGGTGCTTTAATTCTTTCTTTTTTTCAGGGAACATTAAATAAAAAAACATTTAATTTATCTTTATTAGGTGCAACCAAAACGTCTTGCATGATTGCTTTTATTATAGCGGGCTCAACTTTTTTATCTTTAGCTATGGGTTTTACAGGATTGCCAAGAAATTTAGCAATATGGATCAATGGTATGAGCCTATCTCCATACACACTATTATTTGTATTAACTATATTTTATATAATCCTAGGAATGTTTTTAGATGGAATTTCAGCAGTTGTTTTAACGATGGCTATAATTGAACCAATGATAAGACAGGCCGGGTTTGATATGATTTGGTTTGGAATATATTTAGTAATTGTAGTAGAGATGGCACAAATTACACCACCTGTTGGATTCAATTTATTTGTGCTTCAAGGAATGGCAAATAAAGATATGGCTTTTATTGCAAAAAGTGCTTTTCCGCTATTCTTATTAATGATTTTAGCTGTAATAATTGTTATAATTTTTCCTGAAATTGCATTATGGCTTCCTAACAAAATGTCAGCAAATATTATTTAAGATTTAATACTTGGATTTTTTTGTACCATTAATTATTTCTCGTAACTGCGTGTATTCTTCACAGTTACAACTTTTTAGAATTTCCAATCTTTCTTTAGCTAAATCCAGTCTATTAGTGACTATATAAAGTTCTCCAAGGTACTCATTTATTCCGTTATGATTGGGTTCAATTTTTAAACCTTGTAAATAAAATTCTTCACCTTTTTTATAATCTCCAAGCTTTCTAGTAGTGAAGCCTAAATAATTTAGGGTATCTACTTGTAGAGGTTTTTTTTTATTAGATTTTAAAAGAAGCTTTTGTGCTTTTGCATAGTTTTTTTGTGCTTTTTCAGTTTTACCCTTTTTTTCATATTTCTTGGCAGCTTTAATTAAGTTGTAAGCTTTTGTGTAGCTCAATGAACCATCAGGATAGTCACTAGCTGATCCAGCTGAAAATGAATTATTAGTAAGAGCTGTAATTATTAGTAAAGTATAAATAAATTTTTTCATATTTTAATTAAATTTTTTCATTTTATTTAAGGGTTTTAGTATTAGACCATTATTAACTAAGTTATCTTTGATAGACTTTGCAGTTGCTAATGAACTTTTATTATCACCATGTATACAAACAGAGTCAATTTCACAAGGTATCTGTTTACCACTGAGACAATTTATTGACTGATTTTTAACCATACTTAACACATGTCTC
>Ga0308004_10001466_pt1 | contig 10365 bp, 10 predicted proteins | sample Neamet38_FD_203156 | JGI IMG/M metagenome (GOLD analysis project Ga0308004, IMG submission 203156) | Marine microbial communities from water near the shore, Antarctic Ocean - #38 | ecosystem: Environmental > Aquatic > Marine > Unclassified | place: Southern Ocean | collected 2014-06-06 | reverse complement strand
GATAGATTTTACCCAAAAGGAATTATTATCGACGTAGAAAAAGATTTTAAAAATAAAGTTTTTTCAAATATAAACCCCTGGAAGGGTGATTTAAAAGTTATTGAAGAAAAAATATCTACAGAAAATATTAATACTATAATTTCTAAAAATTGTGACTTTGCTATTGATATATTTAGTCTAGATATCGATAGCATAGATTATTGGGTTATCAATGAACTTAAATCAAATATATCTAAAATATTTGTTGCAGAATATAATGCTGTTTTTGGAAGCACACTTGAAGTTACCACACCAAATTTAAAAAATTTTGATAGACAAGAATATCACTATTCTCACTTATGTTTTGGAATGTCTTTAAAAGCACTGATTAATATAATGAAGAGGAAAAATTTTTATTTTATTGGTACTAATAGTGTTAGAAATAATGCTTTTTTTATTTCTAATGATTATCCGATTGATCAATATTTTAAGAATCTAAAAGTAGAAGATACCACATATTATGTGGATTCAAATATAAGAGAAAGTAGAGATATAAATGGTAAATTAAATTATCTTTCTGGTGAAAAAAAGCTCAAGGAAATTTATGACTGTGAAGTGATTGACCTATCTTCGAGTGAAGAAAAAAAAGTTAAGATAAAAGACATTATTTAATTTAGCCACACATTCATAAAAAGAATAAACAAATAATAAATTATTGTACTGAGATATTGCTTGTAAAAGAAGGAGTATTAAAAGTTTATTTGTTTGAAGTTTCTTTTCTAACTTGTTCAATCTTAATTTTCTTATAAAGACTATTATTATTATTATATAGCAAATTGAAAATAATTTTCTTATTTGATTGTATAGTAATTAATTTCGCATTTCTGACTTCAAAATTATCTGCTACCGCACTAATTGGTCTTTTTAGGCTATTCAAATTTTTAATTATAATTTTAGATTTATCGCTAATAACTGTGCCTTTCCATCTTCTGGGTCTAAATGGACTAATAGGCGTAACTGTTAATTTATTAGAATGTAGATTTAAAATGGGGCCATGAGCAGATAGATTGTATGCAGTACTACCAGCAGGTGTTGAAACCAAAACTCCATCAGCAATCAAATTTTTAATTATATTTTTCTTGTTAGCAGTTATAGAAATTGATGAAGCCTGTTTACTTTGCCTTAATATTGATACCTCGTTAATAGCTATTGATTTCTTTATTTGATTATTTCTTTTTACAACTGTCATTTGCAAAGGGTTAATCTTGATATTGTGTGAAGTTTTTAAATTTTTAAGAAAATTTTTATTAGAAAACTTATTCATTAAAAAACCATAATTTCCAGCGTTAATCCCATAAAAAGGTTTATTCAGTTTATATAGCTTTTTTAAAGTTTTAAGCATGAATCCATCTCCACCTATAACGATTATGATATTCGATTTTTTTAATGTTGTTATTGGAGTTTTTTTAACAAGAATAGATTTGATCTTCAAAGAACTTTTCGTTTTATCAAAAACTAAATAAATTTTATTTTTCACTTAATAATGCCCTCAGCCAGAAATGTATTAGCACTCCAAGAAGGCATAGACTGTAAGTCTTTTATGTCTACCAATTTCACTACGAAGGCAGATATTTTTTTCATTAGTTTTTTTCTATTAAATTAATTTTTTTTATAATCATATCGTTTATCATTTTAGCACCTTTAAGTGAAGGGTGATAGCCATCAAAAAAGAAGAAGTCGTCTTTATCGTGTGTTGAACACAAATTTGTTGTTTCATTACAAAATACTTTATGTGGATAAACTTTGTGTACCTTAGGAATATTAATTCTATTTAAAAAATTAACCACTTCACTATTTTGTTTCAAAAAATCTGAATATTTATAATTAAATACTCTAACCATATTTTCAAATTTTTTTGTTTGTAAATTTACACCCACTTCAGGTATGGGGTAAAGAAGTATAACTTCATTATTCATGGATAAATCTGTGATGAAATTAACAAAATCATTTTCAATTAATGTAGGATCGTATTTGAGAGTACCCTTTTCAACAAATTTTGCATCCCAATGAAGAGCCCTACCCTCAATTCTCTTGTTATAAATATATAATGAATACACTCCACCAATTATAATAATATTATTTTTAGAATTTTTTAATATTTCCTCATTATCATTTCTAAAACTTTGATATCCTTTGATAATTTTATTATTATGCTTGTTTATTTGAGTAACTTCTCTCAAATGAAAGTATCCACCACCAGTTATTGGTAAAAAACTATATTTAGACTTTGTTCTATTATAAAGGTCGTATGAAAGACTGCTCATGTGTGAATCTCCCAACAGTATAATCTTTTTTTTATGAGAGCCAAACATACACAAGTTTTTGCGTCTATTAAAACAAGGTTTGTCATTTTGCGTTAAATATAAAAAGGTATGTTTTTCTTGATAATTTTTAACTTTCACTCTATTCAAAAAACCATTCATTGTTATTGTTGTAATGGTATAAACAAAAATTATGCACATACTTAAAGCCATCAAAGAAAAAAAATTTTTAGTAGAAATACTTTTTCTAGCAGGCTGTTCAATAAAATAATAAGTTAACACAGATAAAATAAATGATAAAAATATTAGAATTAATTTTCCTAAATTGTTATCGAAAAGAATTCCTAAGTTTTTTGCAAAAGAAAATATAGGATAATGCCAAAGATATAGGGAATATGAAATTAAACCAATTCCAACAAATATTTTATAGGATAAAATTTTTGATATGATGTCATTTTCATTAGTGTACCACAAAATTAATGCAACACCGGTAACTGGCACCAGTGTATAAAATGATGGATGTAAAGTTTTATTACTAAAAAAAAATATTGAATAAATAATAAAAAATAGACCAAGTATTGGCAGAACTTGAGATAAAAGAAAATTTTTATTTCTGTGACCAAACTTAATTTCAAAATAAGCGATTAATGATCCCAAAATTAGTTCCCAAATTCTTGTATGGAGAAAATAAAAAGTGGAAGATGAGTAATTTTTACTACCCCAATCTGCAAGCATTAAGCTAATAACAAAACTAATTAACAAAAAATAAAATAAATACTTTTTACAATATCTACATATACCAAACAATATCAGTGGAAATAGAAGATAGTACTGCTCTTCGACTGATAAGGACCATGTGTGGAGAAAAGGTTTTAGCAATCCTTCTGGTGATCCATATTCCAAACCAGTGTAGTGAAAATAAAAATTTGACGTAAATCCCAAAGAATACAAAATCGATTTTGAAAAATTTACTAACTCTGTTGGATATAAATAAATCCAAGAAAATGGTATCGAGACAAGCATTACAAATAATAAAGCTGGCAAGATACGTCTTGCTCGTCTTTCATAAAATTTTTTGAAAGAAAAATCTCTTTTCTCTATTATTTCTTTAATAATAATTGAGGTTATTAAATAACCCGAAATCACAAAAAAAATATCAACACCAATAAAGCCACCTTTAAAAACTTTAAAATCAAAAATTATAATTTGCGCATGATAAAGAATTACAGATATAACTGCTAGACATCTTAAACCATCTATTTCTGGTCTATAATTGTATTTCACTTTTTGGTGCCCTCGGCCAGACTCGAACTGGCACTCCAAAAAGGCACGGATTTTAAGTCCGTTGTGTCTACCAATTTCACCACGAGGGCAATATAATTTCTCATTATTATAATGTTGTTTCTTTATAGCTCAAGTATATGGATTGACTAGTTTAAAAATTTATAATTTGAAAACAATAAAAATTTTTAAAAGATAAAATAATCCATAAAAAATATCCTTAAATCTCATTTTTGAGGAACCAAGAGTTCTACGGTGTAGAATTATTGGTATTTCTGTAATTTTGTATTTCTTTAACTCTAAAATAAAAGCACTTTCCCATAAGAAATTATAATTACTGTCTTTTGCTAAAAGAATATCTTTTAATTTAATCTTATTTAAATCATACAATCGAAATCCACCAGAGCTATCAAATTTTGTGTTTAATATGAATCTGACCAAATAATATCTCATTTTTGTAATGAATATTCTTTTAAGTGACCAGCCTCTTAGAGAATTCTTATATGTGAACCTTGTAGTCATAATTAGATTATATTTCTTAATATGTCTAAACATTATTTTTATACTTTTTGGCTCATGTGTTCCATCACAATCCATAGTACAGACATATTGATAGTTATTTTTTTTTGCAATCTTAATTCCTAATTTATGAGCAGACCCTATACCTAATCTTTTTTTTCTGAATATGTAGTTGACTTTTTTATTCTTTTTTCTTAAATCTAATATTTCTTCCTTAGATCCATCAGTTGAATTATCGTCTATAAATAATATATTTGCTTTTTTATACAGCTTAACTATTTTCTTATAGATAGTGCCAATATTTTGATACTCATTGAGTGTTGGTATTACAATAAGAAATCTCATTATTAAATAATTTCTATATCAGGGAGTGGGAAAATCAATTTACCTCCATTTTTTAAAAATGTTCGCTCTCTCTGGAGGATGTGATCTTTAAAATGCCAAGGTAGAACCAACATATAATCAGGCTTTTTTAATTTAGCTTCTTTTTCAGAAATAATTTTAATATTAGATCCAGGTGTATATTTGCCAAATTTAAATTTATTTACTTCAGAAATATAATTTAATAACTTTGAATCAATATTGCAATATTGAAGCAAAACATTGCCTTTTGTTGATGCACCATAACCTATAATTTTTTTATTTTGTTTTTTTAAAGTGATTAAAAGCTCTTTTAATAAAATTTTATGATTTTGACACTCTTTAAAAAATTGTTTGTGCTTTTCTATTTCGTTATATCTATTTAATTGTTCACTCTTTAAAACCCAATTAATTAAATGTTTACATTCTTTAAATTTAGATTTCTTTTTTACAATATCAACTTCAATACTACCGCCATTAATTTGATTAAATGAAAGATTTATAATTTTTAAGCCTGCTTTATCTAATAAATATTTAAGCGATTTTAGAGAATAGTATTCAAGATGTTCATGGCATATGGTGTCATAAGATCTATTTTTTATCATCATTGGCATATAACTTAACTCTATATGCCAAACACCATCCTTATGTAATATGGAGTTAATCTCTTTTGCAAAATTCAAAGGATCGGGCAAATCATAGAACATAGAAATAGAAGTAATTAAATTGAATTTTTTATCATTAAAAATTTTAGAAGAAAAAAAGGAAGGAAGTTGATTTATATCTTTTCTGTAGTATTTACTAAATTTCTTAATCGTTGGGTCGCAGCCAAATAGTTTAAATTTTCTGTTAAAAAAGGAAAGAAAAGTTCCATCATTGCTTCCTATATCTAAAATATTACTGTTAACTTTTAAATTGTACCTTTTTTTTAAACTAAGTGCCTTTAATTTAAGATGTGATATCATCGATTTATTTAAAGAAGACATGTATCCATAGTTATCACCGTACATCTCATTGGCATCAAAATTATGCTCTAGTTGCAACAATTTGCATTTGTTACAAATCACCATGCTTAAATTTCCTTTTGTAACTCTAGATGTTTTTTTTGGAGGGAAGATTCCAGTAAGCGTTTGTTTGCCTAAAGTATAAAGATTAGTTAAGCTTTTACTTTTACAGGATCTGCAATTTGTTATTTTCATAGCATTAAAATTTTTAAATTATATAAATATATTTCTTATTGAATATATAAAAAAATTAATTTAACAAATAAAAATAGAGTAAAATTGAATAAAAATGTATTTATAACTGGTGGTAATGGTCAAGATGGCCAAATATTAACAATTTTGCTTAAAAATAAAAAGATTAATTTAACTATATTTTATAAAGATAAAAAACCCAAAGCTAGAAAAGGTGTCAACTTCATAAAAGAAAATTTATCAGTTAAAAAAAGAGTTGATGCACTTTTTGAGAAGACAAAACCAGATATAGTATTGCACTTGGCTGCTAATAATCCTTCATATAATGAAAAAAGTTATAAAAACTTTTTTACAAAAAACTTTTCAGCTACAAAAAATATTTTTCAATCCACTTTTAGATTTAACAAAAAAGCAAAATTTATATTTTGTAGCTCTTCACAAATTTTTAAAAAAAGGGGGGGCGTCGTTAATGAAAAATCGAAAATATTATCAAAAACAGATTATACAAAATTTAGAATTAAAAGTGACCTAATGATGCTTAACTATAAAAAAAAAGAAAAGATCCATTATACTAATGCAATTCTTTTCAATCATGACTCGATATTTAGGAATGGAAAATTTCTTCTACCAAGAATAATTAATGCAATAATTGAAAAAAATCACACTTTCTTAAATGATATTATAAAAGAAAATATTTATGGAGACTTTTCTCATGCAGAAGATATTTGCTATGGATTAAGTAAAATCATGCTTGGTAAAACAAATTTTGATAAGATAATTTTGAGCTCTGGTAAAAGCACATCCATTAATGACATTATAAAATATATAATTAAAAAACATAAATTACATTTAGATGTTAATTTAAAAAAACTTAAAACTAAAGTAACATTAATTGGTAATAATAAAGTCGCCCGTCAAAAGCTAAATTGGTCTCCTAAAAAAAATTTATATATTGCAGCAGATGAGATCTATAGATTTATGGTTAGTAAATGACTAGTGATTTTAAAAAATTAAATTATTTATTAAACAAGTAAAGCTTTTTTTAAATATTTTATGTCTAATTTACAATCTTTATAACCACGTTTCACAATATTTAAATAACGTTTAGTCGGGAATTTAAATGAAGTTTTTTTTACCATAGTATAAGTCATGACTTTTTTTTGATAATGATAGAAATAATATTTTTTATATAAAGTTGGAAAACTTTCATAAATATCTAATTTTTTTTCATCACTTTTAGATATCTCAAATAAAGCTCCTGGAACAATTTTATTTTTTTTAGGTTCTATATCGGCTGCTCTGTATTTACTTCTAAAAGTTAATTTAAAATCAGTCAAAATAGTTTTTTTTAAAAAGATGCTATCTTTGCATCTCCTTTGCATTTGAAAGTGATTTAAATTACTACCATAGGCAAAATAAAGCATTTTGTTACCTATCTACCACTTGAATTTTTTTTTCATTAACAAAATCTAAAACTTGTAAAATACATTGGTCAATTTTTAATTTGTCATCTGAACGTATTACAATTGAAACACCTAACTTGCCTGCTTGAAAAAAAGGATAACTTCCAATTTCTATATCTTTATTATTATCCTGCACATTAGTTAATGACTTTGCAATTTCACTCTCAACAGTTCTTAAACTTATAGTGTGGCTTAAAATTGGTTTACCTCCAATTATCCTATTTTTTAAACCACCAAGCATTGACTTTAGTATTGAGGGAACACCTGGTAAGCAAAAAACATTTTCAACATTAAACCCTGGTGCACCACTTGTTGGATTTAAAATTAAATTAGCATTTTTTGGCATCCATACCATTTTCTGTCGACCTTCATTAAATTCACCAACTTTATAATAAGCTTCTAATATTTTGAATGCTTCTTTATGAATCTCATATTCTAGATTAAATGCTTTCGATATTGATTGAGCGGTAATATCATCATGAGTTGGACCAATTCCTCCAGTTGTAAATACATAATCATTACATTTTCTTAAATGATTGACAGTATCAATAATTGTACTCTCTATATCAGGTATAACTCTTACCTCATTAACCTTAACACCAATTGAATTTAACCAGAGTGCAATTGTGCTAGTATTTGTATCTTGAGTTCTTCCAGAAAGAATTTCATTTCCTATAATGAGTATTGCGGCATTAACTTTTTTGTTTTTTGTCATTTTTGAATATATAATTTAAATATGGAATTTACCAAGCCTTTAATAAAAGGTAAACTTATAAAAAGATATAAAAGATTTTTTACTGATGTTAAATTAGATAAGGAAATTATAACAGCTCACTGCCCAAACACTGGTTCAATGAGGGGATTATTAGATGAAGGGAATGAAGTTTTTGTTTCTAAAAATGATAATCCTAAAAGAAAATTAAAGTACACATTAGAAATCATTAAAGTTAAGAAAAATCTAATAGGTGTTAATACTCATTTTGCTAATAAGATTGCCTATCATGGCTTATCAAATAACTTAATTAAAGAAATATCAGACAATGATAGTATTAAGCCTGAAGTTTTTTTTGGTAAAGAGACTAGATTTGATTTTTTAGTTGAAAAAAATAAACAAAAAATTTTTGTTGAAGTGAAAAATGTCACATTATTTAGAGAAAAGAAAGTAGCAGAATTTCCAGATGCCATTACTTCTAGGGGCTCTAAACATTTAAAGACACTCATTGAAGCTATTAAACAAGGTTATAAGTCATACTTATTGTTCTTAGTTCAAATAGAAGGAGTAGAAAGCTTTAAAATAGCCAAAGATATTGATAAAGAATACTATGAAAATTTTTTACTTGCAAAAAAAGCTGGAGTTAAATTTTTAGCTTACCGTTGTAAAATAAGTTCAAAAAAAATTATAATAGAAAAAAAAATTAAAATTATTAATGCTTGATTACTTGGAAAAATTTGAAAAAATGAGAGTGGCTGGAAAGTTGGCTGCAAAAACTCTTGATATGCTTACAGATAATATTAAACCTGGAGTGACTACAGAATTTATAGATAAATTGAGCTATGAATTTATTAGAGATAATGGCGCCTACTCTGCTCCACTTTTTTATAGAGGTTTTAAAAAATCATTATGCACTTCTTTAAATCATGTTATCTGTCACGGTATACCTTCTGATAGAGTGCTCGTTGAAGGTGATGCTCTTAATGTTGATGTTACAGCAATAATTGATGGGCATTACGGTGACACAAGTAGAATGTTTTGTATTGGTAAGACACCTGTTAAAGTAAATAATCTAATTGATGCTACATACGAATCTATGATGAGAGCTATAAGGTTATTAAAACCAGGATTAAGACTTGGTGACATTGGGTATGAAATACAATCCTTTGTAGAAAAAAAAGGCTACTCTGTTGTAAGGGATTTTTGTGGTCATGGGATAAGTACCACATTTCATGAGCCACCAAATGTTTTGCATTACGGAAAAAAAAATAAAGGCATGGAATTAAGACCAGGCATGACTTTTACAATCGAGCCTATGATAAATGTGGGTGAATGGGATGTAAAAATGCTAAAAGATGGATGGACTGCTGTTACAAAAGACAAATCTTTATCGGCACAATTTGAGCATACTTTAGGCATTACTGAAAATGGTTATGAAATCTTTACAGAATCTGCTAAAGGTTATTTAAAGCCTCCTTACTTATAATTAATGATTGAAAGATATTCTAGAAAAAAACTCACTGACATATGGTCAGAAGAAAATAAATACCAAATTTGGCTAGATGTAGAGATAGCTGCTGCCGAAGCTATGGAAAAACTAGGTCAAATCCCTAGAGGTGTAGCTTCAGTTGTTAGAAAAAAAGCTAAGATTAACGTTAAAAGAATTCATCTGATTGAAACTAAAGTTAAGCATGATGTCATAGCTTTTTTAACTTCTGTTACAGAAAAAGCAGGGATTAAAGCAAGGTACCTTCATCAAGGAATGACATCTTCTGATGTATTGGATACAAGTTTAAATATTCAATTAGTTCAATCTGGTAAAATTTTATTAAATGATATTGATCAGATCTTAAAAGTTTTAAAGAAGCAGGCTAAAAAATATAAATACACACCTTGCATAGGTAGAAGTCATGGCATCCATGCTGAGCCTATTACCTTTGGTTTGAAGCTTGCTTCGTTTTATGAGGAATTCAAAAGAAATAGAAAGAGATTAGTAGATGCTGTTGATGAAGTTTCAACATGTGCAATTTCTGGTGCTGTTGGAACGTTTGCAAATATTAATCCCAATGTTGAAAAACATGTTGCTAAAAAACTTGGCTTAAAAGTTGAGCCCATCTCAACTCAAGTTATACCAAGAGACAGACATGCATTTTATTTTTCAATCCTAGGGATTATAGCTGGTTCTGTTGAAAGAGTTGCTATTGAAATTAGACATTTGCAAAGAACTGAAGTTTATGAAGTTCAAGAATATTTTTCAAAAGATCAAAAAGGTTCTTCAGCAATGCCTCATAAAAAGAATCCTATTTTAAGTGAAAATTTAACAGGTCTTGCAAGGATGGTTAGGAGTGCAGTCATCCCTGCTTTAGAAAATATTGCTTTGTGGCACGAAAGAGATATTTCTCATTCAAGTGTTGAAAGAAGCATTGGACCTGATGCTAATATAACTTTAGATTTTGCTCTGGTTAGACTTGGAAATATTTTAGATAAAATGATTGTCTACCCAAAAAAAATGATTGAAAATTTGAACCTAACAA
>Ga0308004_10001465_pt1 | contig 10367 bp, 10 predicted proteins | sample Neamet38_FD_203156 | JGI IMG/M metagenome (GOLD analysis project Ga0308004, IMG submission 203156) | Marine microbial communities from water near the shore, Antarctic Ocean - #38 | ecosystem: Environmental > Aquatic > Marine > Unclassified | place: Southern Ocean | collected 2014-06-06 | reverse complement strand
GGAAGATTTAAGAGTTCTTCAGGAAAATTTTGATATTAAAAGAATTTATGAACTCTTTCTGCTTGGTAAGCATAGAGAAGCAAGAATGGAGCTGCATCATTTTTATAAATATTCTAAACATAAAAATTTAAACAATCTAAATGTTTTATTTAATACTTGGGGTTGGAGTGAGGGAGCTATTTTAGGCTATGGGCATACAAAATATTTTGATGATGTTTATGCAAGATTCCCTGTTTTATACGAAAATTATTTTGATATGTATTCAAATTCAAATCTTCAAAAAAGTCTTTTATTGAGTATTGCTCGAAAGGAAAGTATTTTTATTCAATATGCAAAGTCTTCTGCTGGCGCATTTGGAATAATGCAAGTCTTGCCACAAACAGCGTATTGGGTTTTACGAAAGAATAAAATGAAAAAAGTCTCGAGAAATTACCTGTATAACAAGAAAATGAATATTTTTATTGGGTCTTATTATTTTAAGTACTTACTTTCAAAAAATAAAAGTTATGTAGAAGCTATAGCATCTTATAATGCTGGGCCAAGTGTCGTAAGAAAATGGCGAAAAGCAAACCATGCTCCCGAAGATGCATGGATTGAATTTATTCCTTATAGTGAGACTAGAAAATACGTTAAGCTGGTCCTAGAGTATTCTTTGGTCTACGACTGGGTATTAAATAAAAAAAATACTATTAGAGTCTCCCAGTTAATAGATACTAAAAACTAATTTTATTTTAGCGCCTGCGTTAAGTCTTCCAGTATATCTTCTATATGCTCTATACCGATTGACAATCTAACCATGTCTTCAGGTACTCCAGCAGCCTCTAATTCTTCTTTATTTAATTGCCTATGTGTTGTGGAAGCTGGGTGGCAAGCTAATGATTTTGCATCCCCAATATTAACTAATCTTACAATTAATTTTAATTTATCGATAAATTTCCCACCTGCTACCGCGCCGCCTTTGATACCAAAACTCATCACGGAAGAAGCTTTACCATCCATGTACTTCTCTATCAGAGGATTATCAGGGTGTGATTTTAATCCTGGGTAATTTACCCAGCTTACTGAATCATGTTTTTCTAAAAATTCTGCTACGGCCTCAGCATTAGAGCAATGCCTATCCATTCTAACAGCCAAGCTCTCTATACCTTGTAGAATTTGAAAGCTACTCATTGGTGAAATTGCGCCGCCCATATTTCTTAAAGGTACCACTCGCGCTCTAGTAATGAAGGCTGCCGGACCACAGGCATCAGCAAAAACCATTCCGTGATAAGCTGGATCAGGAGAGGTTAACATAGGGAATTTATCAGAATTTGCCTTCCAGTCAAACTTCCCTGAGTCAACTATCATCCCTCCAATTGTTGTTCCGTGGCCACATAAATATTTTGTTAACGAATGAATTACTATGTCAGCTCCATGCTCAATAGGCCTGCAAACATAAGGGCTCGGCACGGTATTATCAATAAATAAAGGAATATTATGCTTGTGTGCTATCTCCGATATCTTTCCAATATCAGTTACATTTGCTGCTGGATTACCGATGGACTCACAAAATATTAATTTTGTTTTAGAATCAATTTTTTTTTCAAGAGCTTCTAGATCCTTTACATCACCGAATCTAGTTTCAATACCCATTTTAGGAAAAGTATCTTTAAAGAGACTTACTGTTCCGCCGTATAATGAGCTGGTAGAAACAATATTATCTCCATTTGTTGTGATATTTAATATTGCAGCTGAAATAGCAGCCATACCTGATGCAAAAGCTAATCCTCCAATTCCTTTCTCCATAGCAGCAACTCGGTTTTCAAGAACTTCTGTAGTAGGATTTCCGATTCTGGTATATATGTTACCCTTTACTTTCAGGTCAAATAGATCAGCCCCATGCTGCGTATCATCAAATGCATAAGATGCTGTTTGATATATGGGAACGGCTACAGCTTTAGTGGTTTTCTCTGGCTCATACCCGCCATGTATTGCTATTGTCTCTATTTTCATAATGCTCTCAAGTTGTGAATATTTATTCTAAGGAAATTATTTTAGCATATTCTATATAATAATTTTTCGTATAGCGAGATTATATTATAATGTTTTGTTAAAATGTATGTGTAATTTTTTCTAAATACAGCTATAATGCATTCGAAATTTTCTGTACAGAATTTTTAATTTTACGGAGTGGTGTATAACAATGAAGTTTTCTATATTTCTGGTTTTTCTTTTAAGCGTTTCTAATGTGTACTCAGAAAAAACGCCTGAAGAGCTTTCGTCTACATGTTTAGGGTGTCACGGAGTAGTGAGTTACAAGAATATCTATCCTACATATAAAGTGCCTAAATTAGGTAATCAACATAAAGATTATATAATTTCCGCTTTAAAAGCATATAGATCAGGAGAAAGATCACACCCAACAATGAGAGCTCATGCAGCCAATCTATCAGATACTGATATTGTAAAAATCGCAGAATATTTCTCATCTATCAAATTATCTAAAGCAAACCAAGTCCCTGTAAGAATAGAAATGCTTGATGAGGCAAATTCATGTGTTGGGTGCCATGGAGCAGATGGAAATAGTATGATTCCATCATTTCCTAAGATAGCTGGACAGTATGAAGATTATATTTACCATGCACTTAAATCTTATCAAAATGGCGGAAGGAATAATGCAATCATGAATGGTATCGCAGGAACCTTAAATGATAAGCAAATGAAAAAATTATCAAAATACTTTGCGTCTCAAAAAGGTTTACAAAGTATTAATCAAGGGCGAAGATCTATAAAAAAGTAGAAGATCAGCTTTGGGTCTTAATTTCTTCTTTTGTGTGGGTTTTTAAACTAATAGCATGCAGTTCCCCAGATTTTATATATGAATCAAGTGCGGCATAAACTAGTTTGTGCCTACTAACAGTATTGAGTTCGTTAAATCCTTCAAATACTATATTGGCCGTATATTTCCCTTCGCTACCCCCAACTGTAGCAAAAGAACCTTTTAATGATAATTCTATTAAGTCTTTTATTTGATTGGTATCCATTATTATATCTTTATCCTTAAGGGTAAAAATTGTATATTAACAATTAATTCTAACATTGAATTTAATTTATATGCTATTTAAACAATTATTTGAAAGTGAGTCATCAACATATACTTATTTAATATCTTGTCAAGAAAAACAGGAAGCTATTCTTATAGACCCAGTCTTAGAAACCTTAGAAAGAGACCTTAGGATTTTAGAGGCTCTAAATTTGAAATTAGTTTATGCAATAGATACTCATATTCATGCAGATCACGTTACAAGCGCAGCAGCACTAAGAGAAATTAGTAATTGTAAAGTTGCGGGCCCAGCAAATGACGCATTAAAATGCAGGGATATAAATTTTAAAAACAACGATAGTATAATAATTGGAAATAGCATTAAACTTGAAGCAATACATACTCCAGGACATACAGATTCACATTTTTCCTATATGATAAATTATGAGTCAGATAAGCTATTATTTTCAGGCGATTCTCTGTTAATTAATTCTTGTGGGAGAACTGATTTCCAGTCAGGATCATCAAAAAAACTATACAATACAATAAAAAATATATTTTACAAAATGCCCAACGATACTAAAGTATACCCAGCGCATGATTATAATAATAATAACTTTTCAACAATAATGGATCAAAAGAAAGGTAATTCACTAATACATGAAAATATTGATATGAGGAATTTTATCAGCTCTATGGATAGTTTAGATTTAGGGAGCCCAAAAAAAATAGATTTTGCAGTGCCAAGAAATAATATTTGTGGTGCTACTTTTGGGACAGGTGTGCTTTATGATAATGTTAGCTAGTATTAAAAATAGATTGAGTAATGTTGTCAATCTTCTTCATATCAACTAATTCTTTCCTCCAACCATTCACTAGTCGAGAATTATTATCTTTATTTTTCAAGTAATTCAAAATCAATTTCTTCGGAGATAGTATCTGATATGAAATATTATTTTTAACTGAGATAAACTTGTAGTACTCATAAAGCTCATCTGAGACTTTTTTAAACTCACCATCAAATCTTAATTTTTTACTTGGTTTTTTATTATCTTTATTACTTAATGGGTTGCTATCAATTATACTTTGAATTTCTATAGAATCTTTATTGTTATCTAGAATCTTATTAGTGGGCGGAAGAGATATTTCTTTATTTATTAGAAATTTTCTAGAAATTTCTAATATTTCTTTTTCTGTTAATATCCAATTTCTTGGTAAATTTAAGTTAATAGCTTTCTCCTCTCTCCACACAGAGATTAACTTAACTATATTTTTCTCATCTTCATCTAAATTGTTTATAGTTTTAATTCTCTTCCAAGCCATTTCTGTTTTTGGCTCCCAATCTATATCATTTATAAAGTTTTCAAATTCTTCATTAAAATAATCTATTTTACCAGTAGCTATTAATTGCTTTTCAAGCTCTCCATGAAGTTTATTTAAATAAACTACATCATTCAATGCATAGTCAATCTGCTCTGCAGTTAAGGGTCTTTTTTTCCAATTAGTCATCTTTTCTGTTTTATCAATTTCTATTTGATAAACTTCATTCATTAGTCCTGCGTATCCTATTTGATATTTATATCCTAAAAATGATGCTGCAAACTGAGTATCAAATATATTTTTTGGTATATACCCTAATATCATGTAAAGAATTTCTAAGTCTTGTCTGCATGAATGAAGAACAACTACTTTCTCTTCGTTAAATATATCTTTAAAGATTTTCTTAAAATCTATATCAAGCATAAGATCTACGCAAGCATGGTGTTCCCCGTTTGATATTTGAATTACGCATGGCTCAGGAAAAAAGGTATTCCTTCTCATAAACTCAATATCTATGGAAATAACCGTTGTTTTTTTAATTGAATCTAGGAAAGCTTTAATTTCTTTTTCGTTTCCAAGAAGTTTTTTAATTTGCATTTTTACTAAGTATATTTTTGTCGAATGAATCTTAGCATGTTAAACAAACCAGGCCAAATTATTACAGACAGTATTATGGAGATAATTACGTCAACAATGTTGTAATCAATTTTTAAAATACTATTCATTAGCGTAGAGGATAAAAAGAATGGGATTAAGATTAAGAAAATTGAAAACATTTTATTCCAGTTAGATTGAAGCCTAATTTGTGGGTAGTAAATCATTATTAAATATACTGTTACTGTGAAGCATAAAGCGTTATATCCTAAGGGCATAATTAGCAAGATGTCCAATATTAATCCTGAAATAAATGCATATGTTAAATTAATGTCATCTGGGTAGGCTAAAGTGCAATATATTAAAAATAATAACAGTATGGGAGGTCTGCACGAATCTATAATGCTAGGTAATGGAAGTATATTTAAGATTATTGCAAACAATAATGCAAAAATACAAGTTATATGAATTTTATTCATTATCACCATAGCAGCATCACCTCTCGATTAGATGATAGGGCGGAACTCGGACTTACTTCGACACTCAAAAAGTCCTGATTTAGTTTTTTCTTAATTACAGAAATTTCTCCAATATTGTAGCCTCCTGGAAAAATATTATCGAGACCTGAGGTAATTAATATATCACCCTCTTTTATATCTTCATTTAATGATATATATTCTGCTTTTAATTTTCTATTGTCCCCGGTACCTGATAAAACAATTCTTTTATTCGTTCTCGCATTAACAGCTAGTATTGCATGCCCAGGATCTGTAATTAAAGTGGCAACTGAAAAATTTTTATTTATTTCAGAGATTACACCTAGGACACCAAAGCTATCAACTACACTTTGGCCTAAAAATAAATTATTACTACTACCCTTATTTATAATCACTTTATTAGAAAAGGGGCTTAAATTTACTTTGATTAGCTCAGCAATTAAAATCTTTGAGGTATCAATGGAGCTCGAGGAACTAAGTAGTTTTTTTAATCTTTTGTTTTCTGCTTTTAGCGGAGGAATTTGCTGAATAATTCCTGACTGCACTAGCACTTTTTTTTTCAAAGAATTATTTTCCTTAATTATGCTTTTTTTTGTATCGATATATAGAGAAGTATTCTTATACAGCCTTAAGGGTGATTCGGCTATTATGTAGATTGGTTGAATTATATGAGAGAAATTATTTCTGACTCCAGTGCCTAGCTTTAGCTGCCTATCTGAATACATTAAGTATACCGAGATAAGTATAAAAAAAATTAACTTACCAAACGTAAGATGGTTTTGTCTAAAATGTAGGTTATTATTCACTATTCTTTAATTACTATTCAAGAGCAATAAAATCCTCACCTTTTTTATCTATCATTTCAAGAACTAGACCACCACCACGCGCCACGCATGTCAGCGGGTCATCCGCAATAATTACGGGGATACCTGTTTCTTCTTGTATAAGTTTATCCAGTCCTGTCAGAAGCGCTCCTCCACCAGTTAAGACTATGCCACTCTCAGCTATATCAGTGCTTAATTCCGGAGGGGTTGCTTCAAGTGCAGTTTTAGCTGCATTAGTAATGCCTTTTAAGGGTTCTTGGAGAGCTTCTAGAATTTCATTACTATTAATCGTGAAGCTTCTAGGTATTCCTTCAGATAAATTCCTACCTTTTACTTCCATTTCTTGAAGTTCTTTGCCCGGATATGCTGTTGCAATTGTGTGTTTAATTCTTTCGGCAGTAGCTTCCCCAATTAAGATTCCATAATTCCATTTAATATAATTTAAAATAGCTTCGTTAAATTTATCTCCCCCAACTCTTACAGATTCAGAGTAAACGATACCCCCTAAAGATAAAACTGCTATTTCAGTCGTGCCACCACCAATATCAAATACCATAGAGCCAATAGCTTCTGTTATTGGCAAACCAGCTCCTAAAGCTGCTGCCACAGGCTCTTCAATTAAATACACTTTTCTAGCGCCTGCTCCTTCAGCAGACTCTTTTATAGCTCGTCTTTCAACTTGAGTTGCTCCAGAAGGAACACATATTAAAACTCGGGGCCCTAGTAAAAAATTTCTGCTACTGGCTTTTTTAATAAAATGCTGAAGCATTTTTTCTGTAGTAGTGAAATCAGCTATTACCCCATCCTTTAGAGGTCTTATAGTTTCAATATTTGTAGGAGTCCTTCCAAGCATAGTTTTTGCTTCAAGACCGACAGCCTTAACTCTTTTTTTACCGTTTTCATCAGATGCTATTGAAACTACCGAAGGTTCGTTTAAAACCAATCCTTTGTTTTTAACAAAAATAATTGTGTTGGCTGTGCCTAAATCTATAGATAAATCATTAGAAAATAAGTCTAAAAACATTAAAAACTCCTGTTTTTCTGGTAGTATGTGTATCATGATTCTAACTTAGGATTGCTAAACCTACAAGGATATCCGCATTAAATGTATTATTTACAGGTAAGTCAAAATGTTTGATAAAAAGAAAATTAAAGATGTTGCTCAATTAGCAATGATAGCTGTAGATGATAATGATTTATCTTATTTTTCTTCTGAAATTTTAGAGTTTTTAAAAACGGTAGAACAAATGGATGCAATAAATTTGTCAGAAATAACTCCGTTATATCATGCCCCAGGAATGTCTTTAAAAGGAAGAGAAGATGAGGTTGATGTTGACGCAAAAAATGATGGAATTAATTGCTCTTCTCATCATGATGGAAAATATTTTATAGTGCCAAAGGTCATAGATTAAAAATATTATGGATATATATAACAAATCAATTGCCGAGCTATCAGACTTGCTAAGTAAGAAAGTTCTCTCGTCTTTAGAGATGACAGATTATTTTATTAAAAGAATTAAATTGTTTGATTCAAAACTAAATTCATTTATTACAATTAATGAAGATCAGGCAAGAAAGCAGGCTGCTTTTGCAGACTCAATGATAGCAAATAAAAAAAATCATTTATTAACCGGAATCCCAATAGCACATAAAGATTTATTTTCAACTAAAGGCGTCTTAACTTCATGTGGCTCAAAGATGCTAGAAAATTATATCCCTCCATATGATGCAACAGTAGTAAGTAAATTAAATAATTTAGGGATGGTGAATATAGGGAAAACTAATATGGATGAGTTTGCTATGGGCTCATCAAATGAATCAAGTTATTTTGGTCCAGTAAAAAATCCATGGGATCTTGATAGAGTTCCTGGTGGTTCGTCGGGAGGCTCGGCGTCTGCTGTCGCAGCTAGATTAACTCCTATTGCTACTGGTTCTGATACCGGAGGCTCAATACGTCAACCCGCATCTTTTTGTGGGTTAACTGGTTTAAAGCCTACTTATGGATCAGTCTCAAGGTATGGAATGATAGCGTATGCCTCAAGCTTAGATCAAGGTGGGCCCATCGCTAAAAGTGCTGAAGATTGTGCGATTTTATATAATGAGATCAGAGGTTTTGATAAAAATGATCCAACAAGTAACCACGAGGCCAAACAAAATAACATTGATTTAAAATTATCTAAAGATGAAGCTAAAAATATTACAATTGGAATACCAAAAGAATATTTTTCTAAAGATTTAGATCAGAATATCTCTAATGTTATATCAGAATCCATAGAAGTTTTTAAAAAAATGGGTTTTAATTTTAAAGAAGTAAGTTTGCCAAATCATAGTTATACAATTCCAGCATACTATATTATAGCTTCTGCAGAGGCATCATCAAATCTTTCCAGGTATGACGGTGTTAAGTTTGGACACAGGTGCAGTGATCCAAAAAACCTTATTGATTTATATTCAAGAACTAGGCAGGAAGGATTTGGAAAAGAAGTTAAAAAAAGAATTATGATTGGAGCTTACGCTCTTTCTTCAGGTTATTACGATGAGTATTATATGAGAGCATTAAAAATTAGGCGAATTATTAGAGATGATTTTTTATCTGCTTTCAATGATGTGGATTATATATTTGCTCCTACAAGCCCGTCTACCGCATTCAAAATTGGAGAAAAAACTTCTAATGCTGTGGAAATGTATTTGTCAGATATTTATACAACGCCAGTTAATCTTGCAGGCTTGCCTGCTTTATCAATTCCAGTAGGTTATAGCGAGAATCTTCCTGTGGGTATGCAAATAATAGGTAACGATTTCACTGAAGATAAGATTTTAGAGATTGCTCATTTATTTCAAAAAGAAACAGATTGGCACCTTCAGGTTCCGGAGGCATTTAGTCGTGAGTGATTGGGAAACAGTAATAGGATTAGAAATTCATACTCAACTCTCGACTAAGAGTAAAATTTTTTCCGCATCCTCCACTTCTTATGGAGCTGAGCCAAATAAACAGGCTTCTTATGTTGATTTAGGGTTACCTGGAACACTACCGGTTTTAAATAAGTTAGTAATTAAGAAAGCTGTTGAATTTGGCTTAGCAATAAATGCCAATATTTCAAAGCACTCAATTTTTGCAAGAAAAAATTACTTTTATCCTGATCTGCCTAGAAACTATCAAATAAGCCAATTAGATTACCCAATAGTAGAAGGGGGCTATATAGATATAGTTACAGAAGAAAATATAAGTAAAAGAATTAATGTAACTAGGGCTCATTTAGAAGAAGATGCGGGAAAATCAATTCACAGTAATGAGGCTAATTGTACGTATATAGACCTAAATAGAGCTGGAACACCGCTATTAGAAATTGTCTCCGAACCAGAAATGTGCTCTGCAAAAGAAGCAGTTTTATACATGAAAAAAGTTCACAGTATTGTAACCTATCTGAAAATATCAGATGGGAATATGCAGGAAGGTTCTTTTAGATGTGATGCAAATGTCTCGATTAGAAAAGTTGGTGAAAAAAAATTAGGGACCAGAACCGAACTTAAAAATATAAATTCTTTTAAGTTTGTGGAGAAAGCAATTAATTATGAAGTGCAAAGACAAATAGATCTATTGGAAGAAGGGAAGAGAATAATTCAAGAGACAAGGCTTTATGATGAAAATAAAAATATTACAAAATCCATGAGGTCCAAAGAAGAGGCAAATGATTATAGGTATTTCCCTGATCCAGATTTACTTCCAATTAAAATTGATGATGAGTATATTTTAGAGATCAAAAAAAATTTACCAGATCTTCCTGATGTCAAAGAAAAACACTATAAATCTAAATACACTCTAACAGACGAGCAGATAAAAATTATTTTGAGTAACCGAAGTCTTTCAGAATTCGTAGACAAGGTTCTGGAAATATCTAAAATTGACGCCAAAAAGATCGTTAATTATTTCATCTCTTCAGTATACAAAAAAGCGAATAAAGAAAATATATTGTTGCTGGAAGATGGAATAACACCAGAAGATTTTTATTTAATAGTTGAGTCAGTAGAGACTCAGGTAGTAGCAAAAAATAATTTAAAGAATTTGGTTGATGAAATATGGGTAAATAAAAAATCTGCATCTGAAGCTAT
>Ga0308004_10001464_pt1 | contig 10367 bp, 8 predicted proteins | sample Neamet38_FD_203156 | JGI IMG/M metagenome (GOLD analysis project Ga0308004, IMG submission 203156) | Marine microbial communities from water near the shore, Antarctic Ocean - #38 | ecosystem: Environmental > Aquatic > Marine > Unclassified | place: Southern Ocean | collected 2014-06-06 | reverse complement strand
CGTTTAATGTTCCATCTTCATACCATTTGATTCTAACTTCTTTTTTACTGTATTTAACATTTTTAATCTTTTTATATGGTTTAATCCAAGTTATTCTTTTTCCCTCAGCTTTCCAAAACCCATCATTATTTTTAATTGAGTCAGAATATTTTTTTTGATATTTCGCTTTATTTACTAAGGCACTTTTTACCCACTCAGGTTTAGTTTTAAAAACTAATTCTTTATCTTCGATTTTTTTTAAAACTTTTTTTTTAATAGGTTTTATTTTTTTTTTAACTTTAGACTTTTTAGGAATTTTTTTTCTTACTTTTGTTTTAATTATATTTTTTTTTAGCATTGAATTATTTAAACAATACTCATCTTATTTAAAATTTTCCAGCTTTTAGAGTCGATTGGCATGACTGACAGTCTGCTTTGCTTAATAAGTGCTAAATGGCTAAGAGTCTTAGTTTTTTTTACCTCTTCAAGGGTAACATTTTTTTTTAACTTTTCTTTAAACTTTACTTGAACAGCTACGAATCTTCCATCCTTGTCAGTTTTATCTAAAAAGGCTTCTTTAATTACCTCAACTATACCAACAATCTCCTTCCCAATATTTGAATGATAAAAAAAACAAAGATCTCCTTTTTTCATACCTTTTAAATTTTTTGCAGCCTGATAATTTCTCACCCCATCCCAAGGAGCACCTTTAGTGCCAGCTTTTTTTTGTTGATCAATTGACCAAACATCAGGTTCTGATTTCATTAACCAGTACTGCATCTAATTGTTTCTCCAGTGTTTACTTACTTTATTCATTAACCATTTTTGTTGCATAATTTATTGGACTATTTTTTTTTCATTTTCTCTAGTAAATTTATTAATATGTCTGATAAGATAATTTAATAAACTCCACCATTAATCTCAATTATTGAACCATTTGCAAATTTCCAATGAGGTTTTGTTACATCTAACAAAATTCTGGCAAATTCTTTTGAATTAATTAGTTTTTTTAGAGGATTTTTTTTTATATGAAAATCTTGTCGTTTTTTTGAAAACCTTTTAAAATTCCTTGTTTCTTTAACTGGCCCTGGACATAAACAAATAATTTTTGTTTTTGGAGTAAGCCATTGTGACATTGATTTAGTAAAGCCATGTAATGCTGCTTTAGATGCAGAATATATTGGGTCATAACTGCCTCTTGAACCTGATATTGAAGAAACCAAAACTACTAACGAGTCTTTTTTTAATAAAGTTAAAATTTTTTTAGTAATAAAAATAATACTCAATGTATTAACCAAAAATGTATTGTAAATTTTTTTATCGCTATATTTAGAGAGACTCAGTGAATAAATTACACCTTGTAAAAATATTACATTATCAAATTTAATTTTTTTTAAATGTAGAATTAATTTATCTATATCTTCTAAGCTGCTTAAGTCAATTTGGAAACTATTTACATTATTAATTTTTTTTTTATTAGAATTATACGTGTAGTAAATATTATATTTTTTTTTATCTATTAAATTAATTAAATCACTCCCGATATCAGATGATCCACCAATTAATAATAAATTTTTTTTCATTTTAGAGTTTATATATAAGATTTAATTGATATCTTAAAATTAATCTTTTGACATTAGTTTTTTAAAAGATAATTATCCAAATAAAATTATGAAAAACATACTTATAACAGGTGGGCTTGGTTATATAGGTATTGAGTTGTGTAAAATTTATTCAGGTTTTAGTAGATATTATAATATAACTGTTTTAGATAATAGATTTTCATCATCAAGAGTTAATCAATTAAGAGAATGGAATATTAATTTTATACAAGCAGATATTTTAGATAAACAGAGTATTAAGAAATGGGTCCAACAAGCTGACATAATTCATCATCTTGCAGGAATTACTTTGGTTCCAAAAGTTAAAAAAGATAGTAGCCCTGAAAATGATGAAAAAATATACAACGTGGCAATTAAAGGTACACAAAATATTTTGGACTTTACAAGAAGTGACACAAAAATCATATTTCCGTCAACACACGTGGTTTATGAAGGTTTAAAAAAAATAAAAAATAATATTCATGAAGATGAAAAAACTTCTCCCGTTCTCACCTATGCTTATTCAAAAAATGAAAATGAAAAACAAATTATAAATTCAAAAAAAAATTATATTATTTTACGATTAGGCACTGTTTATGGATATTCAGGTGATTCAACAAGAATGGATATTATGCCCAATCTTTTTTCAAAAATTGCCTCACAAAATGGAGATATAAAACTCTTTGGTAGAGGCAAACAAATAAAAAGTTTAGTACCCTTAATTGATGTTGCTAGATGTTTTAAATTTATGGAAGAAAAAGACCATATTAATCGCCAAACATTCAATTTAACTAAAGATACAGTAACTGTTGAAAAAGTAGGTGAAATTTGTAAAAGGATAAATCCAAAAGTGAAATTAATTCATACTGACGACGAAATTCCAAATTTAGGTTTTTCATTATCTAATAAAAAAATTAAAAGTACAGGATTCAAATTTATATACAATTTAGATCAAGGTATAAAAGAAATGATAAGCAAATGGTCTGCCCAGAATTTGAATAAAAACATATACACAGTTGAGGCTGGGAAGGATGAGTATGTAGATAGCAGAGGCAAAATTAGTAATCATGAATTAACGGAACCAATAAATTTAATAGGCTATATAGAATCTAAAAAAGGAACGGTAAGAGCAAATCATTTTCACCCTCAACAAGAGCAAAAATGTATATTTACTAACGGTCAAATAATTGAAGTATATAAAGATTTATTAGAACCTAATTCAAAAAAAATTACCCAAGTAGTTTCAGAAGGTGAACAATCAATTATTAAGCCTAATGTTGCACATGCAATGGTTTTTTCTCAGGATACAAAATTTTTAAATCTAGTAAGAGGTGAAAGAGAGCATAAAAATTATGGTACCACACATACTATAAAACATGTTTTGGTGGATGAAAAAGAAAGTAAAATGTTATTAAAATTTTATAAATTCGATTGTAGATCTTGTGGATATGCTAAATTAAAGAGAGTTGTTTCGTTAGGATACCAACCACTTGCTAACAACTTAAATACATATCAAAATCAAAATACAGATTTATATCCATTAGAATTAAATTATTGTGAAAAGTGTCATAACTGCCAATTATCAGTTGCAATTGATCAAAAGAAAATGTTTTCCAATTATTTATACACATCATCTACATCTAAATCTTTTAGGGAGCATTTTGAAAAAGCAGCAATCAAATATATTAAAGATTTTAAGCTTAAACCAAAAAAATCTTATATTCTAGATATAGGAAGTAATGATGGTGTTGCACTCAAACCTTTTAAAAATTTAAATTTTAAAAATATATTAGGGATTGAACCAGCAAAAAATCTTGCTTTAGCTTCAAATAAATCAAATATTAAAACTTTTAATGGGTTTTTAAATAAAAAAAATTCTAAAAAAATTAAAAAAAATGCAGATTTAATATTAGCGTCAAACGTATTTGCCCATGCAGATAATTTAAGGGAAATGGCCGAATGCATGATTTTATTATTAAAAAAAAATGGTATTTTAATAATCGAGGTACAATATTTGCTTAAGACAATTCAAGATTTAACCTTTGACAACATATACCACGAACATTATAATTATTGGTCACTAACATCACTAGAATTATTTTTTAAAAGTTATGAAAATATTAAAATTTTCAAAGTAGAAAAAATTAATACACATGGTGGTTCAATTAGGGTGTATCTAAAAAAAAATAAATCTCAGAAGATTGATATGAGTGTTCCTGCAATGTTGAAAAAAGAATATGAATTTGGTTTAAAAAAATATGAAACTTATGAAAAGTTTGGAAAAAAGATTAATATTTTAAGAAATAATTTTACCAGGAATATTAATAAATTTATAAAAGAAAATGGAAAATTAATTGCTTATGGGGCTCCAGCAAAAGCAACAACTGCACTAAATTTTTTTGGAGTGAAAGATCAAATAAAATACATTATAGAAGATAATAAATTAAAACATAATAAATTTGTTCCAGGTGTTAATATACCAATCTACTCAAAAAAAAAATTAAAGAAAAAAGCTGATAATATTTTAGTTTTGGCCTGGAACTTTTTTAAGGAAATTAAAAATAACAATAAAAGTTTGTCCAAAAATTTTATAAATATTAAAGATTTAACAAAAAATTATGAAGAAAAATGAACATTATGATTTGAGTCTAGCAGTTCATTTATTTTTTCTATATTTATAATACCTTCATTAGAATTTATTCCAGCATATTTATAGTCAATGTATTGTTGAGATAATTTTACAGCGACATGATCCCAAGCATCTAAAAAATCTCTATCTCCCTCTTGAAAATCAATTTTGTGAGGATTTTTAATGAAATTTTCTATTACTCGGCTTAATGAGTCTTCTTTAAATAAGTTACCTAATATGTATTTTTTTACACCAGGTCTATCTAGAAATCCTGCCTCACCAAATAAATATACATCTCCATATAAATCAACAACCACCCTACCTTGTGGCAGAGCTAAAATTTTTAAATCATCAAAAGATGCAAAATTCGATTCTAATTTATTTCCATTAAAGCCATTTTTTAAAGGCTCAAGTGCAAAACCATAGTCTATATGAATATTATTTAAATACTCATCATCTTTTTTCATTTGTTCTAAGATTTCAATATTTTTGATTAATTCATCTTTTTCATCATTATCCATTCTGTCGCCAAGTATTCTAAAATCTTCTCTTAGAGTAATAAAATTAAAATTATTTTTTTTATTTCCAACAGATTTATTTAGATCCGAAACAAGTTTGAATAGTTCCAAAACATCTGCACTTCTGTTTTTTAAAATAACAAAATTTAATCCAAAGGAAGTTTTACTATTTAATTCATCTTTCAATTTTAAATAATTTACAATATTATTTGTTACTATTTTAAATGCATTTTTTTTCTTAGTAACTGATAAAGTTTCTTGATCGTTCACTCCATAAAATGAAATTCTAAGGCTATCCAAAGAAAATATTGATGGATTTTTTTTAAGATATTTTTCAGTAAGCATATATCCATTTGTATAAAGTGAAGCTTTAAAATTTTTAAATTTTAAATAATCAATTATTGAACTTAAATATGGGTTAGTTAATGGTTCAAGCCCTCCACTTAAAAAAAATCTGGATTTATCGTCAGTAGGACTTTCATCAATTATTTTTTTGAACACGTCGAGCCCTTTTTGAGCATAATCTCTATTATAAACTGCATCATAATTTCTTCCACAAAAGCTACATTCAAACATGCATGAAACACCAGGAAAAAGACCAACTCTAAATGGAAAAACTGTTTTTTTTTCGATAAAATTTTGTACAGATTTAGATTTTAACAATGGAAGTATAATATTAATCCAATATTTACTACCTTGTCCTTTTTTAATTATAAGTTCTTGAAATAACTTAATACTTCTAACTATAACAAATAGTGATTTAATTAGGTCAACATTTTCAATTTCTAATTTATTTGAAATTTCATCAATTTTTGAAAGTGGCTTTGAGCTAAAAATTTCAATAATTTTGTAAATTTTTTGAACAATTTCTTTTTCATTTAAATAAAGTTTAATATCATTTTCAAAATCATTATTTTTTTTAAAAAAATATTTTATTTCTTTTAATATTAGGTCTTTAATAGGTTCAATATTTTCTGAACTTTTAAAATCTATGAAGTTCTTATCCATTGTATTTAATAAATTTTGACTCATATTTTTATGATTAAATCGACCTTAATAATTTGAAATTTTTAATTACTTTATTTATATAGTTTTTTTGCGTCATTCAAGAGATTTAACAATTTTGTCAATATTAACATAATAATTTTTTTCATATCCTTTAACAGGATTGCTGCCAATTGAAATTTTATGATTAGCTTTAAAATTTTTAGATATTAGATAAAGACTATTATTTAGTTGGCCGGGTGATTGTATTTCAGTAATACATGTATTTTTTTTTACAAACAAAAGGTGAATTCCAGCTGCACCATGAGGTAGAATAATTTTTTTAGCATTGTGGAATAATAACATTTGTTCGTAAATTTTTAACTTACTAAGTTCTATAGTTTGATATCCTAATTTATTTAATTTTTGAGACAACTCGTTTTCATTAAGAATTTTTCTATGGCCCGTATCATTTCTAGATATAAAAATTTTTTTTGAAAAATTAATATTTAAAGATTTATAATTTTGCTTAATATTTTTAAGAAATTTATTTCTTAACCACACAAGAGCATTTGCATTCAAAACTGGAGGAGAAGGTATTGAAGGAAAAATCAAATTTTCAACATTAAGATCATATTCTTTTTGATAAATAATTTTATTTTTACACCCAATTAATTTTAATGTTTCCTTTTGAAATTTTGAGAGATTATTTTTTATTATTAAAGGGTAATGTCTTAATTGAGGAAATTTATCTAAGCAATATAATCTAGTTAGATTATCAAAAATCCAGTGATAAACTTGATTATCATCCCTAGTTGAAAAATATATTCCTTTTTTTATACTTTTTATACTTTTACTTTCTTTATAAATTTTTACTCTTTTAGTTATTTTGGGTTTTTTATAAAACTTAATCGATGAAATTGGGTAATGGTGTTTATTGGGCCATTTATTTAATATAAAGTTTGCCCAATTCAAATCACCATAAACTTCTAGCAAAGCTAAATTTTTTTCAATTAAAATTAGAAGAGTATCGTTTATTATTTTTACATTTTTTAGATTGGCCAAAATAGATCCACTAATTTTTTTTCTTTTACTTAAATCTTTTAATGAATAGGCACTATTTTTTTCTAATAAAAAATTTTTATTATATTTATTAAAGTATGAAAATTTTGGTCTATCTATTTTAACTGTTACGTCAGGAAATAATGTTATCCAGGAATTATTATTTTTTAAAAATAATTTTTTATTGCTTTTTTTAAAATATTTTTTTACTGAAATAAATTCAAAAGATTGATATTTTTTAGAGACGCTCTCATTGTAATAAATTTTTAATTTAATCATTATCCAAAAAACAAATGATTTGATTTTTCTTTTTAATTGAAACATTGTTATAAAATATATAAAATTTATTATGCAAAAATTTATTATTAGTTTAATTCCACCAATAATTATGAAGTTATATCAAAAATATAAACTTTCCAATACTATAAAAAATAGTTTTGAATACGAAATTAATTTTTTTAATAGAACATCGTTTATTTCAAGAGCATTACACAAATTTGATTTAGAAAATTGTAAATACTTGGAAATTGGGGTTTGTACGAATGAAGTTTTTAACTCGATCCCACTATTAACAAAAAATAAAATTGGTGTTGACCCTGTTTCTGGTGGCACACATAGAATGACTAGCGATGATTTTTTTAAAAAAAATTCAGAAAAGTTTGACGTCATTTTTATTGATGGACTTCATTTATATGAACAGTGTCAAAAAGATTGTATTAACGCTTTAGATTCTCTCAACGACAATGGAATAATAATCTTTCACGATATGCTTCCAAGAAATTATCTTGAAGAAAATGTACCACCTAAACAAAAAACATGGTCAGGCGATGTTTGGAAGGTAGCTGTTGAAATTGCGAATTCTAATGATCTAGATTTTATTATAGCAAATATTGACAGAGGCGTAGGAATTTTAAAACCCAAAAAAAATTATAACTACAAAATTATGAATGAATTAAAAACTATGGATTTTAATGATTTCTATGATTTATTTTATAATAAACTTCCAATAGTGGATGCTGAAAGTGCACTTAAGTTTATTGATAATTAATTATCTAAAATAGCTTATCTAAATATTTTAAATCTACAGAAATTTTGTTTTTATAAGGTTTTAAATTAATTTTGTTTGAATAATTATCACACAATATATCAATATATAAACCTTTATGAAAAGACTTATATATACCAGCATATGTAAATTTTTTTTTATCATCTATAGCTTCATTATTTGATGAAAAAATATAATACGGTTTTACTCTACAAAGATGTACATTATTTATTATTGACGCTTTTTCACAAATCAAAATTTTACAAGATTTAATTATTTGTAATAATTCTAAAATTTCTTTATCTCTTGGGTCAATTATTTTAAACCCCTTTTTTTTTAACAATAAAATTACTTCATCTATATTCTCTATTCTTTCATTTCTTTTAGATGTTAGAAAAATTTTATCTTCATTATGAATAGTATTATCTAAATAATTATTTAATATATTATTAGCTAAAATATAATTCTGAACGGTGTTAACTCTTGGTAAAATAAAACTTTTTTCAAAAACCACATTATATTCTAAAAGATAATTAGGTTTAACAATTTGCACCTTGGTAGGATATAATTTTTCAAAAAAACTATCCCATTCTTTTGATGGTGTAACTAAAAATAATTTAGAATTTTTTATTTTATATTCCAAATAATATAAAATACTTCCCAAGAGATCACCAACAAAATGTCCAAATACACTTGTGTAGTAGGGCAAAACAAAAAGCTCATTAGAAATAATTTTTTCTTTTTTATCTAAATTACTCTTCAAATATTTTAACTGTTCAGACAAAAAATATTGATTAGGTGCTAATGTTTCGTTTTTAAAGCTTAACCAACTTTCTATTAATGGATACTCTTTATTTTGAGTTAGATTTTTTTCACCAGTATAACTTATCAATTTTGTATTTTGATGAGAAAACTGCCATTTATCATCATTTTCAAAATTTATAATGGGTATGATATTATATTGTATAGTTGGATTATTTATTGAAATAAAATTTTTTGAATGTTTTAGTTTCCAAAAAAACAAATCATATATTTTTAATTTGATTTTATTTATTATGTAAAAAATTCTACCAAACATTTTTAATATTTATATCTTTTTATAGTCTTACTCCAGCACCTTTTAAAAAAGTAGCATTTTCATCTAAAGGCCATCTAGGTTTTGCTGGATGATCCAACTCACTAAATTGTTTAAGTTTAAATTTTTCTAGTCCAACCATTGCAATCATTGCAGCATTATCTCCACATAGATTAATGGGAGGAAAGATTGCCTCAAAGTTTTCTTCCTCACAAAGATTAGCTAGTACTTCCCTAATTTTTTTGTTTGCAGCAACACCACCCGCAACTACAAATTTATTTTTATTTGTTTTATTTATTTTTTTGAATTCTCCAAAAGCAATTTTACTTTTTTTATACAGTATTTCTTCAATAGTTTTTTGAAATGACGCTGCTAAATCATACCTTTCTTGATTAGTTTTAATTTGTTTTGAAATTTTCAAAATAGCAGTCTTTAATCCTGAAAAAGATAAATTACACCCACCCCTATTAAAGATTGGTTTGGGCAATAAATATCTATTTGGATCACCCTTCTTTGCATATATTTCTATTTGGGGTCCACCTGGAAATTCTATACCTAATAATTTTGCTGTTTTATCAAAAGCCTCTCCTACAGCATCATCAATAGTTGTTCCTAATCGTTTATAATCTCCTAAACCTTGAACACTTAAAAATTGAGTGTGTCCTCCAGAAATTAAAAGTAGCAGGTAGGGGTAATTAAGTTCAGAACTAAGCTTGGGACTTAGTGCATGACCCTCTAAATGATTAACAGCTATGAAAGGTTTGTTAAGTGAAGATGCCATTGCTTTCCCAAAACTTAAACCAACTGACAAACAAACTATAAGGCCAGGTCCAGCAGTTGCTGCCACAGCATCTATTTCTTCCATTTTTATTCCACTGTCATCAATTGCTTTTTTTGTGATTGAGTCTATTTTTTCTATATGTGATCTTGCAGCAAGCTCAGGTACAACGCCCCCAAATTCTCTATGGACGTCAACCTGACTTGATACAATACTTGATAAAATTGTTGGAATGCCTTGCTCATTTTCAGTTACAATGGAGGCGGCTGTTTCATCACAGCTTGATTCAATTCCTAGTATTATATTTTTTTTATTCATTAAATTAGTTTTTATTAATATTATAATCTCAATATAAGTATGAAGTATAAAATAGTTAAATGAAAAATAAAAAAATTATTATAGGTTCAAGAGGAAGCAAATTAGCATTGATATATGCTGAAAAAGCTAAGGAAAAAATCCTAAGCTATGCAAAATCTTTTGGGATTGAAGAAGTAATCATTAAAAAAATTGCAACCCAAGGAGACCAAGTTCAAGATAAAAGATTATCTGAAGTGGGTGGTAAGGGTCTTTTTTCTAAAACCATAGAGGTTGAACTATTAGATAATAAAATAGATATAGCAGTACATGCATTAAAAGACATGCCCTCTGAAGAAACAGAAGGCTTATTAACAAGTTGTTTTCTAGAAAGAAATGATC
>Ga0308004_10001461_pt1 | contig 10386 bp, 6 predicted proteins | sample Neamet38_FD_203156 | JGI IMG/M metagenome (GOLD analysis project Ga0308004, IMG submission 203156) | Marine microbial communities from water near the shore, Antarctic Ocean - #38 | ecosystem: Environmental > Aquatic > Marine > Unclassified | place: Southern Ocean | collected 2014-06-06 | reverse complement strand
TTATTTAAAAAATGAAATACTTAACATAGAAAAAAAAAATAAGTTTTTAAATAATAAACATTCACCAAGTCAAACTATTGGGTACAACCCCTCAAAAAATTTTCAAAAAGTAAAACATAAAGTTTCAATGCTATCTCTCGGAAATGCATTTGATGAGGAAGATTTAAAAAATTTCGAAAAGAAGATAATTAATTTTTTAAGTTTGAAACAAACAAGTAAAATTGAATATAGTGCAGAGCCAAAAATTGATGGTATTTCAGCTTCATTAACTTATGTTAATGGAAATTTTATAAGAGGGCTTTCTCGAGGAAATGGAACTGAAGGGGAGGATATAACACAGAATTTAAAAACTATTAAAGATATACCGCTTAAAATAAATGAAAAAAATTTTCCAGATGAGATTGATATCAGAGGTGAGGTATTTATAGAAAATAATGATTTTAAATTAATTAATGAAAAATTCGCAAACCCTAGAAATGCTGCATCTGGATCGCTAAGACAGAAAGATTCGACCGTTACTGCTAAAATACCTCTGAAATTTATTGCTTACACATATGGGTATGCAGCAAAAATGAATATTGATAATCAAATTGATTTCCTAGCATATTTAAAATTATGGGGTTTTAAGATAAACCCATTTAATAAAAAAATAACAAACATTAAAGATTTAATATTGAATCATAAAGATTTAGAGGAAAAGCGAAAAGAAATAGCTTTTGATATTGATGGTGTTGTCTACAAAGTTAATAATTTTGATTTACAAAGAAGATTAGGTTTTGCCGCAAATGCACCAAGGTGGGCAATAGCTCACAAATTTTCTGCCAATAGTTCAATTTCAGAAATAATAAATATTGAGATTCAAATTGGTAGAACGGGCGCACTTACACCAGTAGCAAAGATTAAACCTGTTAATATTGGAGGGGTTATGGTCTCTAATGCAACACTTCATAATGAGGATGAAATTATTAGGAAGGATATAAGAATTGGAGATACAGTTACAGTTGAGCGTGCAGGGGATGTAATTCCACATGTTATTTCAGTTGATTTAAAAAAAAGAGAAAAGAATTCAAAAAAATTTATTTTCCCTATAAATTGTCCATCATGTGGGAGACGGACAATAAAAGATTATAATGAGATAACTAAAAAACAAGATGCTGTGAGAAGATGTACTAGTGAAGGATACGAGTGTGAAAAAATTGTAATAGAAAAAATTAAACATTTTGTATCAAAAGAAGCATTCAATATAGACGGTCTTGGAAAAAAAATTGTGGAAAGTTTCTGGAATTTAAAATTAATTAGGTATCCACAAGATATTTTTAATCTAAATTATAAAAAAGTAGAACAATTAGAAGGTTGGGGAAAATTATCAGTAACTAATTTACAATTTTCAATAGACCAAAAAAAAAAAATTTCCTTAGAAAGATTTATTTACTCACTAGGTATTAGACATATAGGGCAAGAGAATGCAAAACTTATAGCTAGACATTTAAAAACTGCAGTAAATTTTTTTAAATTCTCAGACACTACAAATATAGAAAATTTATCGAATATAGATGGAATTGGTGATACACAGATTCAATCAATTAAGAAATTCTTTATAAATACAAAAAACTTAAAAGTTTTATATGAATTGAATAAAAATCTTTCAATACAAAATATGGTATTAGCTAATAATAAGGGTTTATTAAAAGATAAAACTTTTATGCTCACAGGAAAGCTCAGTGGAATCAGTCGTGCAGAGGCAAAATCACTAATTGAACAGAACTCTGGAAAAATAATCAGTAATGTTAATAAAAAACTTAATTTTTTGATTATAGGCGAAAAACCTACCACAAAAAAAATTAATATTGCTAAGGAATTAAATATAAAAATTATAAATCAAAATGAGTGGATGAAAATGCTAAATAAGACTGGCTAGCCATTTCCTTTCTTTTTTATTTAGTAAGTCAGAATATTGAGCATAAATATTTAAATGGTACTTAAATAAATAATCTTTTTCTATATTGCTTAATAATTTATAATTAATTAAATCTTTCTCTATAGGTACCAGTGTAAGATTTTCAAAATACAATTTATTTTTTAATTGTTTAGCATAAACTAAATTTTCAATCCTCATTCCAAAATGATTTTTTTTATAATATCCAGGTTCATTACTTAAAATCATACCTCTCTCAATTTTTATAGAATTGTATTTAGATATTGACTGGGGACCTTCATGAACATTTAAAAAAAATCCAACTCCATGACCAGTACCATGAGCATAATCTAAATTTTCTTTTTTTAGAAATTTTCTAGCCCTTATATCAATTTTTTTCCCCGTATTATCTATATGTAAATCACTAAGCGCTACGGCAATGTGTCCCTTTAAAACATTAGTGAAAATATTTTTTATATGTTGCTTTTGACTTGAAAAACATATTGTTCTAGTAACGTCAGTTGTTCCATAACGATATTGTCCACCTGAGTCACATAAAAAAATATCTTTTTTATGAATCTTTTTAGTAGATTTTTTTGTAGCTCTATAATGAACAATAGCACCATTTGAACCAGAGCCAGCAATAGTATTAAAACTTGGAAATAAATAGTCACTGTTTAGTTTTCTAAATTTTTCTAATTTATTTTGTGCATCGACTTCTGTTATAATTTTTTTATTTACATTTTTGATCCAGTAAATAAATCTTGTTAATGCTAAACCATCTTTTTTATGCGCTTCAATCATATGATTAATTTCGTATGGATTTTTAATTGATTTTAATTTATAAATTGGGTCATCTCCATTTATAATATTAAATTTCGATTTAATAATATTTTCATAAAAGATTGAACAAGTTTTATTATCAATTAAAAAATTTTTTCCACTCAGTTTATTAATTAAGCTTGGAAAATTTTTAATATCAATAACTTGATTTTTTTTAATTTTATTTTCTTTAATAATTTTTTTTGTGTTATTTATTATTGTAAACAAAAATAATCTTTTATTTTTATCAATAATTAGTCTAGCGTTTGGTATTGGACTATTTGGATTATCAAAACCTCTTATATTTAGAAGCCACGCAATATTTTCTGGAGCACTAATAAATAAATAATCTACTTTTTTTAGTTTTAGAAATTTAGAAATTTTTAAAATTTTGGATTGATGTGTTTCTCCTACTATTTTTAATTGTAGGGAGTAAAAAGGTTTTGTTTTTTTCTCTTTAGGCTTAAATATTTGATCAATCAAGTTTTCATTAATTGAAATAAGGTTATTATTTAAAAAGTAATTCTTAAGATTTTTTGATGTAAATAACTTTGGGTCATAACCTAAGTTATAATTCTTAATAATTGTGTGGGGTAGTTTCTTGTGAATTTCTATAATATTGAAATTTTTAGCAGACTCTTGCTGTGCTTGGATGGTGTATCTACCATCGACAAATAAATAATTATTTTTTTTTAATATGACACCAATACCAGCAGAACCAGAAAAATTACTAATATTTTTTAACCTGTCATTTTTTGTATACTCAGAAAAATATTCATCATTTTTAGGTACAATATAACCATCAATTTCCAGGTCATCAAATTTTTTTTTTAAGAGTTTAATTTTAGTTTTAATCATTTTATTCTTTTTTGATATCTTATCCATCCAGGACTCCTTTTTCCTTCATCAATTTCAAAATCTTGATTAAATTCGAAATCATTATCATCATCTTTAGATTCATCAAAAAATGAATTTTTTTGTAAATATTTTTCTGGTAACTCCTCAATAAATCTAGATGCCATACTGTCAATCCAATTACCTTGATAAAATCTATTCATGGCAAATGATATAAATGCCATCTTTTTAGCTCTAGTTATGCCAACATAAGCCAACCTTCTTTCTTCTTCAAGCCCGTTTTGACCTTTTTCTTCAATAGATTTTTGATGTGGAAAAAGACCCTCTTCCCATCCTGGCAAAAACACAACATCAAATTCAAGACCTTTTGAACCGTGCATGGTCATCATATTAACTTTTTCTCCATTCCAATCTTGATCAATTGAAGTTGCTAATGCTACGTGCTCTAAAAAACTTTCCAAACTGTCAAATTCTTTCATTGCACTTAAAAGTTCTTTAATATTTTCTAGTCTATTTTCATTTTCTAAATCTTTTTTATTTTTAAGCATGGCTGAATACCCAGACTCATCTAAAACTAATTGTAACAACTTAACATGACTAATTTTTTTTATATCGATATCATTTCGCCATTTATTGACTAAAAATAAAAAAGAATTTAAACCTATTTTTGTTTTTGGCTTGATTAAATTTTTTTCTATTAATCGCTTCGAAGCAATTTCCAAACTTACAGAATTTTCTTTTGAAAACTCATGTATCAATTTTATAGTACTTTCACCTATTGACCTTTTAGGATTATTTACTATTCTACCAAATGCTAAGTCATCTTTTGGTTGATGAATTAATCTTAAGTATGCAACACAATCTTTAATTTCTGCTCTTTCATAAAACTTTGTGCCACCTAAAATTCTATAGGGTAATCCAATTTTTAAAAATCTTTCTTCAAACTCTCTTGTTTGAAATATAGCTCTAACCAAAATTGCAACATTATTAAATGAAAACTTTTTTTTAAGCTTTTTTTCTATCTCATCAGAAATTCCTATTGCTTCATCTTTTCCATTTTTAAAACAATTGAGCCTAACAAGATCACCCTCTTCCATGGTTGTTTTTAAAGTTTTACCAACTCTATTTTGATTATTCGAAATAAGATTAGAAGCAACTGATAAAATATTTTGAGACGATCGATAATTCTCTTCTAATCGTATTACTTTTGAATTTTCATAAACTTGGTCAAATTCTAAAAAATTTTTAATTTCTGCTCCCCGCCAGCTATATATTGATTGATCGTCATCACCAACACAACATAGATTTTTATGTTTTTCTGATAACAAATAGAGCCACCTACTTTGAATATAGTTTGTGTCCTGATATTCATCTACCAGTATATATTTAAAGTTGTTTGAATAAATTTCTCTTATATCTAAATTTCTTTCTAAAATTTTTACAACATGCAAAATTAGATCACCAAAGTCACAAGCATTTAAATCTAATAATTTTTGTTGATAAATTCTATAAAGAGGAAGTACAGTTTTTTCATATATATCATTTTTATTAATAACGACTTCGTTAGGATAAAAACCTTTGTTTTTCCATCTATCAATAATAGATAGGATATATTTTGGAGCCAGTTGCTTTATGTCTATATTTTCTGATTTACATATATTCTTAATTAATCTTACCTGGTCATCAGTATCGATGATTGTAAAATTAGATGATAATCCAGCCGCTGGAGCATGCTTTCTTAATAATTTTGCACAAATTGAATGGAATGTGCCAAGCCAAGATAGGCCTATAGCTTCAGAATTAAGTATTGCACTTACTCTATTTTGCATTTCCTTTGCAGCCTTATTAGTGAAAGTTACAGAAAGTATTTGGTTCGGAAAAGCTTTCTTTTCCTTAATAATATGAGCGATTCTAGAGGTTAAAACTTTAGTTTTACCTGATCCTGCGCCAGCGACTATAAGTAAAGGCCCATCAAGGTATAAAACAGCTTCTTTTTGAGCATTGTTAAGATTATTTAAATATTCTGATTTTATCATTTTAATTATTTCATTATAAGATAATTAAACTTCAACCATATTTATGAAAAAAATCGTTAAAAATTTTAATAACTTAATTAATAAGACAATATTCAAAGTTAAGAATAAAACAAATAGTAATTTTAAAATTAGCAATTTTAATAAATATTCAATAGTCATTATTGGTTTACTGTTTTCTTATCTATTTTACTTATTGATACCCACATTATATGATAAAATATGGGTACAAAGCACCATTGAAAGTAAATTTTTGAATGAATTTAAAATAAACTTAAGTTCATCTGCTGATATTTCGTACCGGATTCTTCCATCTCCACATTACTTAATTAAAAATTCAAAAATATTATTAAATAATGGTGAAAATCAAAATTCCATAGCTGATATTAAAAATTTAAAAATATTTGTAAGCCAAAAAAATTTATTTGATAAAGAAAAAATGAACCTAAAATATGTAGTTATTGATAATGCTAATTTTTCATTATTAAAAAGTGATTTCAAAATATTGAATGAATCTAGCAACAATCAATTCTCTAATAAAAAAATTAAGATACAAGATAGTAATATTTTTTTCAAAAATGCTTCAGATCAAGTAATTGCAATTACTAGGGTGATTAAAGCAAATTTATTTTTTGATGACAAAAAATTATTTAATTTTTTTAATCTAAAAGGTGAAATTTATGCAATACCCTTTACATTAAATTTTAAAAATCAAAATGATCCTATAAAAAACAAAGAAATAAATTTTAAAGCTAAAACACTTAAATTAAATATCTTCAATAGATCTACCATTGAAAAAGATAATCTTATCACAGGTAAAAATATTATTTCATTTTTAAGCTCTTCAATAAATACTGAATATAATCTTGTAGATAAATCAATTTTTTTTACTTCCAAAGATTCTATTATAAAAAATTCTAAAATTACTTTTAATGGAGAAATAGCAATTAATCCATTTGACCTAAAACTAGACATTGACCTGGGTAATTACAAAATATCTAAATTATTTAGTTTTAATTCTATTATCATTGAATTTATTAAATCAAAAATATTATTTAATAATAATATAAGTGTAGATTCTTCTATAGTGGCTAGCTCAAATATTAATAACGAAATTTTTCAAAAGGCAAAAATTATTTTTCGTATTATTAATGGTAAGATAAATATTGATAATACGAGGTTAGTTAATGATAAAATTGGTTCTTTGGAATTAGATAGTAGCAATCTATTTTTAGAAAATAATAATTTATTTTTAAATACGAATATAAAAATCAATATCAAAGATTCTAGCCGTTTATTTTCTTTTTTACAAACTAGCAAAACATCAAGAAAAGAAATTAAAAATATCTTGGTTAATTTAGATTATGATTTCTTAAAAAATCAAATTAAATTTAATAATATTATAATAGATAATAATGAAGTCAGTGATCAATTTTTAAATATAATAGAAGGTTTTAATGACAATAGTTTAAATAACCTAACTAAGAGTAGACGGATTATAAATCAACTATTTAATGCTTATGAGGGGTAAATCATTTTTTTTGGATTAACTATTCGCTCATAGTCTTTTTTTTCAATGAGCCCTGTTTTAAGAGTTTCATATTTTAATGTGGTGCCCTTATTTAGTGCTGTTTTTGCAATTCTTGCAGCATTATCATATCCAATGTGTGGGGCTAGAGCCGTAACCAGCATTAAAGAGTTATCCAAATGCTCTTTAATTTTTTTTTTGTTTGCCTTAATTCCTTTGACACAATAAAGAGCAAAATTTTTAGTGCTATCAGCGATAAGGTCAATCGATTGAAGTACGTTATGTGCAATCATTGGCTTAAATACATTTAATTCAAAATGACCATGAGAGCCTGCTATTGTAATGCCCGCATGATTACCAATGACCTTGGCACAAACCATTGTGACAGCCTCGCATTGAGTGGGATTAACTTTTCCAGGCATAATGGATGAGCCTGGTTCATTTTCTGGAAGTGTTAATTCACCATATCCAGCTCGTGGTCCTGAGCCCAAAAATCTTATATCATTTGATATTTTCATTAATGCAACCGCACAAGTATTTAGTGTGCCAGAAAAGTTTACAATAGAGTCGTGAGCAGCCAACTCGGCAAATTTATTGTTAGCTGATTTAAATGGCATTTTAGTATATTTAGCAATTTCCTTTACAATTTTTTTATCAAATCCTTTTTTAGAATTAATTCCAGTTCCAACAGCAGTACCACCTTGAGCTAGGAAATATATTTCTTTAAGGGCAAGCTGTATTCTTTCAATAGATTTCTTTAATTGAACATGATATCCCGAAAATTCTTGACCAAGAGACAAAGGTGTTGCATCCTGTAAATGAGTTCTTCCAATTTTTATAATATTCTTAAATTCTTTAGATTTTTTAGCTAATTCTTTCTCTAAAATTTTTAAATTGGGTAATAATTTAAGTATACTTTCTTGAGCCACAGATATGTGCATAGCCGTAGGAAAAACATCATTTGTTGATTGGGATTTATTTACATGATCATTAGGGTGTACGGGTTTCTTTGAACCCTTTTTTCCTCCTAAAATTTCTATTGCTCTATTTGAAATCACCTCGTTAACATTCATATTTGTTTGAGTGCCAGATCCAGTTTGCCAAACTTTTAACGGAAAATTTTTGTCTAATTTTCCTTTAATAACCTCTTCTGAAGCTTTTATTATTGAATTAGTTATCTTTTTATCAATTTGCTTTTCTTTAAAATGAACTATGACAGCAGATCTTTTAATTATTGCAATAGATTTTATAATTGAAATATTGACTAAAATCTTTCCAATATTAAAAAATTTATTAGATCTTTGAGTGGATGCTCCCCAGTATTTATCATCTGGCACATTGATACTTCCAATGCTATCAAATTCTTTTCTTATTTTCATTGAATAATATATAATTAATATTTTATTATACTTATACAATATATTTAAACAAACTTACAGGAACTAAATGTCAAATTTTAATAAAGTAAAAATTTTTATGAAAACCTTTGGTCAAGATGTTAAAATCAAACCTTCCTTTAGCACCAATAAAATTAATAGCCTTAGATATGATTTAATTAAGGAAGAATTAGAGGAGCTTAAAGTTGCAATAGAAAATAATGATCTTTTAGAGGTTGCTGATGCTTTAACAGATATATTGTATGTGACTTATGGTGCGGGACATGCTTTTGGCATTGATTTAGATAAATGTTTTGAAGAAGTGCAAAATTCTAATATGAGTAAGTTAGATAACCATGGTAAACCAATCTACCATGAATCAGGCAAGGTAATGAAGGGTCCAAATTATTTTAAACCAAATTTAAATAAGTTTATAAATTAAGTTTTTTTTAAATTTTTTAGAAAAATATCTTGATTTTTAAATAGTCTTATTTTCTTTCCTATATAAAAAAAATTTAATTTTTCAGTGTAAAATTTTTTGGTATTAATATTATTTGTTTCAACTGTTATTGCCTCAAAAAGTTTATCTTTATTTAAATCATCAAGAATAAGATTAATAAATTTTTCCCCAAATCCTTTTGATTGAAACTCTTTTTTAATTGCAAGAAGATTTAAATTTAAATTATTATTTATAGAAAATTTATTATGTTTAGATAGTAGAATTAAATCAATTTTAAACATTGAAAGCAAAATATTTGTTAACGCTTTAAATTTTAAACTAAATATTAATTCTCTAAAAATTGAATATTTTAAACTTTTAAATTCATTAATTAAAAATGAAGGTTGACTAGAAAAAATAGCATATCCAATATTTTCATTTTTATATTGACAAAAAAATAAAAAAATATTTTTAGATTTTATTAAAATTTCAAAATATTTATTTAACAAATCATTATTTAAAGAAGTTAATATTGATTCTGAATTTTCTTCTTTTAAGATATTATTCAAAAACTTAAAACTTTCAGAGTCGAGTGAATTTTTAATTTCTTTTATGTTCAAACTATCCATAATCATGTTCCTTTATTATCAATATTCTAAGTAAATTTATATTCATAAATCTTATAATTTTTAATATTATGAAAACTACAATATATAATATAAATACTCAAAATATGAAAAAACAATTAAAATTAGATGTAATTAAAATATTAATTATATTCTCATTCATTCTTTCTTTAATTGTATCAAAATATTATCTAAGCCATCATGATACTTTTAACCTGAGAAACGATGGAACAGTAATTGGTCATAAGATGATCAAGTACGATGTTTTTAGATATCTTTCACACGGTGCGGAAATTAAAAAAGACCTTAAAAATGGGAAAAGCTTTTTCGAGACAGGAAGAGAACATTTTACTAAATATTTACCCCCAAGAATTGCTGCTGCATATTATTATTTTTTTGATAAAGAGTTATTTAATAACTTTGAAGATAAAAAAATTAATTTAGGAATACACTTTCCTTATCTTGTTATTCAGTGCCTATTTTATTATTTATCATTACTTTTTTTATATTCAGTGATTTCAAAAAAAATTAAAAAAAAAATATGCTTACCAATAATAATGTTTCTTGCAATAGAACCTACTATATTTCAGTATCATGGAACATTTTGGTCAGAGTCTATTTTTTTTTCATTGCAAATAATTTTGCTAGCACTGATTTTAAAAGATAGGGCTAGTTTTTATAATTTATTATTGGTAGGTCTTTTTTTATCTTTATTAAGTCTTCAAAAACAAGTTGCTTATTTTTTTATTATTCCATTATTTTTATATTATTTTATATTTTTAAAAAAAAATG
>Ga0308004_10001460_pt1 | contig 10386 bp, 10 predicted proteins | sample Neamet38_FD_203156 | JGI IMG/M metagenome (GOLD analysis project Ga0308004, IMG submission 203156) | Marine microbial communities from water near the shore, Antarctic Ocean - #38 | ecosystem: Environmental > Aquatic > Marine > Unclassified | place: Southern Ocean | collected 2014-06-06 | reverse complement strand
AAAAGTAAGACACTTAGAACTCAGTCAATATAATGAGCGTACAACTAATAGTATATCCACAGAACTATGAAGGATTCAGTAATTCAAATAATCCTTCTACACAGTTTCTAATTGATGGGATTAATTTTACTTCAGTTAATGCTTCTAATAATTTTTTTGTAGCTCAGCCTAATGGAGTGCAGGAAGCAATAAATTTCTATAATCCTACATTACCTGTTAATACTTGGAAAAGATACTCACAAGGTACATCTAATGTTTCAGTAGCTACCAATATTTTAACTATTAATGTTCAGACTGCTTTTCCACAACAGGGAATAATACAAAAGCTATCTAATCTTACAGTTGGAGGTGTTTATGATATTACAATAGATTACTCTTTATTAATCAACGGAAATAATGTTTTTAATCTATCTACTTTTACAGGAAGTATTTTACAAAGTTCACAACCTTTCCCAGTAAATGTATCAACTAATACAATCATATCATTTCAATTTACTGCTAACTCTACTGAAGACACTATAGTTATAGGGGGTAATTCATCTACAAATGGGCTTATTAATATATCTAACATAAGCATAGTAGCTGCACCTACTCTACCTTCAGGAGCTATACAGTTGCTAGGGGATGGTCAAGTCATTGTAGACCTTTATGAAGATGAAGATTTACCTTTGTCTTTAAGTGTAGATGACTTTAAAAATGTAGCAGAGCAAGTACAATCTTATTCAAAGGCTTTTAATGTACCTGCTACAAAAAGAAACAATAGAATATTTGACCACATCTTTGAATTAACAAGAGAAGTAGAAAGTGCAGGTAGTCTTTTATTTAATCCTTATAAAAAAACAAAGTGCGTATTAAAACAAGATGGCTTTATTTTATTTGAGGGATATTTAAGAATGCTAGATATTACAGATAAGGAAGGGGAGATTAGTTATAATTTAAACTTATATTCAGAAGTAATAGCATTAGCAGATTTATTACAAGAAAGGACTTTTAATGATTTAGGATTTGAGGAATTAGCTCACGACTACAATAAAGATAATATTAAAAGAAGTTGGAATGATTCAGGTAATAGTATTACATATTCAAATCCAAGTACATCAGGATTTAGGGATGCTTATACAAGTCTTAGATACCCATTTGTAGACTGGAATCGCCAATGGATTATAGCCGATAATCCTAACGCATCAGGCCCTACTAACGGAAACCCACAGCTTACTTCTTTAGAACAAGCGTTCAGACCTTTTATAAATATTAAATACATAATTGATAGAATATTTGAAGCAACAGATTTTACTTATGATTCAGTTTTTTTTAATACATCAGATTTTAAAAAGCTATATATGGACTTTAATTGGGGTGGTAAAAATAGTCCTGTAAATATAGATACTACCTTAAATGCGGTTACAGATGTTACCACGACTGCTACATCTTCTTATGTAACTATGCCACAAGATAACAATAATTTTAATTCTGATTTTGGTTATAGTGGAGGGGTATATACAGCTCAATTTGATAACCAAATTTATGATATTAATTATAATTTCACTACTTTAATTACAAATTCTAATATTGCCCAATCATTTATAGGAGAAGCAAGATGGAAATTGGTAAAGTCTGGCATAACAACTTTTATTGAAGAAACACCTTATAACCAAACTGTACCTTTAACAAGTTTTACAGAAATATTATATTCAGGAAGTTTTATTGAAACATTAAACATTGGAGATACTTTAACACCTGAATTTTACAATGATACGTCAGTAGGTACTGCTGTTTGGGATAGCTTGCCTACTAATATTGCAGGACAATCTACTGAAACTATTGTAAATATTAGCAGTCCGATAATAACTACAAATATACTTTTACAAACTTTAAGAGGAGAACTCGGTCAATGGGAATTTTTAAAAGGTTTAATTACAATGTTTAACTTAGTAAGTTTACCTGATGAAAACAACCCTAACAATATAAAAATAGAACCTTACGCAGATGTATTTATAAATAGTGCAGATAGTGTTCAACTTAATTGGACTGAAAAGATAGATGTATCAGAAATGAAGCTAACACCTTTAGCTGACTTAAATAGAAAAACAATTTTTAAGTTTGTAGAAGATGAAGATGATTTTGCCTTTATTAATTATAAGAATCAAGTAGGTGGTCATTTGTACGGAAGTCAAATGTTTAATGCAACAGATGAATTTAACTTATTAGATGGAGAAGATGAAATAGTAGCAGAACCTTTTGCGGCTACAATAGTAAAACCTTTGGAAGATATTTTTCCTCAATTTATTACTCCTGCAATATATTCTTATAATCCACAAGATGACACTTCAGAAGGCTTTGAAAATAGTCCTCGTATTATGTTTAATAACGGAGTAAAAAATACAGGAGTTTCTTATTATATACCTGAACAAAATGGATTACTTAGTGAAAATCAACAGTTATTTTTACAATTTAGTCATTTGTCTGATATTCCAACAATAACAACTATACCACCTGCAATAACAGATACAAGAGATTTTCACTATGGAGATTGTCAATTATTGCCAGGAGTAGGAGACCCATCTGTAAATAATTTGTACAATTTATATTGGAGTGATTATTTTAATCAGCTATACAATCCAAATACTAGGACTATGACTATCAAGGTAAATCTTACGCCTGCTGACATTAATACCTTTAAGTTTAATGATACAGTATATATTAAGAATAGAATCTTTAGAGTGAACAAAATAGACTACAAGCCTAACGACTTGGCAACAGTTGAATTTATACTAATAACATAATGACACAGGTTAGAACAATACCATTTTTAACAGGTTATACAGTAAAGCCTGCTGCAATTTCAGCTATTGGAACTGTTACATTTACAGACGGAAATAATAGTATAATACCTAATCAGTTACAATGTGAAGCTTATGGGTACACATATAATAAAGTAACAGGCACTTGTTCAACATTTAGGTATAATACAAATCTAAATCGTTCATTTGCGAATGAAAACAACAAAATTTTAGGTTCTAATAATTCAACTGGAAAAGGAACTAAAAATACCTTATTAATAGGGGAAAGTAATACTGTTAAAGGTTTTTCTAGGAATAACATAATAGTAGGAAGTAATAATGAAATTGCTAATGGTGTAAATTATGCTTCTGTACTTGGTACTTATGGAATAGCCGAAAGAGAAGGAGAAGTAGTATATGGCGGCGGCGGATTTAGTAATTCAGGAATAGGTAAATCGCAGAGTTCTACAATATCTTTAAGCGGTACTACTACAAATGCAACAGCTACAAGTCTTTTTGTAAATGGTAATTCAGCTACTACAATTATAGCAAGAAGTTCAACTAGTTCATTTCAAGGATTTGAAGCTACAGCATTAGGAGTAAGAACAGGTGGTAGTGCGGCAAGTGGAAATGTTAATGATAGAATATGTATTAGAGTAACAGGGATGGTGTTTTTAAAAGCAGTAAATCAATCAAGTACAGATTTAGGTAAGTTTGGTACAACAGGAGGTTGGGCATCAGAAATTGCATTCAGTGGAACTAACGATATGTTATTCCAAGTAACAGGAGCAGCAAATATGAATATAAGTTGGAGTGTAACTCTTAATCTTTACGAAATAAAAATATAATTATGGCAAAGGAAGTGTTAGAAATGGAAGTAAAGTCAAATATTGGCGAGGTTGCAAAAGATACTAAGAAACTAGCTAAAAGTACAGGCGTTGCTAAAAAAGGGTTTAAAGGATTAAGCACAGCCGTAAAAGGTGTAGGTACAGCAATGAAAGCTGCAGGAATAGGTTTGATTGTTGGGTTATTCTTAGCACTTAAAGAAGCAGTAGAAAGGAATCAAAAGGCTATGGACTTAATGGAAACGGTTATGGCTACTGTGTCCACTACTTTTAATCAAGTTGTTAATGTCCTTACAGATGTTGTTACTTGGGTAACTGAAAGTTCAGACCGATTTGATGGATTAGGAAAAGTTTTGTCAGGTGTAATTACACTTTCATTAACTCCATTAAAGTTAGCTTTTTTCGGACTTAAATTAGGAGTACAACAACTTATGTTAGCTTGGGAAGATAGCTTTTTAGGTGGTGGAGATGAAGGAAAGATAGCAGAACTTAGAGCAGGTATTGTAGGGACTCAAGCAGACTTATTAGAAATTGGTAACGCAGCTATTGATGCAGGAAAAGATATTGGAAATAATATAGGAGATGCAATAAGTGAAGTTGGGGCAATATACGAAAAAGCTGCTGACGGAATAAATAAGATTTCAATAAAAGGAAACTATGAACAAGCACAAGCAACAACAGCAGCTACTAAATCAGCTTTATTTGCAGCAGCAGAATTTGCAAAACTAAATGCAGAAAAATTAAAAGAAGCAGAATTATTTAGACAAATAAGAGATGACGAAACCAAGACTTTTGCAGATAGAATTGAAGCTAATAATAAGTTAAAAGAAACTTTATTAGAACAACAGGAACTTCAAAGAGAACAAGTACAGATAGCAATAACAGCAGCAGCTTTATTAGTTGAACAAAATGGAAATGATGAAAATAAGTTAGCATTAATGGAAGCTCAAAATGCTGAGTTAGAACTTGAAGAAACTATTACTGGACAGTTATCTGAACAAAAGACAAATGCTGTAGCTTTAGAAAAGGAATTACTAGAAACTCAAAAAGAAGTAAGAGCTGAAGGTTTATCAGGTTTAGAACTTGAATTGCAAGAACTTCAGGACGCATACGATTTAAAGATACAAATGGCAGAAAAAGCAGGAATGAAAACTACTGCTATTACTAAGAAATTTGAAGCAGCAAAGACAAAAATTGTAAAAGACAATGAAAACTTAAAATTATCTGCAATTAGTGGTTTCGCAGACTCAGTTAATAAAATAGCAGGAGAACAAAAAGGAATTGCTGTTGCTACAGCATTAATGAATACCTACTTAGGTGTTACTGAGGTTATGAAAGACCCTACAATTCCTTCTACTACTATGAAGTTCTTAGCAGCAGGTACAGTTTTAGCAGGAGGATTAGCAAATGTAAAAAATATATTGTCACAAGATGTTGGAGATGGAGGAGGAGGAGGTTCAGTACCTTCAGCATCTCAAACACCTGCACCACAAATGATGTCAGGAGCTTTTGATTTATCAGGAGGAGTAGCACCAGACCCTGTTCAAGCCTTTGTCGTTACAGACGCTATGACAAACAGTCAAAATCAATTAGCAAATATTAGAAGAAGGGCAACAATTTAAATATCAAATAAACTAACTAAAAATCTATTATATACTATGCCTTGCGAAAAATGTGAAAACGGAAAATATAAATGGGGAAAGACAGGAAGCTGTACTTACGACTCAGTTGCTGAATGTGAAGAAGCTAATAAAGACTATTATGAAGATATGAAAGAAACTAAAATAGTAGAATTAGTAATTGCAGACGATAGTCAAGAACTAGCAATAGACGCTATAAGTCTAGTTACTAGTCCTGCAATAGAGCAAGACTTTGTATTCTTTGGTAAAGAAAAGAACAACTTAACTTTTGCTAAAGTAGATGAAGAAAAGCGTATGCTAGTAAGTCCTGCTTTAATTCCTAACAAGCAAATATTTAGACACGACCCAAACACAGATTCTGACTATTATGTATTTTTTTCAAAAGCGACAGTTGAAAAAGCAGCTTTTTTGTATTTAAAACATAACAACCACCACAAAGCTACTTACCAACATCAAGATAGAGTTTCAGGTGTTCTTACAGTTGAATCTTGGATTAAGGAAGGAGATAGTGATAAGTCTAAGTTATACGGCTATGACTTACCTGACGGAACGTGGTTTGTTAAAATGAAGATTGAGAATGATGAGCTTTGGAAAAAGATAAAAGATGGAGAACTTAAAGGATTGAGTATTGAAGGCTACTTTACAGATAGAATGGAAGCTATGTCAGAAAAGCAACCAAGTAATGAAGAAATACTAAAAGCACTAAACGAAATAATTACAAAATCAAACAAGTAACTAATCTTTCTATTATATATAGAACTTAAAAGAAAACTATGGATATTAAAGAACAAATTTTGGTAGCACTTGGTCTTGACAAAGGCGAAGATGTAGTAATGGCATATCAAGCTAAATCAGAAGACGGAACTATTTTCGTTTCAACAGCTGAAGAATTAGAAGCAGGTGTAGACATATCAGTTCTAACTGAAGACGGTACTACTATCTTATTACCTGTTGGAACTTACAAGACTGATACAGGAGTTACTTTCAGAGTAGAAGAAGAAGGTATCGTTGCTGAAGTTATGGAAACTGAAACTGAAGAAGTAGTTGAAGAAGAATTAGCTGAAGAAGCGGATGTTCAAGATTGGGCTGGTATGGAAAAAAGAATTGAGAACCTAGAAATAGCGGTCAGTAAGCTAAAAGAAGATAAAGACGGAGGAGATGATGAGGTTGAAGAAATGGCTGAAGAAGTTGTTGCACCTTCTACTAATCCTAAATCTATTAAGACTACAGAAGTAGTTGAGTTCTCAATAGAAGATTTACAAGCAGAAAACGAAAGACTAAAGACTGAATTAGCATCACAACCTGCATCAGCACCTTTAGATACTAATAAATTTAGCTCAGAGAAAACATCTCTAAGTAAAAAAGAAATTAAAGGAATGACCTCACAAGAAAGATTCCTATATAACTTAAATAACTAAAAAAAAAAAAAAATTATGGCATTACCAACAGTAACTAGCACGTTCGCCGGGAAAGCAGCAGGATTTTATGTATCAGCTGCATTAAAAGAAGCTAACTCTTTAAACTTCTTAACTTCAATGGAAAACGTGAAGTATAAAGCAGTAATACAAAAAATGGAATCAGGAGCAGAAATGGCTAACGCTACTTGTGATTTTACAACAGCAGGAACATTAGTTCTTACAGAAGCAATCATTACTCCAAAAGATTTACAAGTAAATATGGAAATTTGCTCAAAAAACTTATTAGATTCTTGGGAAAGTTTACAAATGAGAGCAGGAGCAGGCGCACCGGCACCGGCATCTTTTGATGACTACTTAATTTCTCATTTAGCAGGAAGAATCTCTCAAGGAGTTGAAAACGCTATTTGGTCAGGAAATGATGCTACAGCAGGTTCATTTACAGGATTGACTACAGCAGCAGTAGGAAGACTTGTAGTAGACGCAACAGTAATTGATGTAGCTAATGTAGGAGGAGCAGGAACAGCATTTGCAGCAGCTAACATTATTGAAAACTTACAAAACGCAACAGCAGCTATTCCTTCTAACGTTTACACAAAAGAAGACCTTTACATCTATATGAGTCCTAAGTCTTACAGATTATACATCTCAGCTATCTCTACTTTAGGATATGTAAACGCTTACTCTATGAATGGAGATTATGATGCAGTATTTGAAGGAATAAAATTGGCAGTATGTAATGGTGCAGAAGACGATAAGTTAGTTTGTGCTGAAAAGTCAAATTTATTTTTTGGGACTGATTTGATTTCTGATACAACAAATTTGACTTTACTAGATATGGCTCCTGTAACAGGAAGTTTAAACACTAGGTTAATTGCAAGATTCACAGGAGGTACTCAAGTAGGTATTGGAGCTGACGTTGTACTTGTATCGTAATTAAATAAATAATACGGAAGGAGGGGGTAAAACCTCTCCTCCCTTAACCTAAAAAATAAAAAACAATGGCTTGCGGCTTAATAACAAAAGGTAGGGGACTCGACTGTAATAGAATCAGTGGAGGGATAAAATTCGTTTATTTCGGAGTTTATGACCAATTTGAATCACCAATAGAAACAGCAGGAATAGTTGTAGTAGATGAAGAAGTAACTGATATAGATATGTTAGTATCTGCAACACAAAATACTCTTTACAGATATACTATGCCTTTAGGCGTAGCTAGTCTTACAGATACAATCGTAGGTAGTCGTGAGAACGGAACTGTTTATTATCAGCCTAGTTTAAATATTATTCTTAACAGACTTACAAAAGAAGACCAGAACCAAATTAAACTACTTGCAGCTACTAAGCTTGTATGTTTTGCTCAATTAAATGCAACTTTACCTTCAGGAAATGATGTCATTGTTGCTTTAGGAGTTACTAATGGAATGGAACTTAATGCAGGTACTATGGATTCCGGAGCAGCATTCGGAGATAGAGGAGGATACACTCTTACTTTTGACGGAATGGAAAATAAGCCTTTCCCAATGGTAGCAGACTATCCTTCTGCAACAGGGCCTTTCACAAATGCAGCATTTGAAATTGGTACAATAATAACAACAGGATAATCTTATCTGTTTTCTTATAATCTTAAAAGGGTAGCTTAATTGTTACCCTTTTTCTTTTCCAAACAAAAACAGACTTTTTCTATTATATAGTATGATACAAGGATTCACAGAGACTAATATAAATGCAGAACTTTCTACTGAAGACAATAGAATAAATACTTCTGTCGCTTCTACTCAGATTAGATTCCTAGTAAAGTTTATTAATGACCTAGATGGTTCTATTGCTTATTGCTATCCTAATTCAGTAATTTATCCAAGATATACAGGGATGGGTTTTATTTATGAAGCAGTTGTTGCATCAGTTGATTTTTATGCAGCTGAAATACATCTTCTACCTTCAGGACATTGGAAATATGAAGTCTATGAGGTAAGTTGGATAGGAAGCGTTGTAGTGGCTTTAAATACAGCCCCTGCTACAGAAATAGATGTCTTGCCTGTTGCAGATACTAACGGAGTAGTGCAAGGGATAGTAACTAAGGGAATATTAAACCTAACAGAAAAATCAGGAACAGAACAAGTACAATACAAACAACACGAAGTAGCAGAAGGAACTAACTATATATATTACGGACAATAAAATAAAAAAAAATGGGAATTAAAAATACACAAGCTCTTTTAAGTGAGCAATTAGGACAATTAGGAGGAGTTGATATATTTACAACTGCTGCTCAGACAGGTAAAGATTATTATGCAATTTTCTTTGTTGAAGAAAGTGTAATATCTGCTATTACAATTACAGACTCAACTGGTGCAAGTAATTTACTAACTACTGTAACGGCAGGAATGACAATATTCGGAAAAATTACAGCAATTACTTTGACTTCAGGTTTAGCAATAGCATACAAAAACTAATGAAGTTAGCTCTTGGAATGTCTTTACCCTCTGCTAATAAGGGGAATTTAACACCTGTACAAAAGCAAGTTAATGTTTTTAAGGCTAGGGTTATTGCTGATGGCGGAGTATTTGAAGCTAAGGCTTGTTTAGAAGCACAATTAACAATTTTAAGTAATATAGAATGAGTTTATTAGATGATGTAAGTATTGTAGTAACTCCTAATGGATATAAGGCAGGAGAATTGTATGCAGTTGTACCTGCTGCTTCTTTAGGTAATAATGTTATTGTTAATGGAGATTTTGCAACTGATAGTGATTGGAATAAGGGAACAGGTTGGACAATAAGTGGGGGTTCGGCTAATTGTGATGGTAGTCAAACAGGAGCGACAAACTTAACTCCTAATGTAGATAATGTAACAAATAATACTGTTTACAAAACTACTTATACTATATCAAATTATGTAAGTGGCTCAATTAGAATTAAACTAGGTAATACAGGTCAAGGTCAATATCACTCTGCGAATGGAACTTATACAGAAGAGATAAAAGCATTAGTAACTACTTTTCCAAGAAGTCAATTTAATGCAGATGTTGATTTTAAAGGTTCTATAGATAATGTATTAGTTGAAGAAGTTATTTCAGCTGATATGGATGTTACAAGAGCAACAGCAGCTACAAGAGTAGATGAAGCAGGATTAGTAAATTATGCTGAGATTATAGGTGGGGAAGAAATTACTAATGGAAATTTTGCTACTGATAGTGATTGGACAAAAGGAACAGGCACAACAATATCAGGAGGTTTAGCAAATTTAGATGGTAGTGCAGGAGCATTTGTTTCAGCATTATATCAAGATATTCCATTAATTAGTGGCAAAACATATAGAATAACTTTTAATATTTCTAATTTTGTAAGTGGTAGTTTAAGAATTAGATTTGACCAATCTTTTACTGCTATTGGAAATATGACGCAAGATGGGTTTTATGAATTTACAAAGGTTGCTGCAAGTAATGATGATAGAATAAACTTTGTTACTAATGCAATAAATACTATATGCTCAATAGATAATGTATCAGTAAAAGAACAATCAAGAGATAACGTACCTCGTATAGACTACTCAGGAGGAGGTTGTCCACATATATTAGCAGAGCCACAGAGAACAAACTTAGTTACTTATTCTTCAGACTTTACAGATAGTAGTTGGAATTTAGATGGTTTAAATGTAAATTTAACAAGAACTTCAAACGCAACAACATCTCCAAGTGGAGAAG